>ENA-UEPH01000167-UEPH01000167.1-human-gut-metagenome-genome-assembly--contig:-NODE-167-length-78920-cov-6.141788_pt1 | contig 78920 bp, 53 predicted proteins | sample MGYA00242891_ERZ507898 | MGnify/ENA primary metagenome ERZ507898 (study PRJEB26167, sample SAMN06115411) | human gut metagenome | host: Homo sapiens | place: China:Guizhou | collected 2014-10-15...
GGTGATTCTGCGGTGATATTTGACAGGATTGTCGTACAGAAAGAGAGTTCGTTTATATACAATCCAGACGTGAATATGATTAGTGGAGGACGGTTTTTGTTCAAGGGACATGATATAACGAAAAACACGGTCTTCAAAATAACAGATAAAAATTTCAATACATTGTATGATTTTGGAGAAGTGGACGAGGTGGAATCCAAGGATAAGATTACCCCGGAGCTTATACACATGACCCAGCAGGGAAATATCGTCACGAACCCGGACGGGACACATTTCGCTTATACATCCATGTGTGGTGATATGATAAGATTTTTTGATTGTAGCAGGGAAGATCACGAGCCTGTCGAAACGGCTGCTTATCAATATAACATACCAAAGTTTACCATTGTTGACAGAAGCGGACTTAAGGGGGCCGCAATGTCTGAGAGTAATGTTGTCGGTGTTATTGCGTCTGCATTCGGAGAGGATAAATTTTACATGTTGCATCAATCTAAAACGATACTTGATGATGCACAGAAAAGATCAGGAAATACCGTACTTGTTTTCGATTTGTCTGGGAAACCTTTGTATATGTATAAGTTAGATAAAGATGTGCGATTTATTTCATATAGTCGGAAGACAGGTTCGTTGATCGGTTTATCTGTTAATGAGCGTGATGAAGATGTATTTATAGAGTTCAAACTTGTTTAACCTTGATTTTGCTGATGAGGAATTTTATAAAGAAAATGTGGTCGGACGTGGTGTTGGGAGTGTTGTTTGTCGTGTCCGGTTTTGTTAAGGCGGTTGATCCGGTGGGGTTGTCGTATAAGATCGAGGAATATTTGGGGATGTTTCAACTTTCGAGTTGGAGCATGTTTTCTATGTCTTTTTCGGTGCTGCTCTGTGCTGCCGAGATGACATTGGGGTTGTTGTTACTGCTGCGACTGTGGCGTAGGGTTACGGCGGTAACGGTGGCTCTTTTTATCCTTGGATTCACGATCCTGACTTATTTGATTTATACTGATCCATACGGTGGTATAAATGAATGCGGCTGTTTTGGCGAGGCTTTACATCTTTCTAACGGGGCTACTTTCGCGAAGAATATACTTTTGCTTGTTGTGGCAGGGCTTCATTTGTGGAATGTTTTCAGACAGGCTAAAAATAGTTTTAATTATCGGCAGATCGGGTTAACTGTCGGGGTGCTGGTGGTAGCGTTCTTCGTGCCGCTTTATGCTTATTTTTATTTGCCGCCATTCGATTTTTTACCCTATAACGTGGGGACGAGAATGGGGACAGAGAATGCGATTAATCTTTATAATTCCGATTTTAATGATGTCACGGAGAACGTGTTTGCCGATGGGAAGCCGACTTATATGATCGGGATAAAAGAAGAAGGTTCGCGGGAGACGGGTAGCAAGATTGCGCCTCTGTATGGGGCTTACCAAAACGGGGCGATTAATTTGTTTGTCGTGGCCTCCCGGAGTGGGATTACGATTCCGGGTTATGACGATGTTCCGGTTTATTTTATGGATAACGTGGCGTTGAAATCAATATTGAGAACTTCTGCCGGGGTGGTGGCTTTTACCGCTGATCGTCGCATAGCGGGTAAATGGAATTTATTATACACGCCTTATCGTTTTGAGCAAGGATACGGAGAAGAATTAAGCGGGGAACGATGGAAGAGAGGGGCGTTTTTCGGGGTGTTGTTGGTTATGGTTGTGTTGTTGTTTTATGGACGCAAAAAGATGGAGGAATGAAAAAGAGGTTGGATTTCTGGGATATTATCTTACGTGTGATGTATACCTTTATCGGGATCGGGGTGTTGATCGGGATTTTTATCGCGGCACGTGTTTACGTGGTTGATCAGTTCGTGATCCCGACGGATTCGATGCGCCCGACCTTGATACCGGGGGATTACGTGATTGTCAACAAGCTGATCGCTGGGGCGCGGATTTATGATCGGCTTGATTTCAAGGATGGTGATCCGTTGGAATGCCACCGAACTAAGGGGTTTCGAAAAGTTGAACACAATGATATCGTGATTTTTAATTTCCCGATCAACCGGAGTAAGTATAAGATCGAGTTTAAAATTAATTACGTTTACGGTAAACGGTGTATCGGTTTGCCGGGGGATACGGTCGAGATTAGAAACGGGTATTTTAAGAATAATAATTATGACGGGATCTTTGGAGTCGAGGAGGAGCAACGCCGCCTGTCGGAAACGCCAGACTCGTTGATCGCTAATACGGTTATACACGCATTCCCGTTTGATTTCCGGCATTATGGTTGGACGATCAAGGAGTTCGGGCCGCTTTACGTGCCGCAGAAGGGGGGACTGGTGATGCTTGATACCATTAATTTTCAACTCTATCGCTTGGTAATCGAGTACGAGACGGGTGAAAAACTTAGGGTTAACGCTCAACGTCAGTTGACGTTGGGAGGGAATCCGATAGACAGTTATATATTTCAAGGTGATTATTACTTCTTTTGCGGGGATCAGGTGTTGAATTCGAATGATTCCCGCTACTGGGGTTTCGTTCCGGAGGAATTTATTGTCGGGGTGGTGACTCGCATCACGTATTCCCGTGATAAGGAAAGCGGTGATTTGCGTTGGGATAGGTTGCTAAAAGGGGTGAATAAATAAGATATTAATGGTAAGCATGAGAATCGTATGAAAGTAAAATTTATTATTGTAGTAGCGGTGCTTTTGACAATGGCGTGTGCGGGTTATTCTGTTCACGGGACGGAGACTGAGAATTTTATGCGATCGGGCGTGATGGCTTTGGCTGAACCGGAAAGAAATAATAGCGGTATCATCATTCGCGTGGATTTGAAAAAGATTCATAAAATAGACCTTCACGGGGAGTATATGAAACAGATTTGTTTGACGGATAATGGAAGTCCGGTATGGGTTGACGAGGTGAAGAAGGTGGTGTCCGCAAAGGATCAATATGTTGTTCAATGTAAAAATAAGGTTCTTCTGTTTGATGCCCGGAACGGTGTTCTGAAAACGTCTTTTTCTGGGCAGTGGGGGCCGGATGCCCAATTTGTAGGTCTTTTGGATACGTGGGTGGAAGACGATACCGTTTGCATGTACGATATGAGCAGGAAGTTAATATTCCGGAATGATCTTAATGGAAACGCGGTTGATGTGAAGTTTGTTGCTTGTGATAACTCGTTTCAGTATTTGGCCAAGGTGGGGGAGGGTCACTACGTGGGAAAGCGCGTGTATGGCGGTATGGAGGATTCGGAACTGAATTTGTATGATGAGAATTTTCAATTCGTGAAAGAAATTGGGGATTTGAAGATAAAATCGGGTATTTATATCTGTTGCCCTTTTTTCGTGTGTAGTCCCAATGAAATACTGTACTACAGATATTTTTCTAATGATATTTACGTCATTGATGATAAGCAAAATGTGGCGGTAAAATATTATGTCGATTTTGGTGAGGATAACATGCCTGTTAATCCGAATTGGCAAGATGAATATGACTGTATCGATTTCATTAATAGTAGTAAGGAGAATTATGCTACGTTAGTGTCAAATATTTACGAGTCTGATAAATATTTTTGTTTTAGGTTTGCGTTTGATGGGAAAAAATGTTTGGGTGTTTATGACAAATCAAGCGGAGAGGCAGCTTCATTCGTGTTTACACCTTCTTCTTCGGCTTCTCTTGTTGACGTGTATGTTTTTGACGATAAGGCTTTGTTGGTAACTCAAGAGATGGGTAAAACGTGTTTGACAACGATAAGCGTGGATGATTTGCTTCCGTGACAGGAAAGCGGTGAATCCCGCTAGGATAGGTTGCTGAGAAGGATGAATGAATAAAGAGAAATGGTATATGAGAAAGTATTTAATCGTATTCGTAATTCTGGGTTGTATTGCCGGTTGTAAGCAATCTGAAAAGAGTGATAACAAAATAATTATTCCCATTGATTTGGAAAAGATGCATGAAATTGATCTTCAAGGGGAATATGCAATGCGGATTTGTTTAACGGATAATGGAAATCCAGCGTTAGTAGATGAGGTGAAAAAGATATTGTTCGTAGAGGGACAATATATTATTCAAGGTAGAAATAAAATTCTAGCGTTTGACGCTCAAAGTGGAGTTTGTAAAATGTCTTTTTCAGGACAAGGGAGGGCAAGGGATGAGTTTATTAGTCTTTGGGATGCATGGATTGAAGGAAAAACTATTTGTATATATGATATGAATGGTAAGAAAATCCTTCGATATGATTTTAATGGAAATTTATCTGAAGTAATCTCTATTGCGGATAAGGCTAGTAATTATCCATTTCAAGTCTTGGCTAAAACGATTGGAGGCTATTATGTTGGTAAACGTGTGTATGGTAGTGTGAAGCATAATATAGAATTGAATTTGTATGATAAAGATTTTGAATTCGTGAAAGAGATTGGGGATTTGAAGATTGAATCCGGAATTTATCTCGGTTATCCTTTTTTCGTGTATAGTCCTACAGAAGTGCTGTATCATAGGTATCTCTATAATGATATCTATGCTATAGATGATAAGCAGAATGTGACGGTAAAATATTATGTCGATTTTGGAGAAAATAATGTGCCTCTTAATCCTAATTTTAAAGATGAATATGATCGTATCGATTTTGTGAATAATAGTAAAAAAGATTATGGCACATTGGTCTCGAATATTTACGAATCAGATAAATATTTTTGTTTTAGATTTTTGTGTGAACGAGGGAAATGTTTGGGCGTTTATGACAAATCAAGCGGAGAGGCTGCTTCATTCGTGTTTACACCTTTTTCTTCAGCTTCTATTATAGACGTGTATGTTTTTGACGATAAGGCTTTGTTGGTAACTCAGGATATGGATAAAACGTGTTTGACGACAATAAGCGTGGATGATTTGTTAAAGAATAACCGATGATGATGAGGGCCATTGTATTTTTGGGAGGATGTATACTCCTGCTAGGTCAGTTTCAGGTGACGGGAGGTCTTTATGGCGGGATCGACACCTCGAACTACTTTGCCCTGTTGCTGGGGACGATGGTGGCGACGGTGTGGTTGTTGAAAGTTCCTAGAACACTTTATTGGGGAGATACGGTGGTGTTCGTGTTGTTCGTTTACTTGTTGGTGCATGCGTGTGCGACTCACGCGATGCAGAGTAGAGAGTTTTATTTAAGTGTTTCTTATTTCACATTTTACGCGGTGTTTCGGGTGATAAAAGGGATGCGGTTGGCTAATCAGGTCTCGATTGCGGTGATGCTTTGCGGGGTTTATCAATCTTGTCTGGTGTTGGGGCAACTGTTGGGATACGAGGCTTCCAATCATCTGCGTTTTGTCGTGACCGGATCGTTTTTTAATCCCGGACCTTGCGGGATTTTTTTGGCCGGAGTATTCGTGCTTGCTGTTGCCATGATGAAGAAAGGGTACCGGAAGGTAGGTATTAACCTGATGTTTGTGCGTTACGTGGCGGCTTGCATGGCGTTTTGTGTGACGTTGGTGGCCATGGTGCCGACCATGAGCCGTGCCGGATGGATCGGGGCGTTGGTTGGCGTGATGTTGCTTTACCGCAAGGAGATCGCCGGGCGGATCAAGATAAGCCGTCGTTGGGTGATCGGGGGGGGAGTCATGGGATTGATGATCGTCTTGACACTGTTTTATTTGCTTAAAAAAGATTCGGCCAACGGGCGGCTTTTTATCTGGCAAAACACGATCACGGCTTATTCGAAAGCACCTTTGTTCGGGGTGGGGATTGACGGTTTCGAGAGGGCATACGCGGAGGCCCAACATGATTATTTTATGAAAGAAAACGCCTTGGAGCAAGACAATCGCTACACGGAGTTAGCGGGAGTGGTGGAGTCTGCGTTTAATGAGCCGCTCGCTTTATTTTTGTTGTTGGGGGCAACGGGAGGGATATTGGCGGCAATAGTACTGTTTTTAAAATTGCGGCGATTGACGGCTTACGGTTGTGTCGCGGTGTCATTGCTCGTGGCCTCGCTTTTTTCATACACGTTTTATATCCCGTCTATTGCTATATTGTTCCTTTTTGCCGTGGCACAGTTGCCGGACCGGAAGATCGGGACGGCACGTTACGCGAATGTTTTGATGTTCGGGATGATGGGGGTAGTGGCCTTGTTTTTCGACTTCCGGGAGTATGGTCACCGGGAAGCATACCGGGAGTGGAAAAATAACGCTGTTTATTACACGGGAGGGGATTATCAAAGCATTGTCGAGGAGTACGGGAAGCTTTATCCTGTCTTGAAGAACGATTTTAAATTTCTGTTTGAATACGGGCATTCACTTCATAAAGCGGGGCGGTACGAGGAGAGTAATGTCATACTGAAACAGGGAACCAGACATAGTGCGGATCCCATGTTTTGGAATATAACGGGTAATAATTACCTGGCGTTAAAGCAGTATGATCAAGGAGTGGCGGCTTACCTGCGGGCTTATTACACGTGTCCGAATCGTGTTTACCCGCTCTATTTGTTGACCAAACTGGAAGGCGAACGGGGAGACACGACGATGATGAATTATTATGGTCGTATTTTGCTGGAGAAACGTCCCAAGGTGTCTTCTCTTGCCGTGGACGAGATGAAATTTGAGATTAGGAAAATGCTGGATGTTGAACCGTAAAATGATAATACAATAACAAAATATATCGAATGAAAAAGAAACTAATATTATTATCCGTGGGATGGCTGGTTTGTAGTTCTGTCGTGGGGCAGAATCTGGTCATGGGGAAGATGAGCCTGGAGGAGGCGATTAAGCTTGCTCATACCCGTTCGCCACAAGCGCAGATGGTGCAACTTAGCTTCATGTCGCAGTATTGGAGTTTTCGTTCCTACAAGGCGCAGTTGTTGCCCTCGCTTAATTTAAGCGGAGACTTGGGTAATTATAACCGTTCGTTGGTGGATGTGCGTGACCCGGAAACAGGGCGCATTAGTTACGTGGCGAATAATACCTTAAGTAATGATCTGTCGATTTATATCAATCAGAAAATTGCACTCACGGGGGGAAACGTGTCTCTCAACACGTCGCTTGCCCGGTTGGATCAGTTTTCTTACGATACGAAAACTTATAATTCTAACCCGGTTACAATTAATTACACTCAACCGTTGCGTTCATTCAACACGCTGAAATGGCAGAAGAAAACGGAACCCTTGCAGTATGAAAAGGCTAAGAAACAGTATTTGGAATCGCTGGAGGATATAACACTGCAAACGACCTCTTATTTTTTCTCGGTCTTGTCAGCCCAGACGAGTTACCGGAAAAGTGAGGATAATCTGAAAGATACCCGTAGTATGTACAAGATCGCTCAACAACGCTATGATATCGGTACGGTTACCAAAAGCGAGTTGTTGCAGTTGGAATTGTCGTTGATGAACGCGGAGTTAACGGTAAGCAATAGTAAAGTTGATTTGGAGGTGGCCCTTTTTAATTTCAAATCATTCCTGGGGGTATCGGAAGGTACTTTTTTCGAGTTATTACCACCGATGATCGCCCCGGAAGTGTCTATGACGTATGATTTCGTGTTGAATAAAGCGTTGCAAAATTCGACACATAGTATTGCGCTTAAAATTAAAGAGATAAATTCAATGAAGAGTGTGGCGCAGGCGAAAGCCGATCGGGGTATCCAGGTGGAACTGAGGGCTAACCTGGGATTCTCGCAAACCGGGGATGATTTGCAAGGGGTTTATAGTCGTTTGAAAGATCGTGAGGTGGTCGGGTTGTCTATAACCATGCCTATTTACGACTGGGGGATGAGTCGCGGACGTGTGAAGATGGCGGAGGCGGAGGCTCGTCTGGCCCGAACGGAATTGGAACAGGAGGAGACGAAGTTTCAACAGGATATCCGGATCAAGGTGATGCAATTTAATAATCAGGCCACGCAGTGTAATATATCTGCCAAGGCGTTACAGATTGCCGAGGAACGTTATGACATCACTAAAAAACGTTTTCAGAACGGGGGAATCACGGTAACGGATTTGAACACGGCTCAAAAGGAACTGGATAGTGCCAGCGAACAGTATATTAATCAACTACGTACGTTCTGGAATGCTTATTTCGAGCTGCGGAAGTTGTCCCTGTACGATTTTATAGCTAAAAAGGACATCAGTGCCGAATTTGATAAAATTGTGGAAAAATAGTTACTCGTGAAAAATACTAATGATGATGAAAATGAATCTATATAGAAGTCTGTTGTTGAGTGTTATCGTGTCGGGTGTGATCGCTTGCGGTAATGAAAAAAAGAAAGATGAAAAAGAAATCGGTAAAAGTGAAGGGCAAAGCCAGTTAATCACGGTTGACACGCTGGTACTGAAAAAACGTACTTTTCAGAAGCAAATCGTGTGTAACGGGAAATTACGTGCTGTTTTTAAGAGTGATCTTAGTTTTGACGGTACGGGTGTGATTACCGCGATAAACGAGGTAAACGGGGGATATGTGAAAAAGGGGGCGGTGCTGGCGACTTTAGATAACAAAGAGGCAATGGTGGAATTGGAAAAGAGTCGCCGGGCAATGGAGAAAGCTAATATCGATTTGCAGGACAAATTGATCGGGCAGGGATACTCGGCAGATACGACGGCAGTTCCGGCAACAATCTTGCGTAATATGAAAATTTCGTCCGGCTATGATAATGCGGTGGATCAATTGGAAGCGGCAAAACGTCGTCTGGAAGGGTGTTATTTGATTGCCCCTTTTAGCGGGCGTGTTGCCAACCTGGATGCCAAGGTGTATGATCGTTCTGCCAATAAATTGTGCACGTTGATTGATGATTCGTATTTTGATGTCGAGTTCAGCATATTGGAAGCGGAGATAGAGGAAGTGGCACAAAAGCAACATGTTAAGATTATCCCGTTTATTAATGATAAAAAGACGTTTTACGGGGACGTGACGGAGATAAATCCCTTGATTGATGAACACGGACAGGTGAAGATTCGTGCAAGAGTGCGCAACGCTGACAGGTATCTGATAGAGGGTATGAACGTTAAAATCGTGTTGGAACGAGAGATTAAGAATAGTTTCGTGGTTCCGAAGGATGCGGTGGTGTTGCGGGATGGTTTTCAGGTTATTTTCTGTTATCGGGATGGTAAAGCGGTCTGGACGTATGTCGATGTCGTGATGTCGAATATCGATTCTCACGTGGTCACGGGTAGTGAAAAGAAACAAACTTCTATTTCGGAAAATGATGTCGTGATTACCTCGAATAACTTGAATCTTGCTGACGGAACGGATGTGACACCTAATAATAAGCGGTAATAATGATAAAGGAATTGTTGAAACGTCCCATTGGGGTCACGATGAGTGTTGTCGCGATCGTGGTATTGAGTATCGTGGCGATGGGATACTTGCCCGTGTCGCTTATGCCTGCTATTGATATTCCACAGATCACGATTCAGGTTTCGGCTCCCGGTTTATCGGTTCGAGAGGTGGATAATACTCTTTTGAAACCGCTGAAAAACCAGTTGTCGCAGGTGACGGGACTGAAGAATATAACCGCAGAAGCACGGGCGGATGCGGGGGCTATTTACATGGATTTTGAACCGAATAGCAATATTGATATCATTTTTATTGACGTTAACGAGAAGTTGGATCGTGCTGTGGCGACACTGCCCAAGGACGTGGAGCGTCCGAAAGTGATCAAGGCCAGTATAACTGATATCCCGGCATTCTATCTCAACCTGTCGTTGAAAAGCGGGGCCCCGAAAGAACGAGACAAGCCACGGGAAGCGGGAATTGATTTTAGTGAACTGGGGCAATTTGCCCGAGACGTTATCGCGAAACGTATAGAGCAATTGCCGCAGACGGCCATGGTTGATATCAGCGGTGTTGTAACCCCGGAATTGCTTTGTATCCCCGATTACACGAAACTGACTTCCATGGGGGTAGGCGTTAGCCTGCTTGAAAACGCAATTAATAATAATAACGTATCCTTGGGGGCGTTGAGTATCAAAGACGGGGAATATCGTTACAGTATTCATTTTGATTCCCGAATTATCTCTAAAGAAGATATCGAGAATATATATATCAATCACAACGGGCGGGTCTATCGTTTTAAAGAACTGTGTGAAATCGTGGAACGCCCGGCAAAACGGAACGGGTTGGTTCGTAGCGGTGATTATCCCGCTATTTCGCTGGCGATTATCAAACAGAATGATGCCAAGATGGCGGATTTGCAAGAAAGTATAGCCACGCTCATTACCGATTTGGAGAAAGAATATCCCAATATTCGTTTTGAGTTGACCAGGGATCAGACGAAGTTATTATCTTATTCTATTGATAATCTGAATAGTAATCTGCTGATTGGTGCTATACTGGCCGCGTTGATTATCTTCTTGTTCATGAAAGATTTGCGTTCACCGGTATTGATTGTTATTACTATTCCGTTGTCGCTTGTTGTCACGCTTCTGGCTTTTCACGTGCTGAATATATCGTTGAATATCATATCGCTTTCGGGGTTAATTCTCGGTACGGGAATGATGGTTGATAATTCGATTATCGTTATAGACAATATCTTCCAAAAATGGAAAGCGGGTATGGAACTCCGGGATTCTATTGCCAAGGCGGTCGGTGAGGTTTTTACTCCGATGTTGAGTAGTGTACTGACGACCTGTTCGGTTTTTTTACCGCTTATCTTTTTAAGTGGTACGGCGGGTGCGCTTTTTTATGATCAAGCCATGGCCGTTACGGTAGCCCTGTTCGCTTCGTTGCTGGTGTCGGTACTCGTTTTGCCGGTTTATTTCTACCTGATGTATCGTAAGTTGTCATCGCATACGGAAAATCGATTCATCGCTAAGTTTTTCACGTTTAACTACTATCGTCCTTACGAGATCGGGCTGAAGTGGACGTTGCGTCACGGTCGGTTGATGATTACTTGTTTCATGTTACTTATCCCGCTCACTTATTTCGTTTACCAGATGGTGGAAAAAAGTCGTCTGCCTAAAATATCGCATGACGATACGATCCTGACAATTGATTGGAATAGCGGTATTTCTTTGGAAGAGAATGATCTGCGAGTTTACAGGTTGTTGTCACAAGTGGATAGTCTTGTGTTGCAAACGACGTCGATGGTTGGTGTCCAACAGTTTTTGATGTCACACACCAAGGAGATAACTCCTTCCGAGAGCGTGGTCTATATTAAAGCCAAAGATCCCGCAACTTTGGTACGGATAGAACGGGAGATTTCAGATTACGTGGCCTCGAATTACCCGAAAGCTCAAGTTTCTTTTCAAGTTTCCGGTAATATTTTCAACATGATATTTGCGGAAAAGGGGAGTACACTCGTGGCGCAATTGCATAGTAAAGAGGGGCAAGCCCCGACGGTAGAACAGGTGACACGTGTGGTTGACAAGATTGAAAAAGCCTTACCGGACGTGCAGATTCCCCCGGCAGTGATGGAGCAAAATATTCGTTATATAGCTGACGTGGAGGCTATGGCAATTCATGAAATCACGTTTAGCGATATTTACGGGAAGATGAAAAATATTATTAGCCAGAACACGTTGTTCCGTATTAATCAGGGGGGCTATTCGGTGCCCGTGACAACGGGAGACACGCAGGCCGAGGCTTCGGATATTCTATCGGGTAAGGTGCGTAACCGTAATGGTGTCGAAATCCCTCTTTCGATGGTGATTCGTGAGACGAAAGGTGAGGATTTTAAAAAGCTCTATTCCGGCAGTGGTGGGGATTATTACCCGATCGTGCTTGACGTGGAAGATCGTGATGTCAGACGGGTAATGGGGACCGTGGAGGAGATTGTTAAGGAGGATCAGGACTTTTTTGTGACTTTTACGGGTGAGTATTTTTCCAGTCGAGAAACGATCCGGGAGTTGATAGTGATCTTGTTGGTTGCAATTTCGTTGCTCTATTTTATCTTGGCCGCACAGTTTGAAAGTGTCATACAACCGCTTATTATCCTGTCGGAGATCGTGGTGGATGTCTTCTTCGTTTTGTTTGGTCTCTGGTTATTTGGCGAGAGTCTGAATATCATGTCGATGATCGGTCTTGTCGTGATGAGTGGTATTATTATCAATGACTCGATTCTCAAAGTAGATACGATCAATCGCTTGCGAAAGAGTGGCATGTCTTTGTTAAGAGCTGTTTTTACCGGTGGACATAGTCGGTTGAAACCGATTATCATGACTTCACTAACGACGATATTGGCTATCGCCCCTTTCTTGAACCGGGTAGATATGGGGTCTGACCTGCAATATCCGTTATCGCTCTCTATTATTATCGGTATGAGTGTCGGGACGATTGTTAGTTTGTTCTTTATCCCACTGATCTATTATATAATCTACCGTAAACGCTGATTCTTATGAGTAATGATATAAAGAAAAAGGGATTTTTAGAATGCATACCTTCTTTTTCACTTATCTTGATTATGGCAGTGTTGATGGTGATTGGAGGTGCCTTAATCCCACTGTTGCGGATTGCCTATCATCCCACTCCTGAACAGGGTAAGAGGTTGAGTATCTCGTTTAGTTGGCCGGGAGCGTCGCAACGGGTTATCGAACAGGAGATCACTTCTAAAGTAGAGGGGTTGGTATCGTCCGTGGTCGGGGTTGAAAAAACGACCTCCATGTCATCACAAGGAAGCGGAAGTGTGACTGTTGTGCTGAAGGAGAAAGTCAATGTGTCGGCCGTGCGTTTTGAAATATCGTCTTTGTTGAAACAGATCGCCGGGAAGTTGCCGGAGGGAGCGGGTAGTCTTTATTTGCAAGGCGGGAATATCAGTGGCGGTCTCAAACCGAACACGCAACAGGTTTTGTCTTATATTATCAATGCCGATATGGATCCCGCTGATATAAAAGACTATGTCGAGCGGAATATTAAACCTTATCTCACGCAAATTGATTATGTCCGGGATGTGTCTGTTGGGGGAGCCATGCCGCTTTATTTGGATATCGAGTATAATCCGATAGAATTGCAAGGATACGGTCTTGAACCTAATGTCATCGTGTCGGGACTTCAAAATTTCTTGGGACAACGTTCTATTGTCGGGGATGTTGATCGTATTGATCGGTATGGGAATAAAGAACGTATCACGTTATTATTGGAGACCGAACAGCTCGGTTCGGATATTGGTAAAACCCCGCTAGCGACGATAGAGGGTAAGATCATCTATTTGAGTGATATCGCTAAGTTTGATTATAAAAAACGACAAGAAACCAGTTTCTACCGTATTAATGGTCTTAACACGATATACTTGAGTATTTTTGCAGACACGGAGACGAGTGTTATTAAGGCGTCTGCCGAACTGCGAGAACGGATGGAAAAGATTCAGGCGAATCTGACGGATGGATTTTACGTGACACTGACCAATGATGCGGCTAAAGAGGTGAGGGAGGAACTCGTAAAGTTGGTCAAACGTACTTTTTTGTCTCTGGTGATCCTGTTCCTGTTTGTTTGGATTGTTAGTCGAAGCGGGCGTTATCTTTCTGTCATAGCGCTTTCATTGTTCGCCAACGTATTGATATCCGTTATCTTTTATTACCTGTTTGATGTTGAGCTTAATCTGATCTCGTTGGCGGGTGTTGCCGTCTCGTTCGGAATCATGATAGATACTGTTATCGTGATGGTTGATCACTATAGTTATTATCACAATCGAAGTGCTTTTATCGCTATTCTGGCGGCACTGCTTACCACGATCGGCTCGTTGGTGATTGTCTTTTTTATGCCTGATTACGTGAAGGGGGCGTTGAATCATTTTTCCACGATTATTATTATCAATTTAGTCGTGGCCTTGTTTGTTGCGCTCTTTTTTGTACCGGCCATTATTGATCGTAACGGGTTTTGTCGTCGACAGGCGAAGAAAAGTTATTGTCGTTTAAAAAGAACCGTGAGATGGAGTCGGTTTTACTCCCGGTATATCGTTTTTACGCAAAAACGGAAATGGATATACATTACCGTTTTCGTGCTTGCATTTGGTATACCGATTCATTTGTTGCCCGCGAAATTGGGGAAAAGTGATTATTATTATCGAACGGGAGAGAAACAAGAGCCAAAATGGTATGAAGATGTTTATAATAAAACCATTGGTAGTAATTTTTATCAAGGGACTTTGCGGCAGCCGCTAGAGAAGGTTGTTGGCGGGACATTGCGACTCTTCTCGTCGGTACACTCGTCACGTACTTTTTCCCAACAAGAACGGGACGTGAAACTTTATATTTCAGCCCAGTTGACCGAAGGGGATGATGCCGTGGTGTTAAATCAAAAGATGTGGCAAATGGATCATTTTCTAGCTAAATTCAAGGAGGTGAAACGTTTCGTTACACGAGTGGACGGTAAAAGTGGTTCTATTGAAGTGGAGTTTGCTGATGAACACAAAGATGGGGCTTTTCCTCAATACCTCGAATCGCAGGTTATTCGTGAAGCGTTGCTGATTGGTGGTGTGGATTGGACAACATCGGGAGTTAGCGAGCGGGGATTCTCCAATTCGCTGGGACTGGGGCATAAATCTCACCGAATCGGGTTGAGCGGGTATAATTATGATCGCTTGTACAAATATGCTGAAATGGTGGCAGAGAAGATTAAAAGTAATAAGCGGGTCAATGATGTAGGTATAGAATTGGGAAACTCTGATTACTGGCAATCGCGGGATGAACCTGCTTCGGAGATGTATATCAAATATGATATGGAAAAAATTGCTCTTAACAATTTGAATTTGAGGCAGTGTTATTCGACGTTGGCCGCATTGATGGATGAAGGAGCAGTTGGTACATATCGTAACAAGGATCAACGGATTGCAATTGATTATCATTCCTCTGAGCGAGATAAGTTTGACGTGTGGCATTTGATGAACAGCTATTTGACAGTAGGGGATAGACAAGTGTGTTATGCTCATATTGGAGAGGTGGGTAAGCGAAACGCTGCCACTCGAATTACTAAAACCAATCAAGAGTATTCGCTTCAGGTCGCTTTTAATTTTATGGGATCGTATGATTTGTCGGATAAGTTTATCAAGCAAACCACCGAAGAAGTAAACGCGATTTTGCCTGTTGGTTTCAGGACTGTTAACGAGAGTTTTGGGTGGTATGACGACAGGGGATCTCAGTATTGGCTGATTTTACTGATTGTCGTGATCATCTTTTTTACCTGTTCGATTTTGTTTGAGTCCTTCCGTCAACCGTTTGTGATTATTTCATTGATACCCATTTCGTTCATAGGTACTTTCCTGACATTTTATTTTTCGGGAGTAAATTTTGGAACGGGTGGTTTCGCATCACTTGTTTTGTTGAGCGGTTTGGTGGTTAATGCGGCTATCTACGTGATCAATGAGTATAATAGTTTCGTTAATAGAAATATTGAGAGACTTAATCGAATTAATCCGGTTCGGCTTTATGTGAAGGCCTATAATCATAAGATAATAGCGGTTTTATTGACCATATTGTCAACCGTACTTGGCTTGGTCCCGTTTCTGATAGATGGACCGAAAGCGGAAGAGTTTTGGTTTTCATTTGCGATCGGCACAATGGGCGGTTTGCTGTTTTCGATCATTGCTTTGGTGTTCTTTATGCCTATATTGATGCCGTTTGCGAGGGTGCTTAAAAGAAAAGCATTGAAGAATGGATAGTGGTAAAAGGTTGTATAGAGTAACTTTATGATTTAGGTTGCAAATTTTGACTTGATTCATTACGTGGAAAGGATTTCATTGTTTTTTTGTTGTATTTTACTTTTTATTACAGTATCTTGGTAATGTGATTTTGAAGGTGTTAAGTTTGGGGAACTATTACGTTTTTTTGCCATTTCACGGTTAAAAAGGATTGGAAATGAAAATATTTCGTCGGCCATTTTGGAAAGCGGAGACATCGAAATGTTATGTGATTCCGATGTCGGTTCTGTTCGTGTTATTTTTGCCTTACCCGATAGATTTTATTTATAATAGTGAATGTTATGAGTTTCATCCACTCGTGTTATTGCCGATAGGAATGTTTGCTTTAGTTTTTTTGTTTATGCCATCTCAGTATTTTTACGTGATACTGGCAGAGGATCGGTTGATGCTGAGGAATGGTATTTATACTTTTTGGAAGAAGGAATGTTTATATCAGGATATCGTGAAAGTAAAGGTCGGATGGGCCGGAGGCCGTTCTTTACCTTATATGCAGGTGTTTACAAAACAGACAAAGAAGCGTACGTGGCAGTACGTGATTGATTTGGTGAATCCGAAGAGTTATAACGAGTTGATAGAAGATATTAAGGCTAAAGGGATTCCGGTGGAGACGAAGAGGCTTGAATGTTTCACGAAATATTATAAGCCAGGGAAATAGAAAGACTTCCCGATAATTGTTCGGGAAGTCTTTTTATGGTAATAGCCACTTGAATGGTGGCGGGTTATTGTTGCAGGTATTTTTCTGCAATTTTATTCCAACGGGCTTTCTGTGCGTCGCTTCCTCTGGTGGTGAGTTGTGACAGGTAATAATTCAGCTGACGTTTGTTGGCTTTTACCTTGGGCATTTCTCTTTCACAGGTAGTCAGGAAACGATCGATGTTGCCATTCTTTACAGCCCGACCGATGGCAACAAGTCCCAGTAATGATTTCTCGTTGCTTAATTTCAGGCTTTTAATCTCTTTGGTGATCTCGTCGAATTTGGAGGTTTCTATGGCTTGCCCTTTGGTGGCAAGGATTTCCATGAGTTGTTTTTGTAGGTCTTGGCTTAAGCGCAGGTCTACGACTTCCTGGCCGTTAGCGTTATTGAATTTTGCCCGGTTGGCTAATAAAAACTTTTCGGCGGCCGAACCTTTGGGGCTGAATTCTTTTTTGGCGAAGATAAACCAGTAGTCGGGAGATACCCGTTCTTCATCACTCAACGAGTTGAATAATTCGTTGGCAACATCTTTGGCTGAAGGATCGTAAAGCCCGAGTAAGGTTTGGGCGTATGAGGCCAAAAATGCTTTATCCCGACAGCCTTCGTTGTATTTTTTGATCGAGGTTCCGAGTGCTTTTTCGTTATCAAATGCTTCTTTGACACGGCCGATGAATTGTTCTCCTTCACCACCGCCCACGAGTTTGTGGAGAATGCTGCCGTCTGGGTTTATGATGACGAATGTCGGGTAGGCACGTACTCCGAATTTTTTTCCTAATTCGGGGCCTTCCCCTTTTTCCATATCGTATTTCAAGCAGATGAAGTTGCTATTGAAAAAATCACCGACAGATTCTTGCGTGAATACTTTGTTTGCCATGTATTGACAAGGACCACACCAACTGGTGTAGCAGTCAATGAAGAGTCTCTTTTGCTGTTGTTTGGCTTTTTTCAACGCTTCCTCGTAAGTTAAGTCCTGAAAATAGACTCCCACGTGAGTGGCGATGGAGAGATTTTCAAAATAATTTCTCACGAAATCCTTGCTGTTTTCGGGGGTGATGGATATGAATTTCTCTTCCAGGGGAAGGAGACGTTTCAAATCTTCTTTTGTGGCATTCGCCCGGATGCTGTTGATGGCATTGAAAACACCCCAGAGTTCGTTGTTTTCATTATGTTCGATTTGTCCGGCTAAAGAGATGACTTTGTCGACATCTTTTTCCTGCGCTGCTAAGGCCAATTCGAGCGTGAAGGTTAATCGTGCCTGATCTTCTAAATCTGTTTTGGATAAATCTTCCTGAACTTGCTTCAGTACGGATAGAGGATCTTTGGGGTTGATGCGTGAAGCGTTGCCGATTGCCCCGTGTATCTTACCGGACAGGAATGCGTCTACTTCTTTTTTACCGATATTTTTGTTAAAGGTAGCCAGATTGTTGATGACAAACTTGAAATTGTCGGACCCGTAAGAGCTTTTCTTAATGATGGGCCAGTATTCTTTTTTTAATTTGTCTTTGTCCTTTAGGATAGAATCCAGTTTTTTGCTGACTTCTTCGCTTTTGCTTTTCTCGTAGGCTTCATTTAAAACGATTTGATAGGCGATGAGTTGTTTCTTGTTCATCTTCCCTTTTTCGTAAGCTTTGTTCAGGTAATCTAAGGAGGTCTTCTCGTTTAACCCTTTTTCAACACGGGCGATAAAGTCTTCCAGTTCTCCACCACCGACAATTTTGTGTTGCATGCTACCGTCCGGGCGAAGGATAAAGAAGGTCGGGAAGGCTTTAATCTCGAATCTTTTTGCCAGTTCCGGTCCTTCTCCTTTTTCCATGTCGAATTTCACGCACACGAATTTCGGGTTAAAGAATTCTCCCGCTTTTTCTTGGGTGAAAACTTTCTCGGCCATATACTTGCAAGGGCCGCACCAACTCGTGTAACAATCCATGAAGATCGGTTTGTTTTCTGCTTTAGCCTTGGCCAAAGCTTCGTCAAATGTGAGATGTTCGAAATTTACTCCTTGTCCGAAGGCTGAGTAGCTGAACATCAGTAAGGTAATAATTGTGATAAGGTTTCTCATAAATATTAAATTGAACATTAGTATAAGCGTACAACTATGGACGAGGTTATATGAACTTTTCCCGGTTTCTCGTGTTGTTTAGTCCGAAGATAATAAACAAGGCAGAGGCGATCATCATATTCATCCGGCAATGGAAGACCGTGTTGAAGAATATCTGCGGGTTTTTATCCAGAGGAACATCGTACGGGTTCAGGAAAATATTCCATTGACTGGCACCTAAGGCGCCTTGTATCATGGAAAATAGTAACCCGATGATGATGATCACGACCGAGGTCCCGTTGCCGTTCTTGATCATCGTGCTCAACATGAACGAGAGTGTGCCGATGAATAGGGCCGGAACCATGGCTTGCAGGGTCAGGCCCATCGGGGGAACGGACACGATGGCGATATCGGTTAACAGGGCTAGGAAGAAGGTGATCGCGAAACAAATCACGTAGGAGATCACGAGACGCAATAACCAGACTTTATAGCTATAGTTCGGGATTCCGAAGATGATTTCCACGATCTTCGCATCCTGGTCGTTCTGTATGCCGAAGCACATGGGATAAAATACCAGCAAGATGCTTGGTAACATTAACATGGAGTAGGCCGTTGCCTGAGTAATTTCATCTTCTCCCAGCAGTTTCACGACAACCGTGATGATGTAGAAGGCGAGAGCACTCAACATGAAGTATAGGAATTTATTCCCGAATATAATTTTGATGTTATATTGTACTAGCTTCTGTAAGGTTATCCAAAATTGAACCATAACGTTAATTTTAAATTTTAGATTTTAGATTTTAAATTTATGATTCAGCAATTGAAAGCGTTTGTTTCATGTGGTTGAAATCTAAAATTGTAAATCTAAAATCATAAATTACACTGTTTATTGTGTTATTATTTCTTCTTTATTTTCGATCTTCACGCTTCTCAGTAGCCACAAGTAGGAGTCCTCTAATGCCGGAAGTATTTGCTCTGCATTTTCGGTGGGCTTGTGTTCGCTGAGGCAACGCACTTTAATGATGTCGCCTTGACGGATGTGGTGGACGATGAGCATGTCGGTCGGTAATTTGGCAAAATCACGTACCGGAATTTCAAAAGTCCAGGTGACATCCTTGGCAATGTTGGCCATGTCGCTCGGTGTCCCGTTATATTTCAGTACACCCTTGTTGATCACCCCGACTTGGTTACATGAGCTGGCGATATCTTCGATGATGTGCGTGGAGAAGATCACGATCCGGTTGCGGGACAGTTCCACGAGCAAGTTTCTGAAACGGATTCTTTCCCGCGGGTCAAGTCCGGCCGTAGGTTCGTCAACCACGAGGATACGGGGCAGGTTCAACAACGTCTGGGCGATACCGATACGCTGTTTCATACCTCCCGAAAAGCCTCCGATTTTTTTGTCCTTGTTTTCGTACATGTGGACAGCGGAAAGTACTTCGGCAATCCGGTTATGGCGTACTTTCTTGTTGTATATTCCTTTCAGCAAGGCTTGGTATTCCAAGAATTCCCATGCCGTGAGGTTCTCGTAAGTACCGAATTCCTGTGGCAGGTATCCGATGAGACCTTGTAATTCTTCCCGTTTTTTCTGAGTATCGATGCCGTTGATGAATATCTTCCCATAGCTCTGTTCGAAGACTCCGCAAATGATACGCATCAGGGTGGTTTTACCTGCCCCGTTAGGGCCTAACAGACCGTACATTCCCGTGTGGATATCCATAGAAACGGAGTTCAATGCCTTGAACGGTTTCTTTTTTACCCCGATAAAAGGAGCTTTGGAGGCCAGTTGGAAAATGGTCTTCCGCAACATACGGAAACGGCCGTCGATCAAGTCAATATTGATGTTTTCTTTATTGATTTTATTGGATAGGTAACGAGCTGCGATACCGAGGTACCAGAACATGCCTAGGAAGATGGCTCCCCCGCTGTTTTCGAATTTCTTGCTTGCCCAAATAAGAATGAACATGGGACCGACATAATAGATGATAATGGCAATGATTCGAAGAATTTTGGCGATAAGTGCCTTGCCTCGATTCTCGGAGAATTTCCGGAAGATGGTTAGGGTGCTTAACGTCATTGTCCAGGAGATGAAAGCAAAGATGATTGCCCACATGAACAGTACTTGGTAACTGAACGTGAAGTAGTACATGAAACCAAGAACCGGTAGTGACCAGAGCATGGGCTGCATGTCTGACCATTTGTAATAGTTACCTTGCAGACCGAGACGTTCACGGATTTTCAGACCGGAATTCCATTCCCGGTTGAAACGTGAGGGGCGACCATATATTTTTACAAGGTTATAAATTTTGATTTCCAGTTCTTCGTTTTCCGGAATGATATTACTTTGTGCCCGACGCAAACTATCCTCTAGGAACCAAGTGATACCCGGTACTAGAATGACAGTCAGGATTAAGTACAAAATCCGGTTTAACAGGGTTGCCGTCCAGAGGTACACGCAAATGACAGATACGATGAAAAGTACGATTTGCAGTACTTTCATAAAAAGGCTTTGCGAGCGTAGACGTGCCAGTGCGTCTTCCATGCCGGAGTACAAGGTCGGGATGATTACCAGTGTTAATAGGGTACTCATGGTAAGTCCACCGATCACGGTGATGGCAAACGGGGCTCCTAATCCGGAAACGTATTCTCCTTTACCGAGAGCTAACGGGATCATGGCCACGATGGTGGTGATCGCCGTTATCAGGATCGGTCTCAGGCGTGATAGTCCGGCGGTGATGATTGCCCGTTGCTTGCGGTTGCCTGTCCGGCGTAGCAAGGAGGTGTAATCGATAAGGATGATACTGTTGTTGACCACGATTCCGATGAGGATGATAAAACCCACGAAGACATTGGCGTTCATCAGCGAGTTGCTTGTGAACAGTAGGGCTAGCAATGAACCTATGGCAGCTAGGGGGATCGTGAACATCAGCACGATCGGGGCGGTTGTCGACTCGAAGACGGCGGCCAGAATCATGTATATCAGCACGAATGCGGCCAGGATAAGGAAGGTGAAGTCATCCATTTCGTTTTCCTCGTGTACGACTTCAACAGCAATACCCGTGGGAACATCCAGGCTTTGCACCAGTTCGTCAATTTCTTCCCGTGCTGATTCCAGCAGGTCTTTTGATTCGTTGATGTCGGAATTGAACATATAGACGAGATTCACCTCTTTTTCTTGGTTGATCCGGGTGATATTTCCTTTGTCTCGTCCTAGGTTGATCCGGCTGAAGCTCCGTAATTGGATTAAACCGTTATTACTGTTCGTGACTTCCATGTTACGCAAATCTTCCAGTGTTCGGGTTTGCGTTTTTTGGTCGTCTTCGTCATAGTTAATGTCCCGGATCAGGATGTCATATTCCTGATTCCCGGCTTTGTATTTCACTTCTGCCGTGCTTTGGGGCTGGAAATTGCTAAGTTCGCTGCCCACGTTACGGGGTTCTACGTCATTGACGCCCATGAGGTATTGGTCGAAGAATATTTTAGCGACCGTGCTTCCCTGGGAAACCGAAACACGCGAGTTGGATATGTTATCCAGATCGTCAAGTTGGTATTTGAGGTATTCGGCAAAGTTTGTCATGGACTCGAAATCTTGTCCCTTGATGATGACTTTTTCCGTCTGGCTCCCCATACCCATGAGTTTTAGCAGGGAACTGTTGCCCAACATGCCGCCTCCCCCGCTACTGCCTCTGAACGTTTCATTGCTTTCGCTAGCTTCGAGGCTGATCTGGTTGATATTGACGGTTTCTGCAAGTCGAAGTACTTCTGTCTTCAACTGGATAATGGATTTTTTGTTGATTTTCTGATAATCGTCTTTCAGGCGAATGGTTAATTGTGCCTGATCTTTGACGATATTGGATGAAAATTCTTTTATCTCCGGCACTTCGAGTAGGGCATCTTCAAAAAGACGGATCATTTCGTCTGTCTTTTGGAGCGTGTATCCTGTCGGGGGTGTGACATACACGTTGAACGTGTTCAGTTCAACCTCCCGGAGCGTATTCAGGGTTAAAGAGGTGGATAAGACAACCGTGATTAATAGTGCCACTAACGCGATAATGATGACCTGTGCCGGACGGCGAAGAGACATTTTGAGTATAGCAACGTACATCTGCACCAGTCGGTTGTGGATAGACATCTTGCTGAAATTGACATTATCGGACGTCTTCCGTAAAATCTGGTTCATCGCCATCGGGATAAGCAACAAGGCCACGACTAGGGATATGGTAAGCGTGGCGACAATAGAGATCCCGATGTGTTCCCCGATAAGTTTAATCAGGTAATTGTCAGCGAACAGAAAGGGTAGGAATACGGTAATCGTGGTGACCGTGGCGGCCATGATTGCTTTCCAGACTTCGGTGGTTCCCTGCACGCAAGCTTCATCGGTGGATACGCCCAATGATTTCAGGCGATAAATGTTTTCCATGACCACGATGGAGTTGTCTAATAACATCCCGACGGCAAGGGCGATACCTGTAAGCGTTAGCGTGTTGATCGTTATCCCGAAAAGATAGAAAAAGTAGAAAGACGAGAATACGGAGATCGGGATGGCAAACGCCACGATGGAGATAATCCGTATTTTACGCAGGAAGAGGAATAACACGAATATAGCCAATATTGCACCCGAGAGTCCCAGGTCGATAATCTGGTCGATATTCTTATTCATGACTTCGGCGGCGTCATCTTGGACTTCAATGGTGATTCCTTTAGAAGCCATTTCCTCGTTCAAGCGTGTAATTTCCTCCCGTACTCTTTCGGAGAGGTCGATCACGTTGGCGAGCGGGGATTTGGACAGGATACAGGAAATGACCTCTTTCCCGTTGGTACGGGAATAAGATTCCTCTTCTTTAACTCCGAATTGAATTTCCGCGATGTCTTTCAACTGGATCGGTCCCGGGGCAACAACGATACTTCCCAAGTCTTCCGTGGCAAGGTATTCTGCTGTCACGTTGACGAAATAACGTTTGTTATGATCGAAGACCGAGCCGGCAAACGATTTTTCGGCCAGGTTGGATGATATTTTCGAACTGATGCTGCTCGGGGTAATATTGAGAGCTTTGCATCTTTCGGGGTCAATAATCACTTCGATACTTTTCTGGCGTCCGCCCATGGTTGTTATGTTGGCGATACCATCAATGTTTTCCAGATAAGGGACGATATCCGCATCTGTGATATTACGGACGTAATCCACGTCATCTTCCCCGAGAATCCGCAGGGTCATGAACATATCGCTCACGGCTCCGGCGGAAGACTTGCTTACCCGCAGGGTGAAGATGTCGGGGATGTTCTTCGAGATCGTTTTGATTTTTTCTTCCAGTTGAAGAAACGTGTATTTCAGGTCAACATCTTGTTTGAAAGAGATCGAGATATTAGCTCCCCGGGAGTATATCTGGGTCTCCATTTTTTCCACGCCGTTGAGGGAACTGATGGCTCCTTCAACCGGGATAGCTGCTTGGTTTTCTATATAGGAAGGATCGGATTCTGTCTTGGGCGAGATGCTTACACTCAATACCGGAAGTTCGGCATTGGGGTATAGTTCCATGGGCAGGTGTTTATAGGAGAAAATTCCCATAAGTACCAGGCCGATGAAAAGCATCGATACAAGAACCCTTCTTTTTATAATCGTGTTCATGACTTCTTTCTATCAATAACGTAATACACACATGGAATAACGATCAGGGTCATGATGGTCGAGGTAAACAAACCGCCGATCACGGCAAGAGCCATGGGGGAGCGGAGTGAAGCACCTTCCCCGAATCCGAAGCACATGGGGAGCAATGCCAGAATCGTGGTGGCACTGGTCATGATGATCGGACGTACGCGGTGTTGGGCTGCCATTTTTATGGCTTCTTCCAACGGGTGTCCCTCTTCCTTTAGACGATTGATAGCGTCCACGAGTATAATAGAGCTGTTCACGGCTATACCCGCCAGCATGATAATACCGATGAAGGCCATCATGTTAAGCGTTTGTCCCGTGAGCAAGAAGGCCAAAATACATCCCACGCCGGCTAACGGTATGGTCAGTAGGATGGTGAACGGGTGGCGCAGGGATTCGAATTGTGCCGCCATGACCATGTACACGAGCAGGATGGACAGGAACAGGGCGAAACCGAGTCCGCCGAATGATTCTTGTCTCATTTCTTCTTCTCCCGTGATGCTGGCCGTGTATTTGGCCGGGAATTCCATTTCTGCCAGTTTGGCCTTGATGGAAGGGGTGATATGGCTGAGCGAGTAGTTTTTCTCGATCATGGCTGTCACGATACCCGTTCGGCTTTGGTTTACCCGGTTGATCTCTTTGGGGGCTGAAGTGATCTCGATATCGGCTATTTCTCCGAGACGGTATTTCTTGTCTCCTTGAATAATCTCGATATTGTTGATTTCGGCAAGCGTGACTTCGGGGACCTTGATGCTGATGTCAATGGTTTCTCCCTGAGTTTCAAAAGTTCCGGCATCTTTACCTGCTAGTTTTTCGCTCACCTGGTTACTTACCGTGGTAACGTCAATGCCGTAAATACCGCTCTTCAGACGATCAATTTTGATGTTGACTTCAGGTGCTCCTTTTTCCAAAGAGGATTTTATGTCGTAAATACCGGGGAGCCCGCTAATCTTTTCTTTGATTTCGGTACATAGTTCATCTAACAGGTCGAGTTCCTCTCCTTTCACCTCGATCACGAGCGGAGCTCCTTCTGTACCCAAGATACTTTGTAGGGCGGATTCACCTTTCTCGTAGGAGATTTCCACGCCTTCGGGTAAGGGGTAGTTGTTGTTTATGTTCGAGATAAAATAGTCGGCATCCAGTTTGGAATCCTTTTTGATCTTTACCTTGATTTGGGATTGATTTTCCGATTCTAGTTTTCCCCCGCTCTGACTTTCCAAGTTGGAGGGTCCGACAAGGGTGTATTGCCATTCGATTTCGTCTTGTCCGAGGGTCTGGATCGCGTCTTCTATCGTCCCGACAGCGTTATCCGTGTTTTGTAGTCTTGTTCCCGGCTCCATGGTAATCAAGACGGAGAATTCTTTAGACTCGGTTTTGGGCATGAATTCCATACCGATCAGCGGTAGCATCAGGTAGGATACACACATAAGTAAGAAGGCAATCGTGATAACGAGATATTTTTTCTTGAGAACTTTGCCGATGAAGTTTCCGAATCCCTTGATTGTGATGGCGTGACTGACTTTATTATCTTTTTTACGGATAAATTTGGAGGCCAGCATCGGGATAAAGAGAATGGATACGAAGAGGGAGGAGAGGAGAGAAAAACTAACTGTCCATGCCTGTTCTTTGAATAATTCCCCGGCTGCTCCTTGTAAATACACGATGGGAAGGAATACCACGATCGTGGTTAAGGTGGAAGCCGTGATGGCTCCTGCCACTTCAGAGGTTCCCCTGACGGCTGCTTCCGTCGGGGAGAGGTGATTTTCTTCGATGTTCCGGAAGATGTTTTCCATGACCACGATGGCATTATCCACCAGCATTCCCGCACCTAACGCGAGTCCTCCTAAAGTCATGATATTAATGGAAAGCCCGTTAAAATACATGAGGTTGAAGGTTGCTATGATGGAGATCGGGATGGAAACGCTCACGATCAATGTCATGTTTACCCGTCGCAGGAAGACATAAAGTATGATAACGGCGAGAATGATACCCATTAACGCGGAATCTTTTACTTCATTGATTGAACTTCCGATAAATTCGCCCTGATTGCTGATAATATGAAAGTCGTATCCCGGTAAACTTTTACGGAATTCATCTATTTTGGCAAGCAAGTTATCAACCGCATTAACCGTGTTGTATTTGTTTTCCTTGTAAACGCTGATACCCAGGCAACGTTCGCCGTTATAGCGAGCGAGGTTTTCCGGATCCTTGTTCCGGATGGATACGGTTGCAACATCTTTCAGGTATACCGGGGCTTTTGTCTTGCTGGTACTGGTTGTTGTCGTGCTTTGGCTTGAAGACGAGCTCCCGGAAGAATTCTCCTTGAAGGCCACGATAATATTTTCAATATCCTGAAGGTTGGAGATCAGGTTTACTCCTTTTACCGTGTATTGGATATCTCCATCGGTGATATTTCCTCCCGAAACATTTTGATTCAAGGAACTGATCTTCGTGGCGATGGCATCGGCCGTGAGGCCAAAGGCTTCCAGCATGTAAGGGTTGGTGGATATTTCAACAATGGCTTGTTCCTGACCGGTTAATTGAATATCCGCGATTCCGTCAACCCGGACAAGTTCGTTTCGCATGTAGTTTTCCGCGATCTTCCGCAATTCATTCATGTCCTTGACCTCGTTGTGTGTGAGGGCTATCGTCATGATCGGGGTTGCGTTGGCATCGTAACGGGTAACGTTAACCTCCTCGATGTTCTCATCTTGGGAAAGACTGGATAAACTACGTTGTAAATCCAGAAAAGCTGCGTCCATATCTTGGTCCCAACCGTATTCAACGGTGACTTTGGTATACCCGACTTTCGTGACACTATACACGCTTTTGGCGCCTTCTTGGCGCGCTGCGGTGGATTCAATGTTTGTCGTGATTTGTTTCTCGACTTCTTCCGGCGGGCGTTGGCCGCTTTTAACCTCCACGTAAAGGGCCGGGTTTTTCAAGTCTGGGAAAAGGTCTGTTCCCAGTTTATTATAAGATATTGTTCCCAGTAAACATACCGCTAACGTGAGCATGAGTACGCTCACAGGGTATTTTACTGCAAATTTCGTAATGCTGTTCATGTCGATTTATTTCATGATTTTTACTTTGCCTCTGTTTCTCAGGAATTCGTAGCCTTTCACCACGATTTTGTCTCCTTGGTTCAGGCCGGTTTCTACCTCGATGAAACGATCGTCGCTGATTCCGGTAGTGATCATCTTCTCGACGGCCCGGTTTTGTTCAACCGTATAGATGATACGGTTTCCACCGCGACGAGAATTGACAATTTCTTTCGGGATAACGATTACCGAGTCTTTTTGCAAAGTAATGATCTCTCCTTTGGCAAACATTCCGGGGCGTAATTTCAACTCCGGGTTGTTGATCGTGATAAATCCGACAAATGTACGCGTATCCTCGTTGATTGCCGGGGATAATTGAGAAACAATGCCGGAAAGGGTATCCGATTTAATATTGTAATTGGTAACAAGAACTTTTTGTCCCACTTTTACCTTATCTATGGTGTTTTCCGGTAAGGCAATTTCCATGTACATCTGGCTGTAATCCATCAGGCCGACCATGGTTTCGCCGGAAGCGACTTCCACGTTCGGGGTGAAGTAGGGCAAGTTGACGATAGCACCTTTAAAAGGGGCTTTAATGGTTAACTTGGCCAGATCGGAGTTTGCCGTCTCTAATGCGGTCTGGGCACCAATGTAAGCACTTTCAGCGGTCAGCACGTCTTTTTCTGTGGCTCCTCCTTTTTCATACACGGCTTTTTGTCCGTTCCACTCTTTTTGTGCGATATCAACCTGCATCTTTTTCGTGGGTAGCGACACGCTGTTTTCGTGTTCTTTGTTGTTGAGTTTGATGATCACCGTACCCGCGTCAACGATATCTCCCAATTTATAAGGACGTCCGGTTTTGGGATTAGTCATGAGTTCGTATTTCCCGTTGATTTCGGATTTCAGTTCAACGGTTTTTGCCGCCTTGGCGGTTCCGGTCGTGGTGGTCAGTTCCCGGATATCCCGTTTGCCGACTTCGGAAAGCCACACGGGAGTTGTTGTTTCAGAAGAAGAACTCATGCGTTGCTCGTTACAAGCGTTCAGGGTATAAGCGAGTAGAACTACCCCGATATATTTTATAGATTTGTTGATCATAGCGTTTTTGTTTTATATTTTTATTCGGATTATTTCAATAAATCAACCGGTAAATAAGATTTGTTATTCTGGAAATCCCATAAGGTTTGAATCTTCAGATCCAGCAATCTTAATTTGTATGAGATGATAGCGTCGGTTAAAGCATTTTTGGCATCGGTCAACTGGGTTTGTTGATTCTTCAGTTCCATACCCGTGAGAGCCCCGTTGCGATACTTTTCTACATTGATATCGTAGGTGCGTTCCGCATTCGAGACGGTTTGCCTTGCGATGTCGATTTGTCTCAAGAGTTTCGGTAATTCCCGGCACAATTGACGAACATCGAGCATGATTGATTTTCTTTCTTCGGCGTTAGAAATTTCTGTATTTTCATTTGATAATTCCGAGCTTCGGATATTGGCTTTTCGTGCCCCCCAATCCCAAAGAGGTACGGTCAAGGTAACCCCGATCGTCTCGTTGTCATCCGGTTTGGAGAATGCTCCGTTAAATTTGTCTCCTTGTCCCATCAATCCGACTCTGGCAGAGATGCTACCTTTGAATTTGTTATTATCTTTAGCTTCGATCAAGCTGAATATGCCTTCTTCAATGGCGATTTGTTGTTGACGGATTTCCATTCGCTGATCCAGCGCGTATTTCACGGCTTGATTCACGTCAACCTGAACCGGGTCAATCTGAATATTGGGGAGAATGCTGATGTCTATATCCAGGGGCAAGCCGAGTGTTTGCTTGAATTGATCTTTGGTATTCTCGTAGCTCATTTCCGTGTCGGCGAGAGAATTCTCGTTGGTGGCAAGGGTCACTTCCGCCTGAAATAGTTCTTCTTGAGCGATAAGTCCTTGTTCTACTTTATTCTTGATTAATTCGTAGTTTTCTTTTTGACTTTGGAAAGCTTCTCTGGCGGTAACGAGTCTTTTGTAAGCCTGATAGACCCCGTAGAAGGCCGAGGTTACGTTTTTCTCGATGTTCAATTGAGATAGGGCATACTGTATTTTTGCTTTTTCAAGATTGAATTCCAACCTTTTTAATTGCATTTTTGTTTTATTGTACGTGAAAATGGGTTGTTCTAGATTCAGGCTAAGATTGTTTGAAAAAGATGTACTTTTTGCGCCAAAAGATTGATTATCGTCATCCTGCCAGTTGAACGAGTTACTGAGTGTAAGCGTTCCGTCCGTCCATTTTATCGGTTGACTGATTCGGAAATCCAGCCCGGAACTCATAGATTTGCGGGTGTACCATTGCGTGTTATAGTTATCGAACGAGGTACTTCGGGTGTATTGAAACGGACTCAAGTTCAGACTGAATTGCGATTTTAGCGAGGCTTTTTGCTGTATTAACGCTAATTCGCTTTGTTCAAGGCTCATTTTGCTTTGGATGATGGATGGGCTCTGTTGATAAGCGATTTCCAGAGCTTTTTCCAGTGTCAAAATTTCCTGAGCGAACGTTGATCCGGAACAAAGCATGAGGAATCCGGAAATAATCAACGATATCGACGTGATCTTCTTCATAATATGTTGTTGTTATTTTATTTGTTATTGTTCGTGTATACCCATTTCACGGCATCGGCAATGATCACCTGATTCGGTTCGGAGCCTTTGTCGCTTAGCGTGACTTTAGCCTCTCCCGGCGAGAAATAGAAAGAACCTAACGTGATCCATCCTTGTTGGCCTCGTCCTCCTGTTTCAACAGATACTTCCTCTTCACCGTCATCATGTTTCACCGTGTAATATTGATATTTTTTATTTTCTCCTCTACCCATTCGGAACCATCCCATTCTGGGGTAATCTATCGCGTAAACGAACACCTCGTAGAAGCCCGGAATCTGAATTTGTGTTGTCCATTCGGCTTTGTTGCTTCCACTGCCCGATTTTTTGTACATGGCACTATTTATATAGTCTCCGTAATAATTCGTTCCGATGGTGGCCGTCCATTTGCTAGGGGGTGACCAAAGATTTAAATTTTTGTATTTATCCTCGTCCTCTTTCTTGAAGAAAGATTGTAATTTATTCTTTTGATTGGATTCGATGACCCGAAAACCGGAGTCTTCATTGTCTACCGTGATTTCTTTCGGGTTGAATTCGAAAAGGAGAGCGTTCGAGTCGAATATGCCCGTTGTCGTATCCGAAGAGGTAGTTGTTATCTTGGCAAAAGTATGCACGATGTCGCTGGGAAGATTCTGTGCGATATTCGTGTTGATCGAAAGACTACTCGGACGTTCGTCACTTAGAATCCGGATTTCTTTGTATTTCCGGGGCTCGATGATATAATTTTTAGCCGGTTTATCTTCCATTTGTGCGCTTCTTCCACGTCTTCCCCGCGGTCCGCCGGGGAACATGCCCCCGCCTTCTTCCAGCTTGACAGAAAGAATACCTTCCGTGTTAGTCGGGTTATATACCTTGAATTTGACGATATATTTCGTGTAATCTCCCACTTCAACCTGATCAGCGTCAATTCCTTTCACGATGAAGCGCGGGGTGGTGTTGATCGTGTACCAGGTGGGAATGAAGTCCATAAGGTTAAAATGGAACTTCCGAATGAATTCGCTGTTTAAGCGAGTGAAGTTGACTTCTTGGAACTGGTATTTCTTGGTAAAATCCGCCATGAAGGTTTTAAACTCGTCGGAGTTAACGCGAGAATTGATATAATTGCGCAAATAAATGCCTTTTAATTTCATCATTTCATAGAAGACCTCGGTCGAAAGGGTGTTGTCGAGGACAGCCTGTTCGAAACTTTTGCCATTCAAGTAAGCCGCGGCCCGTTGATTATCTCCCATTCCTGAGAACATTCTGAAAAATCTTCTTCTCTCGTCGTTTTCTTCCTGTTTGAGTAACGTGTTCATCACGATGTCAATGATCGGGAAATCTTGTGAGTAAATAGAGCCCGCGTAGTTGAAGTACATGGACGACAGGTCGTATTTATTTAGTTTGGAAGTTCCGGACCATTGTCCCATGAATAGGTTCAAAAATGTGTTACCTTCCGACTCGTAGGATTCTTCGGATAAGAGTACCCGGCGGGCGAATTCTCGGATAACATTCATTTCAATATCAATTTCTTCCGGACTTCTTTGCGGGTCGTGCCGTCCCCACTCGGCCATTCTCTTTTTGCTTTGCTTGAAATCGCTATTGGGTAATGTTGTGGCGAATTCGGGTAAAAATACGATTTCCGGTTGCAATTGCTCGCTGTTTCCTTTCCAGTTCCTGACGTATCCCGTGTAAGAAATAGGTGTTTCTGCCATGATAAATTTCTGGAACGGGTATTTACGTCCTTTCCGCATTTCGTATTCAGACTTGATGTCGTGGAGGAGCCCGCTCAACGTGTCGGAAATGTTAGGAAAAAGTTGGGAATAATAATCATGACCCTTAAAATTATATAATTCAATCTGCACGGAATCAATCACGATACTTTTTTTCTCGTAATCTCCGATGGCCAGACTGATCCCCGGTAACTGTTCTTTATTTTGAAATATGGTAGTGTCTCCGACTTGGGTGCTTGCACCTTGCGAAAGGATCGTTCGGTTGTCGGGATGAACGACTTTCAACGTGTAGTTTGAGAAGTTTTTCCGGATATTGTAGGGGGCTTCCGGATTTACCGGGGGGAACGTGGTAGGATACCACAAACATTCCGGTGTCAGGAGGGTGTATTTGTCCTGCACGAAAGCGTAGGCTTTCCCGAAGCGTAAGACGCTACTGCCGGTTTGCGTGTCATAATACTCTTCATCCGTGATGTCGAGATAACAGATGTTTTCGTCAATGGTCCCCGAATAGGTAAGTTCCACTTCCAGTGTCTCGTACGGGCGAAGTTTATATTCGGCGACAATTACTTGTGCATCTCTTTCGTACGGGATATTTTCTCCCTTTTGGGTTAATTTTTCAACTTTAAGAGAGGGGTTAAGATAGAATAGAATCTTGTTGATTTCCCGGTGATTCCGGTTTTGTATTTTTAAACGGGAGTTTACAGTAATGTTTTTGCTATTCTGGGAGAATATGATTTCCTGATCAAGCAAATGGACTTTGTCGAGATTGTTGTATTTTTTATACCTTTCAGAGTAGAGTGTCCGCTGGCTGTTAATATGGTTGAAACGGGCGATATACGAGAATCCGCATCCCATCCCGATAAGAAGAATGATACATCCTAAGGCGTTCAACAGGATGTTTTTCTTGGGATGTAAAGGCAGACGATTTACGAGTGCGATCGTGAAAGAGAGCAATCCCAAACCTAAAAATAAGTAAGTCAACCGTTGGAGCAGGTAAGGGTATAAATTCGTGTGTCCGAGTACATCCGAGAACATATTCGGCACGGTGAGGGCGAAAAAGTCGAAAGCCCCGTGTTCCGTGTTCCCGAAATAAGATAACGTAACCACGATGAAGCCCAGCATGATCACGAACGTGACTGCTTGGTTACGAATGAAACTCATGATCACGAACGATAGCCCGAGCACGAATATGAGTGATGGGATTGATAACGTGAGCAAGTAGAAAAAATAGGGGAATAAAGTGAACGGGGATTCACTAGAAAACACGTGAATAAAACCAGCGATGATTAAAGTGATGATGTTTAATGACACGAAAACCTTTATAATACCCCAGGTTTTGCCGACAATGTAATCGGCATTACTCATCGGGCGCACGTAGATTACCTCGGCGGTATCCAGTTTCTTGTCTCTTTTCAAAAAGCTTCCCGCCAGAAATATGGCGATAATGGATTGTGCGATATTGAAAAGATAAATGTTGACAAACGGGATGGAAGATGGCATAGCTGTCATGATCCATTGGTACCACCCGAGGGTTGACTGGGTGCCCAAATGAAAAAATACAATGATTAAAAGGGATAAAATAGCAAATATGCGAAATAGCCAACTTCTGCGTAGAAGTTTGGATTCATATCTCGATATTGTGCTGATGTTGTGTACGTTCATCGCTGATTTATTCTAAAATATTACTTGAACAGTTCGTTTTCTTTGATTGCTTCAACCTGCATGTTCATTTTGTCTTTCAACAAGTAGTCCATGTAATAAACATAAGCGTGTTCGAGATTGGGTTCGATGGCCTTGTTCGAGTAGCCCTCGATAGCGTCGGCCACGACTTGAATCTCCATGCCGCCGTCCGTCGGGATGGTTGAAATAATCGGGTATTTATCTTTAATTTCTTCGTATTCCAGGTCGGTCACGAATATTTCCCATACTTTGCCGCGGGCCAGATTGATCATTTCGTCCGGAGAACCTTCGAACTTTAATTCACCCCGGTTCAGCAAGGCTAATTTTTTACAGGTGCTGGAAATATCACCCACGATATGGGTTGAAAGGATGATGATCGTGTCCTTGTCGCTGATGTCGGACAGGATGTTACGGAACCGGATTCTTTCTTCCGGGTCTAGTCCGGTTGTCGGCTCGTCCACGATGATGACTTTCGGGTTGCCAATGATTGCCTGAGCAATTCCGAGTCTTCGTTTCATACCACCGGAAAGGCGGTTGGCCCAACGGTCGCGTACTTCAAACAATCCTACTTTGCGCAGCATTTCGTCTACAACTTCGCCCCGGTGTTGTTTGCCTTTTATTCCGGCAAGTCCGGCCCCGTAATCCAGGAATTCCCACGTTTTCAATTTCTCGAAGAAACGGAAATCCTGTGGCAGATAGCCTAATAGGGAACGAATGGCTTTCCGGTCCTTAGCGATGTCATAGTCATCGAAATAGATGGTCCCTGATGTGCAACTTTGCAGAAGCGTCATGATTCTCATCAGAGACGTTTTCCCTGCTCCATTCGGTCCTAACAGTCCGAACATTCCCGGTTCGATTTCTAAATTCAAGTCTTTTAAGGCTTTTTTACCTCCCGGGTAGACTTTGTTTAGATTTGCAATTTTAATACGCATAACGTTGGTATTTTAGGTTGGTCTAAATCTATACATAATAAGCCGGAATATATGTTAATAAAATGTGAAATGTCATTCTCTGTATGAGACACTTTTTGCTTAAAAAGGTTTATTGTTTTAACAAAATATTAACATATACCGCCTTTGATATGCTGTTTTGTGTCACTTCGGGCAAAATATTTCCAACAAATTTTCATGATGAAATAGATATTTTTATAATATGGTTTACTTGTGTAAATATACGATATGAATTGATGTTATGCAATTCGTTTCGGTAAAAGGTGGGAGAATATCTACAAATATGGAAATTTTGTCGACGGGAAGTTGTCTGGCGTCAAGAAAAAATTTCACGAATGACACGAATACTTTTCGTGTTGAAGTCGATATTTAAATGAAAGCCAAGAAAAAGGAGAACAATGTCGAGTAAGATTTTTCGACCTTGCTGGTTGAGAGGAATGTTTTTCAATTCTTGGAGTTGACAGGTACAAAGTGCGTGGATTGCTTTGGCAGAGTGCGGGCCGGTATGGTAGCTATTCGGGGAACCTGTCGGGTAAAAACAACCGTCGTTGATGTTGAACACGTGGTCGGGGCGGTAGGTGCTGTTGTCTATGCTGAACCCAAGTAGTTTGCCCAGTCGGAATAGAAATAGTAAATTGAAATTGGCAATATCGTCCTGGGAAATATTCAAGTATTCCACGGAATTTTTGATGTATTCGTATAAATCCGGATTCGGGTCGGAGTCTCGCAAAACGAGGTTTAAAATTTCTCCCCATAAGAGGGCGATATTCATTTTGTAAACATCAAAATAGATCGCGGGGGTATTCACGAGCGGGGAGAACGATTTCAGTTTGTGGAGTCCTCCTCTCTCGTTAGGAATAAATTCGATCTCCACGATTTGCATGCATTGGGCCGATGCGTTGCTTTTGCGTTTGAACAAGGCCATGGGAGTGATCATTTGCATGTAACCTCTTTCTTCCGAGTACACGTGCAGGATTTGCTGTTGCTCGGAGTGGGGGATGCTTTTTAATATGATGGCCTTGATGGTGTGCATGTTTTATTTTATAGCGAGTTCAGAAATTGGCATAATTTTCGAACGGCCTGTCCCCGGTGACTGATTTCGTTTTTTTCGTGGAGGGGCATCTCGGCAAAACTTTCCTGAAAGCCGGCGGGGCGGAATATGGGATCGTAGCCAAATCCTTCGTGACCGTGTTTCGAGGTCAGGATTTCCCCGTTTACAATTCCTTCGAATAAATATTCTTTATCTCCTAGAATTAAGGCGATAACCGTTCTGAAACGAGCTCGGCGTTCAGTAATGTTCTGCATGTTTTGCAGTACTTTTTTCATGTTCGCTTCCGAGTCATGAGTGTTGCCCGCATATCGGGCAGAGTAAACCCCGGGTGCGTTGTTCAAGGCTTTAATTTCTAATCCGGTATCATCCGCGAAACAATCGAGGCCGTATTTGTCATGGATGTATCGGGCCTTTTGGAGGGCATTTCCTTCCAGAGAGTTCTGTTCTTCGGGAATATCTTCATGGCATTGAATATCTTTTAACGACACTATTTCGTGTTGAGATCCGAGCATCTCTTGAATTTCTTCTAGTTTATGGGCATTGTTGGTTGCAAAAACTAATTTCATCTTCTTTTAAATTCATGAATTACTGATAGGACAAAATTAATGAAATAGATTATCTTTGCCACGTTAGAAGCTAAAAACTAAAAGCTAAAAAATAGAAAAGCGATAATAATCATTGAATCTTTGGATCATTAAATCGTAAATCACATGAGGGGTACCGTCGTGAAATCTACCGGGAGTTGGTATTCTGTTCGCCTTGAATCGGGGGAACAGGTTGAGTGTCGGATTAAAGGAAAGTTTAGGATGAAAGGGATCAAGACGACCAATCCCGTGGCTGTCGGGGATGTCGTGGAGATTGAAGCGGGAGCGGAAGGGGGCGTGATCAGCCAGATCATGGACCGGAAAAATTATATTATCCGAAAATCGACCAATTTGTCGAAGGAGGCGCATATCATTGCTGCGAACGTGGATCAGGCGATGTTGGTCGTGACGGTGAATCATCCGGTGACCTCAACTGTTTTTATTGATCGTTTCCTGGCTTCGGTGGAGGCTTATCGTATTCCGGCGGTACTTGTGTTTAATAAGATTGATTTGTACGGGGAAGATGATTTATTGATGCTGGGAGCCTTGACTCAGGTGTATATGCAGGCGGGATACGAGTGTCTTCATGTTTCCTCCTTGACTGGCGAGGGAATTGAAGATGTCGTGGCTGCTATGAAGGATAAGATTACCGTGTTTTCCGGCTTGTCGGGTGTGGGGAAGTCTTCTTTGGTCAACCGCGTGGAACCCGGTTTAGACTTGAAGGTGGCTGAAATATCCGAGTCGCATGATACGGGGAAACATACAACTACTTGTGCCGAGATGTTCCCGCTGAGTTTTGGAGGTTATATCGTGGATACTCCAGGTATTCGGGCATTCGGGTTAATACACATGGAAAAAAATGAGATTTCTCATTATTTCCCGGAGATATTCAAACGTGCCACGGATTGTAAATATTATAACTGCACGCATATCCACGAGCCGGGGTGTGCCGTGTTGGAGGCTGTTGAAAACGGGGAGATCAGTGAAAGTCGATATTTCAGTTACGTGAGCATGTTCGAGGAAGGGGAAGAGAAGTATCGCAAGGGATGACACGCTCTTTGACGAGTGCGCCTTTCTTCAGGAGACATTCATGTCGTCTTTAGTAACGGGGGCATTATCTTCTTGGGATTTTTTTACCATCCTGATAGAAGGTTGATGGGAGATAGATAGAAGTTAGTGTAAAGAAGATATGATTTTAATGGATGCTTTATTCAAGATGAAGTTTATTGTAGGGGAGATGTATGATGTTCCCGGCAAAGGTTGTGCTACTCCTTACAAACGCTTACATCTCTTCGTTAAGTCTGTGTTATAGCTTTCTTATCTTTTCGTTCTATACAAGGGTAATATAACGGTGTTTAAACGACGGGGTGACGGCAGGATGTAAGCGTGAGACATGCGGAGGGCAAAGCGAGCAAGGGCAAAGAAATGGTAGAAAGCACGAAAAATTAATCGTGAGGGGAGAGTCTTCGGGTAAGGAGGGATGGATTTTAGAAAAAACTGGTGTATTTGGTAGCGAGTATTATTTTTTTTTGTACATTTGCCCCCGTTTTACGTCAAGACTAGTGGACAGATTGAAAGAATATAAGATAGCTCACAGGGGCTTAGGGGAAGGCGTTCACTCTTTCGAGTTTGTTATGGATGACAGTTTTTTTGGCTGTTTTGAAGCGACAACAGGAACGAAAGGGAAGGTAAACGCGAAAGTGGATATCGTGAAATCATCCTTGCTGATGGAGGTGCGGATGAAGATCGAGGGGATAGTGAAAGCTATTTGCGATCGCTGTCTGGAAGAATTGGATTTGCCAATTGGTGGGGAGATGAACCTGTACGTGAAGTACGGGGAGCGGGAAGAGGGGAATGATGATGATTTTATTGTCTTGGCACAAGACGAGGATTATCTTGACTTGAGCGAGCCGCTATACGAAGTTTACATGTTGAATTACCCGCTTCGCGTGGTTCACCCGGAGGGAGAATGTAACGAGGAGATGGAACATGTACTGGAAGAGTTGACGATGGAAGAAAATGATAAGATTGATCCCCGTTGGGATGAATTGAGGAAATTAATTAATAATAACTAAATAAAACTAGAGAGAAATGGCACATCCTAAACACCGAATCTCTAAACAGAGAAGGAATAAAAGAAGAACACACGATAAGGCAACAGTTCCTGCAATAGCAAAGTGTTCAAATTGTGGTGCTGCAGTACAGTATCATACTGTATGTCCGGAATGCGGGTATTACAGGGGTAAATTGGCTATTGAGAAAGCAGTTGTTGCATAATATTTATGCAATGATAGATTGCCTTAAATAATACAGCCCCCTGTAGTAGGGGGCTATGCTCGTATATAGGTGTTTGATTCTATTATTCGAATTTGAAAATTTTTATTTTATGGAAAGGCCAAGAGCAGTAATCACGGGGGTAGGAGCGTATTATCCCGACTATATTCTGACAAACGAAGAGTTGAGCCGTATGGTGGATACTACCGATGAGTGGATCATGACTCGGATTGGTATTAAAGAACGACGTATTTTGCGGGATGCCGGTAAAGGCAGTGCTTATCTCGGGGCCAAGGCGGTTGAGGACTTGTTTCGCAAGACAGGCTTGAAACCGGAAGAGGTTGATTTATTAATCTGTTGTACGGTAACTGCCGATATGCATTTTCCCGCTAATGGAAACGTGATTTCCGATATGGTGGGTATAAAAAATGCGTTTAGTTTTGATCTTAATGCCGGGTGTTCCGGATTCTTATATGGTTTAGTCACGGCTACCCAATACGTGGAAAGTGGGCGCTATAAAAAAGTCATTGTGGTCGGTGCCGAGAAAATGTCTGCTATCACGGATTACACGGATCGGGCAACTTGTCCTATTTTCGGGGATGCGGCTTCCGCTGTGTTGCTGGAACCGACAACCGAGGATTTTGGGGTGATTGATCACGTGTTGCGTTCGGATGGGATGGGACGTGTTCACTTGCACATGAAAGCGGGTGGCTCGTTAAAACCGCCTACTCTTGAGACGGTTATGGCAAGGGAGCATTATATTTACCAAGAAGGTCAGCCCGTGTTCAAACACGCGGTGTCGAACATGGCCGACGTGTCGGTGGAAGTGATGCACCGGAATAACTTGACTTCGGAAGACGTGGCTTGGCTGGTTCCTCATCAGGCGAACCTGCGTATAATCAAGGCTACCGGGGAACGTATGGGCTTGCCGAAAGAGAAGGTCATGGTGAATATCCATAAATACGGGAACACCACTTCTGCAACGATTCCATTGTGTTTATACGAGTGGGAAGATCAGTTGAAGAAGGGAGATAATCTAATTCTTGCCGCTTTTGGAGCCGGATTCACGTGGGGAGCCATTTATTTGAAATGGGGATACGACGGGAAATCCGAGAATAATAAATAGTCAAAACAGGAATTTCTGAGTTGATATAGGCGGGACAAGGTTCCCGCTTTTTTTGTGCTTAATATGGATCGGATTCATTTCCGATTTTAAATTAGTTGTTGTATATTTGGTCGGTTATTATGGAAGCTAAATGAAAAAAAGTGCGAGCTTGGATAGTGCGGAAACAAAACCGGCTGTTGTTTTGGAAGACGCCGTGATCGAGGGTGATATCAATTTACCCGGAGGCTTGTGTTTGTTTGGTAAAATATTAGGAAATATTATCGCTGGAGGGCGGGTGGAAGTAAAGTCGGGAGCGGTGGTGACCGGAAATATTTCTTGTCGAGAGTTGGATATCGAGGGGACTGTGGAGGGGACTGTGAAAACTCTTTTTTTGGCAATCGGTGAGAATGCCGTTTTGAGAGGAGACGTGGAAACGGGTAGACTACTCGTGAGAGCGGAGAAGTACGAGATAAAACGGTTACGTTTAGTAAGAAAATAAAGTAAACGATAAATCATGGGAAAAGAAGCACAACAGCAAATCGCGTTAAACTTACTGAGTGAAGGAACTCAAATCATCGGGGATCTTCACGCTTCGAATGACATCCGTATTGACGGGGAAATCAAAGGAAAGATTAATACGACGGGACGTTTGGTTATCGGACAGATGGCCAAGGTAGAAGGAGAAGTTAATTCTCCGAGTGTTGATATTCTGGGGACAATGGAGGGAAGTATCGTATCAACGGGGTCCGTGTCGTTAAGGGCTAAAGCCGTGTTCACCGGGACGATCAAGGCTGCTTATATCGCGATCGAATCCGGGGCGGTCTTTAATGGCGAATGCCATATTCAACGTGATGTTCAACAAAAATAAATGAAATCGTGGTGTGTCGTGTATTTGCAGTGATTTCATTGTTACTCGTGCTGGTTGCCTGTGAAAAGGAACAGGATAAGGTAGACAAGGGTGTGTCGAGGGAACTGGCTAAAGAGCGTAAGACCAATATAGGCGGGGTTTCTTACAAATTATATTTCTCGATCCCCATGGAGAGAAGCGAGGCGATCATGGCAGAGTCGGTGATCTCTTTCGAGTTGTTGAATTTGATTCCGGTAGTTCTGGATTTTAAGGAAGCGAAAGAGAATATAATATCGGTGACTTCGGACGGGAAAAAGATCCCGTACACGTTCAAGAACGAACATATTATTATTCAACCGGAAAATTTTAAGAAAGGAAGAAACGAGCTGGTCATCCAGTTTAAAGCGGGGGAATCTTCTTTAAATAGGAGTGAGGATATGTTGTACACGTTACTGGTTCCGGATCGGTGCCGTACGTTGATGCCCTGTTTTGATCAGCCTGATATAAAGGCGAGATTCAAGTTGTCATTGAAGATCCCTTCCCGTTGGAGGGCGGTTGCCAATGGCGAGCCTGTCCGGACGGAATATTTCAGCGATTATAAATTATACGAGTTCGAGGAGACAAAACCGTTGAGTACTTATCTTTTCGCTTTTACCGTGGGACGATTCTCTTATGTGGAGCGTTACGTGGGGAACCGATGGATAGGAATTTATCACCGGGAGACTGATACGGCCAAGATTAATGCCAGTATCCCGGTGATTGTCAAAGAGGTTAGTCATGCCTTGGACTGGATGGAACATTACACGGGTATCCGTTACCCGTTTGACGTGTATAACGTGGTGGCTATTCCCGCGTTCCAATACGGGGGGATGGAACATCCGGGTGCGACATATTATTTGGCATCAAGGATGTTTTTGGATCGGGATGCCGATCTATCGGCTCGAATGAGTCGTAGCGATGTTATCGCCCACGAGACGGCTCACATGTGGTTTGGTGATTACGTTACCATGAAGTGGTTTAACGACGTGTGGTTGAAGGAAGTGTTTGCCGGATTCATGTCGGATAAGATTATGGCTCAATTGTACCCGGAGGTGAATCATCACTTGAATTTTTTCTTGAATCATTATGAACCGGCGTTACGGACGGATCGCACGAAGGGGACGCACCCGATATTGCAGGAGCTGGACAACTTGAAGGATGCCGGAACCCTGTATGGTGATATTATTTACCACAAGGCTCCGGTCGTGATGCGTATGCTGGAACGGGAAATCTCTGAACGGCAGTTGCGAATCGGTTTGCAGAGGTATCTTCGCAGGTGGTCGTATTCCAATGCGGATTGGGATGATTTGATCAAGTTGTTGGAGACTACGACGGGAAAAGATTTGCAGGCGTGGAACGAGATTTGGATAAAAGAAAGCGGGGCTCCCGTGATTGAATTCCAGAAAAATGGAATTGCTATGATTGACGAGAGCGGGAAAAAACGGGTTTGGCCTCAGGTGATTTCTGTTTGTTGGAATTACATGGGATTAAAGCAGGGAACCTTGGTTCCGTTGCGGGATACGTTGACTCCGTTCAGGCATGGCGAGTCGGTGGTATTACCGGACGGGGAAGTTTTGGGGTATGGTTGTTTTTTACCTACGGAGTACTCGATCCGTTTTCTGGACGAGGAACTGGGGAAAATCGGTAACCCGCTTTACCGGGCCGTGGGGTGGCAGCTGCTTTACGAGGGTGTGTTGAACAAGAAGGTGAAAGGGGAGTTTTTCGTAAAACTTTGTATCAAGCATTTACCCGCGGAAAAGGATAACCTGATCGTGAACCGGACGTTGAGTTTTCTGAGATCGGTTTATTCGACTTACCTGGATGAAGGAAGTCGCCAGTTGTTGCAGGATGATCTGGAGCGTTTTTGCATGAATATGGTGAATAACAAGGCAGAAGGGAAGAATAAGAAGTCATATTTTAATACGCTATTGTCGATTTGTTCTTCTTCCAAGACTTGTAGTTATATGGCGGGAATCTTGCAAGGAGCCGAGTTGCCGACTGGCGTGACAATCAACGATCAGGATAGGATCAATATTGCATTTAATCTCGCACTGAGGGATACGAGTATGTACGAGGAGGTAAAAGGATATGTCATGAAAACGGTTCGGAATAAAGATTTATTGGATCGTTTTGAATACGTGCTACCTTCTTTGTCGGGGAACAAACAGGTACGGGACAGTGTGTTTAATGCTTTGCTGGTAAATGAGAACCGGGTGAATGAGGTATGGGTGGCAGAGTGTTTGCGCTGGTTGAATCATCCGCGGAGGAGGATGGAGGCGGAAGAGTATGTTCCCAAAATATTGGGAGCTTTGCTGGAAATCCAGGAGACAGGAGATATCTTTTTCCCTAATTCGTGGCTGAATGCGGGATTATCCGGGCACACGAGTAAAAACGTGTATTCGATGGTGAATACGTTTTTGGAGAAACATCCGAATTACCCGCAAAATCTGAAGCTGAAAATATTGGCTAATTCCGATCATTTGCGGCGTATATATTCAGGAGAAGAGACTAGATAAATTAAATATGACAATTCAGGAAAATACATTGATATTGATCCCGGCTCGTTATGCTTCCACTCGTTTTCCGGGAAAGCCTTTGGTGGATATTGCCGGGAAACCGATGATTCAGCATGTTTACGAGAAAGCTGTTGCTGTCTCGGATTACGTTTATGTCGCCACGGATGACGAGCGTATTTACAATGCCGTGACCGCTTTTGGCGGACGGGCCGTGATGACTTCCGAGGCGCATCGTAGCGGAACGGATCGGTGTTACGAGGCCTACACGAAAGTGAGGGAAATGCTACATCGGAGTTTTGACGTGGTGGTGAACGTGCAGGGAGATGAACCTTTTATTATTCCGGAACAGATTGAATCGTTGATTGTCCGGTTTGAAGAGCCAGCCGTCCAGATTGCGACATTAGCAAAGCCTTTCGAGAAGAATGACGAGATTTTTGACCCGAATAAGGTGAAAGTGGTATTTTCTGATCGTCGTACGGCTCTTTATTTCAGCCGGAATCCGATTCCCTATTGCCGGGGAGTGGAACGGGATGCGTGGTTAGCTAAAACGCCCTATTATAAGCACGTGGGCATGTATGCTTATCGCCCGGAGATTCTTAAAGCTGTGACTTCTATTCCGCAAGGTATTCTGGAACAGGCCGAGTCATTGGAACAGTTACGTTGGTTGGAGAATGGTTACACGATTGCCGTGAGTATCACGGATCACGAATCTATCGGGATAGATACCCCGGAAGACCTGAAGAAGATATAATAAAAAATCCCGGCAAAAGCCGGGATTTTTTATTATATCGTCATGATATCTTTCTCTTTCTTTGCGAAATACTCATCGGCTTTCTTGCCGTATTCGTCTGTCATTTTCTGAGCTATGGCTTCGGCATCCTTGGACATGTCTTCGGGGAGTCCGTCTTTAACCATTTTCTTCACTTGTTCGATGACATCCCGGCGGGCGTTACGGATACTTACTTTCGCGGTTTCCATTTCGCCTTTACTTTGTTTCACGAGTTCGCGTCTGCGTTCTTCCGTGAGAGGCGGGATATTTATGCGGATAAGTTCTCCGTTATTATCGGGGTTCAGTCCGAGATTAGCATTCATGATCGCTTTCTCGATCGGGGCAATCATGCTTTTCTCCCATGGTTGAACGGCAATCGTTCTCGGATCCGGGGTTGAAATATTGGCAACTTGTGATAACGGGGTAGGACTACCATAATAGTCAACCAGCACGTCTTGTAAGATTTTCGGGTTGGCTCTTCCTGCCCTGATCTTGCTAAGTTCTGTTTCAAGATGAGTCAGAGCGGCTTCCATTCTCTCTTTTGCTTCGTCGAGATAAAATTGTACTTCCTCGTTCATATAACTTTTTATTTGATTTAATATCACGTAATGAATCAAACAAAGGTATAAAAAAAACTTTATTTTTACTCTATCCTACGCCACGTTTCCTTGACCTGGATATTTTTCTGTGTTCCGTCGGCCAGTTTCAATTTTACTTCTCCCGTGAGCACCAGAATCCGGCTATTTACTTCGTACTCGTAACTGGCGTGATATTCCATGATGTCTTTTATTTTAACCGATGGTGAGGTTTCGGAAAGGTATCGCCCGTTCGTGATTTTGTACGTGCCGCTGACACCGTTGGAACAACTGAACGTGAAATCATCATAGAATTCTTTTTGTAGGACATTTTTGGTATCAACCCCGTTCTCTGATATTTTTTCCCATTTCCCGATGAACGGGTTAGCAATAACGGCCCGAATCAGTTTGCCCGGACTGAAGATGCAGTCTTCGACGTATCTTTTGAATTTTTTAAGCCCCAGATAATCACGAATTTTAATTTCCCGTAGTGTCGTGTTAGCTCTGAAACGAGGTGTGATTTTCACGTATTCGGTGATGAAATTTTCACCGGGAAGGCTATCAATGAGGCGGATTTGTTCTTCCCATTCTTCTTTGTAGAATTGTAATATCTTGTTCTTGTCTGTAACGGGGAGAGACATCGTGGGCATGACAATGCTTAACATGATTTCCGAGGACTGTTGTTGTTCGCGGGCCGAGGTGACAATTCTCTTGTAAGCGGCGTTGTCTGATCCGTAGCGTTTTTTCAGGTAGAGGCGATACATGTCAAAAGAGGCTTGGGGAACCGTGTCGAGTCCGGTTTTCAGTTTCTCTTCCTCGTTGTTTAACACTTTCAGGTATTTCTCGAAGGTACGCCTTTCAACGCTGGGGGGAGTGCTTCTTAGTGCGAAATAGACCGGCACGGTGTAGGAAACTCGTACGGGAACATGGTTGTGTTTTCCGGGAAACCATTTGGGCATGGAAGCGATAACTTCTTTCGCCTCGTTATCCAGTTCGGGAGAGACTCCACGGATGATTTTCACATCACTGACAGATCCGTCTTTTTCTATGATGAACCGGACGTAGACTCTTCCCTCGATTCCCTTGTCTTTTGCGGCTTCCGGATAATGAATGTTGTTGTATATCCAGGCATTCAAGTTGCCGGGGAAAACGGGCATTTCTTCCACGAACAGGTGGACCTTATTATCAGCCGTGGAATCCTGAACGGGTTGTTTTTCTTGAACTTGACTAATCGCCGGGTGTATGCACAGAATGGTGAAAAGGATCACCAGCCCGATTTGTGACTTGATTAAAAGTCGTGATTTGGCGTTGTATCGTTTTAGTATCATGGTGCGTTTCTTAGAGTGATAAATAGTTCTTTTTATCACAGCTAAATATAGAACGTTTTTTTTGCTTTTGCAATGAATATAAAGATTTAATGAAAGTTTAACTTGTTTCGTTAAGAATTGATTTTCGAATGGTGATGATGAATCCGGCGGATTTTATAGTTTATAGAAGTTATAAAAATGTTCATTACCGGGCTGATCAGGTTAAAAAAGCAGTAGGGAAGATAGTCCAATGTGGCAACCCCCAACACTCTCGCTTGCGTGGCCCCGCAGGTATTCCACGGGATAAGTACCGAGGTGACCGTGGCGGAATCTTCGAGAGCCCGGCTTAATACTTCCGGTTTCAGTTCCCGGTCTTTATATATCTGTTGAGTCATCTTACCCGGGACCACGATGGAGAGGTATTGATCGCAAGAGGTAATATTGAACAGGATGCAGGTAGAAATGGTTGTGGAGATGAGCGAAGTGTCGCTTTTTACAAATGAAAGCAGGGCTTCGCTAATACGTTTGAGAAATCCCCCGGCTTCCATGATGCCGCTGAATATCATGGCCATAATGATGAGCCATACCGTGTTTAACATTCCTTCCATTCCACGGGTGGATAATAGCGAGTCGATCTCCGGGGCTCCTGTCGATAGTTTCATCCTTCCGAATATGGTTTGAACGATAAGTTGATAAGCGTTAGAGAACTGCTCCCCTTGAATCAGGCTATTTATTAATTGCCCTTGGAAGATTAAAGCGAAAAGCACGCCGAGACCGATCCCCACGAGCATGGCCGGAACCGGCGGGACTTTTTTGATGATAATGAAAGCCAGTAAAGTGGGAACTAGAAATAGCCAGGGAGTGATGTGGAATGTGCTTTCAATACCAGACAGGATCATGTCGGTATCGCTGATTTCCGTGGAGTTATGATACCATAGACCGATTACTCCAAATATAACTAGCGTGATCAGGTAAGTTGGTGTAGTAGTATAGAGTAAGTAGCGGATATGCGTGAAGATGTCGGTCCCGGCGATAGCGGATGCCAGGTTTGTCGTGTCGGAAAGCGGGGACATTTTATCCCCGAAGTAAGCTCCGGAAATGACAGCCCCGGCAACAATACTCGTGTTCATGTTGAATGCGTTTCCGATACCGATGATGGCCACGCCCACGGTGGCGATCGTTGACCACGAACTTCCCGTGGCAACGGAGACGATGCTGCAAATGATGACGGAGGCTACCAGAAAGAAAGAAGGCGACATGAGTTTTATCCCGTAATAGATCATGGTCGGGATCACCCCGCTCAGCATCCACGTGCCGCTTAATGCTCCGATAAGTAATAGAATGAGAATCGCGGGCATGGCGGAATTGATCATGCTTAATATTTTACTTTGTATGGTTTTCCATTTCACGTGATGAACTCCGGCAATGATACCGCTTATAGTTGCCGTGATCATGAGTGCTATTTGATTGGCCCCGCCCAGCGGGTCGTCAAAGTAGATCACGTTCAGAAACAAGAAGCCGATTAACACGAAGATAGGCGTAACAGAGAGTAGTAATGACGGAGATTTCATAGTATGTGTTATCGTTGATTTTTACGCGTATATACGGGAAAAGACGAGAAATAGTTCATAAAGTTAAGTTATATGAGGATGAGAGAATGGCATTTAAATTTTTAATTTTCAATTAAGGGAGTTACTTTTGTCTGCTTAAAGAAACGATATGAAAAGGAAAGATTTTGAGGTGATGGCTCCGGTAGGTTCTTATGAGTCTTTGGAGGCTGCATTACAAGCAGGGGCGAACTCTGTTTATTTTGGGGTGGAAGGATTGAATATGCGCTCCCGTTCGTCGGCTAATTTCACGTTGGACGATCTGCGGAATATCGTGGAGCGTTGTAGTGCTTGTGACGTGAAGACCTATCTCACGGTGAACACGATTATATATAATACCGAGTTGCAGAAGATGCATCAGGTTATTGATTGTGCCAAGGAAGCGGGTGTTTCGGCAATTATCGCTTCGGATATTTCAGCAATCTTGTACGCCCGGTCTGTCGGGGTTGAGGTGCATATCAGTACGCAATGTAATATCACGAATTATGAGGCGGTGAAGTTTTATGCCCAATTTGCCGATGTCGTGGTATTGGCTCGCGAGTTGGATATGGATCAGGTGATGACGATTCATCGTCAAATTGTTGAAAATGATTTGCGTGGCCCCAAGGGAGAATTGATACAGATTGAAATGTTTGCTCATGGGGCGTTGTGTATGGCGGTTTCCGGGAAATGTTATTTGAGTCTTCACGAAATGAACGCTTCGGCCAACCGAGGCGCTTGTTACCAGATATGCCGACGTTCTTACACGGTGAAAGATACTGAGAGCGATATCGAGTTGGAAGTGGATGGGAAGTATATCATGTCGCCCAAGGATTTATGCACGATCGGGTTTATTAATAAAATGATTGATGCGGGAGTGCGGGTGTTTAAGATCGAGGGGCGTGCCCGTCCGGCCGAATACGTGAAGGCAGTCTGTGAATGTTACAGTGAAGCTTTGGAAGCATATCTTGACGGAAGTTACGGGGCAGAGAAGATCGCGGACTGGAAAAAACGCCTGTCCACCGTGTTTAATCGGGGCTTTTGGGATGGTTATTATTTGGGGCAACGTTTGGGCGAATGGAGCGAGGTGTATGGTTCGAAAGCCACGAAGAAGAAAATATGTATCGGTAAAGTGACCAATTATTTCGGTAAATTGCAAGTCGGGGAGTTTAAATTGGAGTCCTATGATTTGAAAGTGGGTGACGAGGTAATGATTGTCGGCCCGAATACCGGGGTGGTCCAGATGATCGTTCCCGAATTACGGTTGGAAATGGAACCCGTGGAGCAGATCGAGAAAGGTGCCGTGTTTTCCATGCCTTGCGAAACTAAATTACGACGGTCGGATAAGTTGTATAAGTTGGTAGACACGACGGAAAAGTTGATGCAATAAAAAAAGGGGGATGTCTAACAAGCTAATTAATATAACGTCAGTCCGATGAAACGTATCTATTTTATTTATTGATAAATAGCGATAAAAGTAGTTGATTTATTCATTTCAATTATAACATTTATAATCCTTAATTAATTGTATATACATCATTACAGGAGATTCCTTATTGATGTAATACGTGATTGCATCATGAATTCTTGATGAGTTACTGGTTAATAGTGATAATAATCTTTTAGAAATCTAATATGAAGCTTTTACAAACCTTATTATAATAGGGTTCATATAGGGTTACTATAGGGTTCGTATAGGGTTCATGACGGTACTTAATAAGTAGTGATTAACTATTAATGATCTAATAAAATAGTAACTCTCCATGGTAATTACCTGTTTTTATGCTGATTTACAGATGTATTTTCTCCTATAAAAGTTGAACGTCAGTTCGATGAAGTCGGTTTACTGATAAATTAATCAAGTAAATTTCATCGAACTGACGTTAATATAAAACTAGCTTCCCCTAGTCTCTCTTTTATTTAAATTATCTTTTACTAAATTTTGGGAACCGGGGCGGTTTGATATCAAATAAATTGTAGCTGATAACCACAGTTCCTCGCATGTGTAACATGCTATAATCGAAATATTGGTTATTGCTTTTGAATATATCCTTGAATCCCCATGAGAATCTTAGACCAAGTTCGAAACGGGTTGAAAGTTTTCGCTCATATCCCATTAATATACCTAAATCCCAAGAGTCTAGGGAAGAGTTAAAATCCATGTCATCCATATCTTCCGGCATGATCGAGTCGACTTTATCCGGTCCGGTAGTCCCTATGTATCCTTTTTTAGGATCAATCACAAATGAACTTTTCATTACCCATGCGAAATAGGGGCCAAGTAGAAGTCGATCTTTCCCGTTTCGTAACGTGTATTTGGTATACACGGGAATTTCAAGCATGGTAAAATCCATGTGCATTTCAGCCGATCCGGAAAAGTATTGAACGAGGTCTTTGTCTTGATAACGCTGATTCTCAACTCTGGCATCGGCGTTCATCGTGATCGTTTTGTACGTGAACTCGGTTCCTAGAGACCATTGAGAGGTAATCGGGAAGGATAATTTGGCTCCTAATGATAAATTCAATTTCGGGTAAGGATTGAATGTTTCAGGTATATATTTGAACGGAAAGGGAACTGCTCCCCCAATGTCTGTTCCTAACTGAACCCCCAATGCAAAACGATAATCAACATCGTCTGTTTTCTTTATATTTTCTTGTCCTTGCGCAGCGAAAGCTCCACAGATTAGAAATACAAGTATATATATGATGTAATGTTTCATGTGTCTGTTATTTAATAAATCAATTTGACATTATCGACTTCCATTGTACTACCAGGAGCTCCTAAGAAAATATCTCCACTCTTGCTAGAGCTAAATACAATGACAATATGAGTCGGAATTTTTTCATAGTCAGTGTATTCAACCGGAAGATTGTAGTGTGCCCAATTACGGTATTTTGAATCTTTACCGTCAAAAAGGATTTCCCCTCTTCCGAGTAATTCAACTCCGTCTGCCGGTCTTCCGTGGTATTCAAATTCTCCAGTACCTGTCCAACGGATCAACTCAACAAAGGCTTGGCCGACATCCACACCTTCGCGATCTTCGATAGAGTATTTTGAGCCACTCTTAACAGCTTGTTTCAATTGTGGGCCAGGTTCATACCTTGCGTCAAATTCAATAGACTTGATTCTTAAGGTATGCGGGATTCCAAAGTGAGTCATGGAGCGAGGATCGTTAAGAGCGCCGACATCAAATTTGAAACATCCTGTATACATGCTTCCTGCTGCAATTAATTTTCCGAAAATAAGGGCATTCTGTTCATTTGTCGTCATCTTGGCGGCATATCCCCCGTTGTGTTCAACGGGTAAGGTGCCTTTCACGAAAGTATTATTTGCTGTAGCCCAACCTTTACCATATCCTGGAGTTGGGTCTATTGTTTCGACATTCAAGTTGATTTCATCTCCAAATTTACCCCATAATTCAAAATCAGAATTAGGGATTTGTATTAGTCCGGTGAATTGTATATTCCATGTCCGGCGAGTTTGCCCGTCTTCGGAAACGACCGTGATTTTTTTAATATCATCGTAACCGTTAAATGTTAAGGATTCTCCCTCTGTATAACCATCGTAAGTAGCATTTTCGGATAGATGAATGTTAGGTTCTATTGTTATCGGGAAACCTGGATCTAGAACAGAAATATTGACTGTTTTGTTCCAGGGATTTATCGCGACAGTCATTTTATCGGATCCGGTAAACTTGAAATATGTAATGTCCGCACCGGTATCTATAGGCTCTAGTCGAATCGTGTATGGATGAACGAATCCGCTTTCTGCTATTAAAAAGAAATTAATGGTTGATTCACCCCCGTTAAATACGATATCTTGTCCTTTTTCGTAATTTCCGAGGATTTTATGAGTGCTAGAACTTGTTTCTAAAACAGTTTGACATGTTAAAGGGAACAGATTATCTTCCGGAACTACAGGGATCGTGATGAATTTGTCATCACGGTAAAGATCACCTAATTCAGCCGTGGAGGGTGTATATGATGTAATTTCGAAGCGTTCGATACTAGCTTCATCACTTAAATCTTTTACTTTTTCGCATGAACTCAATAGTCCTAATCCAAGTAAAAGCATCCAATAATGTTTTCTCATATAAATTAAGTTTTTGTAATATTCAGCAATTTTCATGCCATCTATGTAATTACGGGAAAAAGGGGCTTTGGGTTATTAACTGAACTTAAATTTACTTATTACTATAATCATTTTCACGCATATCTTCATGATATTTACTTGTCTCGCAGTTCTTTCCATCCTTGAATGATATCACAATTTGTGATATCAAGATTTCGAACTCTTTCTTTGTTCAAGGTCACAACTTGCGTTCTTGGAAGTTAGTCGATACCTCTCAATTTATCATTTATTTTAAACATGTTTCGTTTTTCTAGATCATCAATCTTTTTTCTTGTAATACCGAATGATGTAAAATACAATACAACCTAACAAGGCCAACAGGAGAATACCGGAGCTTATCGCAGATATTTTGGCTCCCATGAAATAGGATTGCGGTTTAAACTCGAATGTGATGACGTGTTCTCCGGCGGGTACGATCATGGCCCGCAGGATATAATCGGCCCTGAAGAGTTCACTCGGTTTACCGTCAACGTAAACATTCCATCCTTTGGGATAATATACTTCACTGAAGACGGCCAGTTGTTCATCTGCTGCTGATGTCTTGTATTCTAATTTGTTCGGGGCATAAGATGTTAACTGAATGGTCGCGTTCTCGTCGAAGTTAAAACCTTTGTCCTGAATGATGGATTGGAATTCCTTGTTAATCACGGCAGATTCTTTCGGGTCGATTTGTTTCAGCGTGATGATTTCGTCGTCCGGGGTATTCACAAGCTCGTAATCTTTCACAAACCACGCATTTCCGTAAACAAAACGATTATTGATGGGGGCGCTGTTCGGATCGATAATGATGTATTTGGCATTCAACATATTTAATGCTTTCTGTCTGGACAGGCTTTCTTCGATGGAGGAAAGCGTCGGGGACTGCTTGATATCATTTCCCAGACTTTGTATTTCGGGAATGATAAAATAGTCAATTATATCCTGATAGCGTTGCAATTTTCCCGCGCTGTATCCCCCGATGGTTTTATGGAAATAGCTGGTATGTGAATCGTTGAACACGTCCACGGTTAAATCCAGTACCCGGTAATTGGGATCTTTGTCTGTTAAAATGGCTTTATCGGCAGGACGAAGCTTGTATTGATTATTGAATTCCCTTTGGGTGACGAAATGATCGTTATTCAGATAACGCTTGTCCACCGTCCACATGTCGGCAAGAATAAGTAACCCCATGATAATAGCGAATTGCGTTACTTTCAATTTTTGGATGACCCATGCCCAGATAACGACTCCTGCCAGAAGGATAAAAGCCAGAGAACGGAAGGCATCCGTGCGGAGTAAGGATTCCCGTTCCGCGGGTAGGTATTGTTGCAACCATTCAGCTTGGGTATCAACGGGTGCAGAGAAATTACCTGCCAAACCGGGAATTAAAGCGAATACGGCGCAGATTCCGGCTGTGATCCCGATAGATATTTTTAGTCCTTTGACAAGAACTTTCCGTTCGAAACAACCGTTCAGAATTTTATTCAGCGTGTATATACCTAACAATGGGATCGTGACTTGCAAGACCACCAGCATCATGGACGGCACCCTGAATTTGTTGTACAGGGGAATGTAATCATAAAAAAAGCTGGACAATGCCATGAAATGACGTCCCCAACCGAGGAATAAAGCCAGCACGGATATTCCCACGATCCACCATTTCATGGGGCCTTTGATCAGAACTAGCCCTAGTACGAACAAGAAAATGGCAATTGCACCCATGTACATCGGTCCGGCGGTAAATGCCTGGGGACCCCAGTACAAGGGCATCTGTTTGATCATCTGATCCGCATTTTGGGCTCCCGCACTTTTCAAGAACTTATAGGTTTCGGAGTTTTTGCTCAAAGCACCGGCAGAAGCACCTCCTTTAAAGTTAGGGATTAACAAGTTAAATGTTTCGTCGATTCCGTAACTCCATGCTGTCGCGTACTGTTTGTCCAGGCCGCCTTTGGTTTGTTGATCTTGGTTCATGGTCAATTCCGAACCGCCTCGCATCGTGTATTTCCCATATTCCCACGTTGGCCACAAGTAATTTACATTGGTGGCGGCAGCGAAACCGGAAGCCACCACGAGTAAAATGGCCGTTTTGAAAAATGCCGGAAGAGCTTTCGCTTTAATGGCTTTATATAGTTGGGCGATACCATAGAAGAGAATGATAAAAGCCAGGTAAAACGTGATCTGCGGGTGATTTGCCATGATCTCGAAGGCGAGCGCTATACCAAAAAGTACGGCTCCGAGCCATCGGTTTTTTCGAAAGGCGTAAACGGCGGCAGCGAGAACGGCGGGCATGAATGCAATAGCCACCATTTTGGCGTTATGGCCTACTTGAATAATCTGGAAATTGTACGAACAAAAACCAAAAATCAACGCACCTAGAATGGATAGCCAGGGATTAACACCGAAGGCCAACAGCAAGAGATAGAAGCAAACGAGACCTAAAATCAAATAACTTGCCGGCCTGGGTCCCCAGAATAATTGATTATAAACGGTTTTTAAGAAATTCCCTTTATAACTGGTCCCGATCATCGTGGTAGGCATTCCACTGAACATGGAGTTCGTCCAAAGTGGTTCTTCTCCATTATGCGCGGCTCGATAATCATTTGTTTCCTTTGCGGCACCCACGTAAGAAGATATATCCGACTGGTTTACGATTTTACCTTCCAATACCGGGGAAAAGTAGACATACCCGATAATAACGAATAGAATGATTGCGAAAATATGCGGATAATATGCTTTCAGGTTTAATTGTTTCATTAGAATCTGTTTTACATGGTAAATAAATCACCGACAAAAATAAAAAATATAATATTTAAACCTTTAATACGTGGCGAATAATTACTATTTTTGTTTATCAAGAATTGTGTTATGAGAATATTCATGTTATCAAACCCGAACGCGGTACATACGCAAAGGTGGGTGAAGGCTCTTGCGGAACGGGGAGTGGTGGTTATGTTATATAGTTTCCGACCGTATAAAGATAATGGATATTATCAGGACATGAATAACGTGCAGATCAAATCTTTCACGAAACAACGGGAACTCAAAGGGATAAGGAATTTTTTTCCAATTAAATTGTTGACTTATTATCGGACGTTATTGAAAGATATCAAGGCGTCTATCCAGTCATTTCAGCCGGATATCGTTCACGCGCATTACCTCTCGGATAACGGTTTGTTCGGGGCGTTGTCGGGATTTCATCCGTTGATTGTTTCGGCTTGGGGAACGGATGTTTACGATTACCCGAAATGGTCAGGAAGCCGGGCACGTGTGATTCGTTACGTGTTGCGTAAGGCGGATTGTATATTATCGACAAGCCACGTAATGGCAAAAGAGGTTTTCAAGTATACCGATAAAGAATGGTTGTTCGTAACTCCTTTCGGGGTCGATATGTCATTGTTTAAACCATTGCCTGTAGTAAAGCAAAAGAATCACGTTGTTTTTGGTATTGTAAAAACTCTGTCGCATGGTTACGGTATCGACACGTTGATTGATGCTTTTGCTCTTTTGCGGGCTCGTCGCCCGGAGCTGTCTATTTCTTTGCGGATTGTGGGAGAAGGAAAGGAACGGGAACAACTGGAACGACAAGCGGCTGATTTGGGACTTTCTAAGGAAATATCTTTTATGGGGCGTATTGCCAATGATAAATTACCCGAAGTCATCAATCAATTTGATATCTTTGTGGCTCTTTCTCGTATAGAAAGTTTTGGAGTGGCGGTAGTGGAAGCGATGGCAACGGGATGTCCCGTGATAGTCTCGGATGCTCCCGGTTTTACCGAAATCGTGGAACATGGCCAGTCGGGGCTGATCGTGAAACGCGATGATCCCCAACAAGCCTCGGAGGCGATGGAAAATTTGGTTGATCACGAGGAGTTGAGACTTTCTTTAGCGAAAAACGGGAGAGAACGAGTACGTGCGTTGTATGATTGGGGTAAAAACGTGGAGGAGATGATTTCTGTGTATAAATTAATGTCAACAAATAAAAATGTTTAAGGATATTAGACAAGTAGTCAAAGATTCGATTCTTTACGGCATGGGAAATATTGCCGTGAAACTTGTCGGGTTTGTTTTAATTCCTTTGTACACGGATGAAAAATATTTCTCTCCCGCTGATTACGGTTTAATGGGATTGTTGGAAGTAACCTCTCAGATCATCATTGCCGTGATGGGATTATCCTTGTTTTCCGGGTTGATCAGGTGGTATTGGGATGATGAATACAAGGACAGGCAAAAGTCTATTTTTTTCACGACCTTGTTGTTTACCTTTGCAACTTCCATTTTCGTGGGAGGATTGCTCTGGTTCAACGTGGACGGGCTTTCCGCGTTAATCTTGTACGGCGAGGAATACACGATGGCAAGTCGGGTGCCCTACATTTTGCAGTTGCTTATTCTTTATTCTATATTGGCCGCTTTAATCGAGTTACCCCAAAATTTGTTACGATTGAAGAGCAAACCTCTTTTTTATTCTTTATCCAACATTACCCGGCTTTTGGTTACTTTGGTCTTGACGGTTTATTTTACGGTTTCTTTAGAACGGGGAATTTGGGGAATATACGAGGCCCAGTTAATAGGTGTTGCCGTGCAATTAATCATACTGTTACCTTTAATTATCCGGAATAGTTCTTTACATGTGGATAGAGCCTGTACCGTGCAGTTGCTGACCTATAGTTACCCGTTGATCTTTTCGGCTATTATCGGGAATTTGTTGACGGTCTTCGATCGCTATTTTATTAAAAGTTTTCAGGGATTGGATGAAGTCGGTTTTTATAGTTTGGGGTATAAAGTCGGGAACACGTTAAAAGTATTTGTTGTTACTTCGGTGCAGTTGGCGTTAACACCACTGTTGATGAAAAAAATGAATGATCCTGATAACAAACGATTTTATGCCAAAGTGTTGACTTATTTCTCTTTCGGACTGATGTTTTGCGCGTTAGGATTGAATTTATTTTCTCGTGAAGGGATTATTTTGGTTACTACGAATCCGGATTATATCAACGCTCTTTATGTCATTCCTTTTATAACATACGCAATATTCTTTGGTATGATGCGTGAATGTTGCTTGATAGGATTACAGGTGACCAAAAAAACGAAAATCATCAGTTATGTTATCGTTAGTATTACTATTTTGAATTTTGTATTAAACATGATTCTTGTCCCCGTGATGGGAATGTATGGAGCGGCATTAGCGACTACATTAGTGCAATTCGTCGCATGGTTTGCCTGCTATGTGTACGCGCAACGTTATTACCCGATTCCTTATGAATTGTCGAAAGTGGGGAAAGTACTGGTCGTGGGTACGGTCTTGTATTTGGCCGGGATCATGGTGAACGGGGTTAATATGTGGATCGGGATCGTGATAAAATGTGGTATTTTAGCTAGCTATCCGTTTTTGTTGTATTGGTGGCATTTTTACGAGCAAGAGGAATTGGTTAATTTGAAAGGGGCTTGGGTAAAATGGTCAAATCTGCAAAACCTGAAAGAGAATATCAGGAATATAAAAAAGTGAGAGGGTATAATTGATTTAGTCCGGGAAATGATAACGAAATTGAAATGCGTATATAGAAAAATCACCCAGAAGAGTCGGTTGGAAGAATATCGGCAGATATTGACCGCGGCGATAGGGCAGGGGTACCGGGTGATGACTTTAAGGGAGTGGGTAGAACTGGGCTTTCCCCGTGATAAGATTTTTTTATTGCGTCATGATGTTGATATTGATGCGAGAGGAGCCGGGCGGATGTACGAGATCGAAAAAGAGCTACATGTTCGTGCTACGTATTATTTTCGTCACATCACGATGAGGCCTGCTTTGATGAAGCGCATGTTGTCGGACGGGTTCGAGGTTGGGTTACATTACGAGACATTAGCCACGTTTATCCGGGAGTCCCGTTTGGAAACGAAAGAACAATTATCAGAAGATATATATACGATCTGTCGAACTCGTTTGACACGGGAAATTGCGTGTTTTCGAGAGGAGATCGGGGAAATGCAATCCATTTGTTCTCACGGCTCGAAATGGAATCGAAAACTGGATGTCTCGAATTGTCTGCTTGCGGACGAGAAATTCAGAGAGGAGAACGGGATATTATTTGAAACTTATGACCCGGAATTATTGGATAATATCTCCACGTATATATCCGATTCTTCGTTGAACCATAATCATGCATGGAGATACGGGAAGTCTCCGTTGCAAGCGATAGAGAACGGTGATGCCGTTATTTTGTTACTGACACATCCCGGACATTGGAATTATGATTTTTGTTCTAATATCCGGAAATTATGGCTTTCGTTTGTTGACCCGAATTAACGGTATAATTTGTCTAATTCTTTCCCGGCTGTTGTCATGTTATATTTTTCCAAGATGGCTTTCTTCCCTTTTTCGCCCATCTGCTTGCACTCTTCCGGGTGGTTGTACAGGTAGAGAACTTTTTTGATAAAATCTTCCGGGTCTTGATTTTTAAACACGACACCGCATCCTGTTTCTTCTACCAGTTCCAGTTGAGGGGTACAGTCGGACACCAGCACGGGACGCTCGAACAGCATGTACTGGAAAACCTTGTTCGCGATACCCGAATCATGTTGCGGGTTCTTGATTAGGGGAGAGAGACCCACAGCCGATTGATGAACGAACGAGGGAAATTCGGATAAATCTTTCCACTTGAAATAAATAATCTGGTCTTTAAGTTGCGGGTCTTTCAAGTAAGCGTTAAAAAGTTCCGCATCGCCTTTGTCCACGGGGCCGATGAATAACATCTTTATTTTGGGGTGCGTGGCAGACAGTTTTTTTAGTGCCTCGAAACAAGTGACGAACCCGCGGCGCACGCCAATGGCACCGAAATAGAATAGAATGAAATCATGGTCATGCGGTAGAACCTCCGGGTGTATCTCGTGGTCTAGTAATTCTTGGGCATCCGGGACATTGGGATATATAGCGAAATGTTTCTCCCGGAGTTGGGGAAACTTTTGTTGTAGTTCATTTTTGAAGCTATCGCAGAGAACCACGATATTATCCGCGTATAGCAGGTAACGTTTTTCAATCCGGCTCCAGCGTTTGGGATTTACCAGCAAACTTTTGGGGAATGTGGTTGCCCACGTGTAGGATTGTATGGCTGCCGGAAAGTTCTCGTGTAAATCCACGGTGACCGGGAGATGGAACTTTCGGTTTGCCACGTGTACGGGTCTTGCCATGTACAAATCATGTGTATGAAGAGCTTCCACGCGGGTGTTTTGAATGAAGGCCCGGATTTGCTTTTGCCATATCCAGTAGTAGAGAGGGAAACGGTTCACGATTCCGAATAACACTTCGCGTTTGCGATTGCTCATACTGAAACGGGTTACTTGGATGTTACCGATCGTTGCGGACATTCCAAGATGATACAGGTCGGGACACAGGATATGTATCTCGTGCCCGTGGCCTTCCAATATTTTAACCTCGTTCAACACGCGTTGATCTCTCGTGATTTCTTTATCTAGTATGACTCCGATTTTCATGATTATGATTTTTTACTCCCGTAATAATTTTTCGAGAACCCTTTCACCTCTTTTCCAAGTAACGCATTCCAACCACCCCAAAGTAACCCGAACCCGTAAGCGAAAACCTGTATTAACAGGGTCAGGATTGAAAAGAATGCAACGACGATATTGTGGTACCTGAAAAGGGATTGAAGAAACGCGAACAGGCAAACGGCCATTAACCCGTAATCAACGATATTCCATAGGAAATGCACGGGGGGATAATGTTGGCTCGTGAACAGGGTAACGAGTTCTAGTATGAATAGCCCGACGATTAATATGGCCGGCAATAGATGTACAAGTTTCAGCGTGTGGGGATGACGGCGAGATAAATTGATACGGGCAACGCCCCAGTTGAATATTTGGCGAAAGAATTTCGGGATACTCGTGCGCCGTTTGTGATAGACGTAAGCATCGGCGATTAGTCCGACTTTGAATCCGGCATTATATATCCGCATAGAATAGTCCATGTCCTGCCCGTGGCGTAAGCTTCCCATGCCTCCGATCTTGTTGTATACTTCTCTGGAGATACCCATGTTGAAGCTACGGGGATAGAAACGCCCCACGTGTTTTTTATTGCCCCGCGTACCTCCGGTTCCGATAAATGAAGTCATGGAATAGTTAATTGCTTTCAGTAGCGGAGAGAACGATGGATGGCAGGTGTCCGGTCCCCCGAAAGCGTCATAGTGATGTTCGTTTTGTACTTTTTCTATTTCTACCAGCCATTGAGGTGGAAACATGCAATCCGAGTCCACGAATACGAAATAATCTCCTTTTGCCTCGCTCATCCCGTGATTTCTGGCTGCTCCCGGTCCTTGATTTTGCTGGTAGACTGCCCGGATTTGTAAGTCGCTGCTCGAATGGTATTGCTCGATAAATTCTCGGAAACCGTCTTTCGAGCCATCATCCACGAATAATAATTCAAAGATATTTCGGTCTCCTTCGAGTTTTTCCGCACTATCGAGAAGTTCCTTCACCTCTTCCAATCGGTTGTATACGGCAATGATAATAGAGTATTTCATGGTTTTGTTTGGGATATGCTATTCTGTTGCGAATATACGGATTTTTAGTTAAGCGATGCTAATAAATGCGGGGATATTTACGTGACGTGTTTATCATTCATCACGAATGATCACGGAAGATTTTCTGGAAAATTTTGCTTCGTATTTGTATGCCTGTTATTTAGTTTTAATAATAGGCTTCGACGTTATCCTCCACCCGTTTGTGGATAAATTCCTGTTCCCAAATTGCGAGTCCGAGGATGATCCAGATAAAGTTGTAATGCCACCGGAGTTTCGGGTGTGCCGGGTAATCCAGAATGTACCGGATGTAATTGTAATTGAATATACCTTGTTTTTCAATGTATTCTTTGGTCAGGATTTTTTCCGCCGTGTCTTTCAAGTCCTTTTTGAATTGTAGGTACGGGTTGACGGAGAACCCCCACTTTTTCTTGGTGATGATTTTGGGAGGAAGATAGGGTTTCATGGCTTCCCGGAAAAGATTTTTCGTTTGATTATTCTTGATCTTCATTTCCACGGGGAGGGTAAAACCGAAATCAACGAGATCACGATCTAGGAACGGAACCCGTTCTTCCACGGAATGGGCCATGGACATCCGGTCGTCCGTGAGTAAATAATCATTGGTCATTTTAGATTGGAACTCGGTGTATAGCACCTGATCCAACCCGTTCTGGTGGCGTACGGATTCAAAGATTTTATCGAATTCTTTGTGGACCTTGAATTTTTCGACTTCCTGTTCTTTTAAGAATTTTTCGGAATAAATATTTTTGTAGAATGGGGCATCGTAATCCCACACGTTTCGCAGGATGAGGTAAAAACGTTCCACGTCCCCGATAGATAGTAACATTTGCACGCCCCGTCGATATTCGTCATAGCGTAACGATTTCGAGTTGTTTTGGAGGCGAAAAATGAAATCCGATTTCCAGCGCAACATGCGTTGCAGCCAGTGCGGGGTGTTGTGGTGCCAGTTGTTGAACGGGTAGATGAACTTGTGGATATCATACCCGGCGAACAGTTCGTCCCCTCCCAGGCCTCCCAGAATCACTTTCACGGTCGGGTGAACGAAGGCCGACATGTTGAAACCCTGTAACAAGTTGATCTTGGGTTCTTCCGCGTGCCAGATGACCTTGGGCATCTGTTGCATCGGGTTCATGGAAAGGCTCAACGTATGATGATGCGTGTGAAAGTGGTCGGCGATCTGTTGGGCATCGGGGAATTCATCCGTGGGTTCGTTGAAGCCCATGGTGAATGTGTTGATCTCCGGAATCCCAAGTTCGTGCATTTTTTGTACGATCGTGGAGGAATCCAGGCCTCCCGAAAGGTACACTCCCACGGGGACATCACTGACCAGTTGTCGCTTGACTGCTTGTTTGATTAAGTCATTCATCTTTTCTTTGGCCTCGTTTTCGCTGATCGACCGGTCGATGTTTACTTCCAGTTGCCAGTAACGTTTGACGGTAAACAATCCGTTCTCGAACACGGCAAAATGAGCCGGGGGTAATCGTTTGATTCCCTCGAAAAGAGTCTCGTTTCCCTGCGTGTAGCGCAGGTTCAGGTGTATATGTAAGGCTTTTAGATTTAGCTGGCGTTCGTATTTCGGGTGCAGGATAATGGATTTTTGTTCGGAGCCGAAAACCAGCACCCCGTCTTTTAAGAAGTAGTGTAAGGGTTTGACCCCGAAATGATCTCGAACGAGTATCAAACGATTATTGTTTTTGTCCAGCAAGGCAAAAGCGAATATCCCGTTCAATTTGTTCAAAAATCCGGTCCCGTATTCTTCGTAAAGGTGAACGAGCACTTCCGTGTCGGTTGCCGTGTAGAACACGTGGCCCTTGGCTTTCAGCTCTTCCCGGATTTCCTCGTAGTTGTATATTTCTCCGTTGAAAATGACACAGATACTTTGATCTTCGTTGAATATGGGTTGGTTGCCGCAGGTGGATACGTCAATGATCGACAAGCGTCTGTGTCCGAGGGTGAAATCCTGATAAGTGTATATGGATTGATCATCCGGTCCCCGATGTTCGATAGAGGACAACATTTCCGACATGAGTAGCTTGTTATCTGTATTCCGTTCGAATATTCCGGCTATTCCGCACATATTGCAAGAGTTTGTTTATACAAAAGTATCATTTATTTCACGGGTTTACAAGCGATTTAGTTTTTTCAGGGCTCGGAACTTGTGGCGATACATTTTTAAAATGTTAGGGATTCGGTCGTAATGACGGAATTTTTCACTGAATGTATGCAATTCTTCTCTTCCTGTTAGCCCGTGGAGAATTAGGAATTGTTGGCGGACGAGGCGAAGATAACCGATAGTACAGGGATCATCCTGCGGGTAGCCGGGGAGGTCGCAACGGTTGAAGCGGGACCAGAAGCCCATGTCAAACTTAGGGATTTGGCGGATGAGTCCTTCCACTCCCTCGTCGAAAAGTTGCTGGGCGAGAGCGTGTCCGTTGGGATTCACGCTTTCGGGGACAGCCCGGATATAATCGTATAAACCGAAAAGACAGAACCCGTGACCGTCCAGCACTCGCGTTGGTTTTGCAGCCACGTACTCTTCATAGAATGTTTCTCCTTTTTCCCGATCGACGGATACCCCGCCGGAAGTGATATCTTTGGTAAAAGGGATCAGGGCACGGGTGGCGGTTTCAAGATAAGTTTTATCTCCGGTAAGTTGCCAGGCTCGTAGTAAAACTGAAATTGCCCGGCTTTGAGCGAATGCCGATTTCCATGGCGTGTTTACCCCGTATTCGGGCTTGGCAGTCTCGGTAAGCCAGTAAGTTCCCAGCATAGGATCATCGGTCCGCTTGTCCATGAACCAGTCGGCAAATCGCAGAAAATAAGCTTTCTTGTCCGGGTCCTGTGTTTTTAGCCACGTGTGGAAAACGGCGAGGGCGTATTGCCCGATCGTTATCGGGTAATAGAAATAGCCTTTGGTATCAACAACGTCAATATAAGAGTGAACTTGAGGAATTCCTTGTGCGTCAAACAGAAAGGGATGATTCCCGCCTCTCGTGTTGATCTTGTCTTCTTCGAACACGAAGTAATAACAGGATAATTTGGAGTTTTTGTTATCCAGGCAAATGGTTAAATGTTTGTTCTCGTTGAAATCCGTGAGCATTCTTTTCCCGAAGAAAATGGCATTCTTTATTTTCATAGTTCTGTTTTTTGCGCCTGTTGAGAGAGGATATGTGTCATGAAATTTGCCAGTTCTCCCGTGGTTGCTTCACGGGAATAACGGGAGCTGTTACTGAAAGGATAGGCGGGGATGTGGTTTTCCCATGCCGAATATAATTCGCGTAGTGTTTGTTTCGCTCCTGCCACGTCATTATAATCAATCATTTTTCCGCATTGACATTCCTCGATGATGTGGGCTGCCTCTCCTTCTAAATTGCCTATTGCGAAGATGGCTCGTCGGGCCCCGATGTATTCGAATAGTTTTCCGGTAAGAATACCCTTGTTGTTGGGAACATTATCTATCACGAGGAGTAGGGCATCAGAATGATTAATGTGCCGTATGGATTCTTCGTGAGGGAGATAGGATATGTATTCCGTATCTGATGTTAAACCGTTTTCATCGACCAGGGATTTTAATTCCGGGCAGGTGTTGCCAATAAATTTAAGTCGGAACCGGACGTTTTCTTCCCGGAGTTCTTTGAGAGCAACGAGAAGAGGGTACGGAATCCGGGTTACGGATAATACACCCGTGTATGTGATTACCGGACAGGAATTGTCGGGCATAGGGGCGGGAGTGTTGTCGTAACCGTTGAAGACGAGGTGAGTCTCTTTGGGTTTATCGCATTTACTTTCCAGTAAGCGGAGGATATCCTTGCTGATAGATACTATCCCGTCGGCTTGGTTCAGGGCTGCATGTTCAAGTTTACGGTCTTTGCGTTCTGCGAAAGGTGATCTTTTGACATTCTGGTTGTAAACGACTTCTTTCCAAGGATCGCGATAATCAGCCACCCAAGGTTTCCCGGTTTTCCGTGCAAGGGATTGCCCGATAAGTTGTAGGGAATGGGGAGGTGATGAGGTTAGTATGAGATCAATCCCTTCCGTGCGGATGATTTTTTCCCCGGCTTTGACGGCAAAGCGTTTCCAACCGACACGGGCATCCGGGATGAACAAGTTCAATCGGATCCACTTGGAAAGGCGGGTCACGAGGTTGGGACTTTTTTCTGTCAGAATGTATGTCCCGATATTTTCATTTTGCTTTTTACCTGAAATCAGCTTGAAAAGGGAAAAGGGTTCGAAAGTTTTAGTCTTGTATATTTTGAGACCGGAAGGAATCTCTTTTTCCAAAGAGATATCCCTGGCAGGATACTCTCCCTTGCGTACCGTTAAAATGATGGGTTCCCAACCGAATTTCGGGAGATATTTGGCGAAATTCAATACCCGTTGCACTCCGGGGCCCCCGCTGGGCGGCCAGTAATAAGTGATGATTAAAACCTTTTTGCTCATTTTACGGGTGTATTAACGTGTCGACAATGATTTTGGCCGCGTGCCCGTCTCCGTATAAGGATTTGGAGAAGTTCGGGACATGGTATTTCCGGTAGGTATCCATGATTACTTCGTATGAATTACCGGCCAGGGAGTTGTACCCGTTTTCTACAAGTTCTGTCCATTCCGTTTCGTTACGCAGCGTGATGCAATATTTTTTGAAGAAAAAGGACTCTTTCTGCAGCCCACCGCTATCCGTCATGACAAGAGAACAATGATTTAGCAAATAAAGCATTTCCAAGTATCCGACGGGTTCGATGAAATGAATGGGGGAATTCTTCGTGTCGTAGTTTTGGGTTTCAAGTTTTGATCGGGTACGCGGGTGAAGGGGACAGATAACTTCCTGTTCCCGCGAGATCGTTTCCAATGCATGGATGATATCCATCAGATGTTGTGGATGATCCGTGTTTTCAGCCCGATGTAAAGTTGCGAGCACGAAATGATCACTTAATTCAACCTTGGGGGGGCGGCTATGGGTTTGATAGAACAGGGCCGCATCAAGCATGACATCCCCGGAGGTGACAATACGGGTCGGGAAATGGTCGAAGCCCTCTTGACGTAAGTTTTCGATAGCCGTTTCTGTCGGGCAGAAAAGTGTGTCGGAAATCCGGTCTGTTAATATCCGATTGATCTCTTCGGGCATTTCCATGTTGAAGGAACGGAGACCGGCTTCCACGTGTGCAACTTTGATATGCAGTTTCTTGGCAGCCAATGCTCCGGCAAGCGTGGAATTCGTATCGCCATACACGAGAACCCAGTCCGGTTTCCTGTCAAGTAATATTTTCTCTATTTCTTCTAACATTTTCCCGGTCATGGCCCCGTGTCCCAAGTTGTTGATATTTAAGTTGTAGGTGGGATGCGGGATGCACATCTCTTCGAAGAAAAGATTACTCATGTTCGGGTCAAAGTGTTGTCCCGTGTGCACGATGGTTTCACGGATATCGGCATGTTTGCTGATTTCCCGGCTGACAACGGCGGCTTTTACGAATTGTGGTCTTGCCCCGACGATGGTAATGATTTCCATAAATTGAATTCTATCGGTTAAAAAAAGCGTGAATTTTCTCGATGATATACTCCTGTTCTTCCGGTTTCATTTCCGTGTGCATGGGGAGGGATAATACCTCTTCACTTAATTGTTCTGCCACGGGGAACGTTCCTTTGCCCTGTCCTTCTTTTGTGTAGGCTTTCTGCAAATGCAACGGGATGGGGTAGTAGATCATGCTGGGGATTCCCTGTTGCATCAGGTAGTCTTTCAGTTCATCCCGGCGATGGTTTTCTACCCGGATCGTGTATTGGTGGAACACGTGGGTACTGTCGTTTGCCCGTTGCGGCAAGATGATTCCTTTGACGGAAGCCAACTCCTTGTCGTAACGATCGGCAACTTGATTACGGGCAGCCGTGTATTCGTCCAAGTATTTCAGTTTCACGTCCAAGATGGCTGCTTGTAGCGTGTCCAGGCGGGAGTTGCAACCCACGATGTCGTGATGGTATTTTATCTCTTGGCCGTGGTTGGCTATCATGTGGGCTCTCTCTGCCAGTTGGTTGTCCCGGATAAAAAGAGCTCCTCCGTCCCCATAGCATCCCAGGTTTTTGGAAGGGAAGAAGGAGGTGGTCCCGATGTCTCCAATGCAGCCTGCTTTTTGCTTGTGGCCGTTGCGGAACGTGTAAGTGGCCCCGATGGCCTGGGCGGTATCTTCTACCACGTATAGGTTATGGCGGCGGGCGATCTCCATGAGAGAGGCCATGTCGGCACATTGACCGTACAGGTGCACGGGAACGATGGCTTTCGTGCGAGGCGTGATTTTTTCTTCTATTTTGGTGACGTCAATGGTGAAGCGATCGGCTACGCAATCCACGAAGACGGGTTCTAAATGCAGCAAAGCGATTACTTCAGCCGTGGCCACGTAGGTATGAACGGGAACGATCACCTCGTCTCCGGGTTGTAATCCTAGGGCCATTAAGGCAATTTGTAGGGCATCCGTGCCGTTGGCACAAGGGATGACGTGTTCAATCTGGTTATATTCGGCAAGGTGCCGGGCGAAAGTTTTTACCTGGGGACCGTTGATGAAGGCCGTGGTGTCAAGTACTTCTTGGATGGCACTATTTATTTCTTCTCGGATACGCTCGTATTGCCCGTGAAGGTCTACCATTGTTATTTTCATGGTTGTGAAATTATTGTTTATTCTTCTATTTTTTGGACTAGTCCGTTTTGTAGATGATAACGTTGTTTGCTTTCCGGGCATTCGGCGATACCGTTCTGATCGAAGTGAAGGCGGTGCCCGAATTCACTCATCCAACCGATTTGTTTGGCCGGATTCCCAACCAGCAGGGCGTATGCGGGTACGGTTTTTGTTACCACGGCCCCGGCCCCGATGAAAGCATAAGCCCCGATGTCGTGACCACACACGATGGTCGCATTTGCCCCGATCGTGGCTCCTTTACCGACATGCGTCCGGGCGTATTGGCTTTTCCGGTTGACGGCACTACGCGGGTTGGTTACGTTCGTGAACACGCAGGAGGGGCCTAAAAAGACATCGTCGTCACAGGTGACTCCCGTGTACACGGATACATTATTTTGTACTTTGACTTGATTCCCAAGGATAACTTCCGGGGATATAACCACGTTTTGACCGATGTTACAGTTTTCTCCGATCTGGCAGTTGCTCATGATATGAGAGAAATGCCAGATTTTAGTTCCTTTTCCTATGGTTGCGCCTTCGTCTACGATGGCGGTTTCATGTACGAAATAGTCTTTCATCTTTATATTATTTTAAAGGCAAAGATAGTTTTTCTTAAAGTATTGAGAGAAACATGGATGATGTTTTTTATTTCTGTTTGTACTAAAAAAAGCCGCCCTATGGAGGACGGCTTTTTCGGTTTGTGGTTTAGGTTACTAGTAAAATTTATATCTTGTATCTACTACTCCGGCCTTTTTCACGAGAGCGGGAAGGAGTTGGCGGAATCTGTAGTATATGGTATTTTGTTCGATACTTCTTTTTGCCATTTCAATTTGTTCCGGGGTAACCGTATCAACTGTTTTTGAGTTGACAACTACCACGTAAACACCTTGGTTCCCGATAATGGGTTTGGATATTTCGTTTTCATTCATCGTAACGACCTCGGCGTTCAACACGGGCTCGATTCCGGCTCCGGGGATCTGGAATGAACTGAAGCTAACGTCTGTTGCATCCATTACCTGAGCGTTTGCTTTTTGTGCTACAGAAAGCAAACTTTCACTTCCGGCGATAGCGCTTTCCAGTTCCTTCGCGATGATTTCACCTTTTTTCTTGCGAATGAGTTCGTTCCGGATAGCAGCAGAGACAGAATTTAATGGGGCAATACCTTCTTCTTGAATTCCAGTTAAAACGGCAACTGTGAATTTATCACCTGCTTCAAAAATCGGAGATTTCTCTTTTGTCATCAGGATATTTCCCGCTTTGTCAGCCAGATAAGCCTCGCGGATGATCTCTCTTGCATTGTCCAGTCCGGGGATCTGGTGAGCATTTTTAGCCAAATTGGCAATACGTTTCGTTTGGTTGTTGGCTGTTAAAGCCGCCTCGAAATCTGCCACGGTATTAATGTTGTTTGCAAATGTGCGGGCGTTGTTGTAGATCGTGTTGATCGTTTGTTGTGACGGGGTGATCTCTTTAGAGATGATACCTACCTGAACTTTTTCTACCGGGGTTGATCTGTCGGTTACTTGTAGGATGTGATATCCGTAATCTGTTTTTACAATCTTCACCTCGTTGTTTTTCTTGGAGAAGAAAGCAGAATCACTGATCGGTTTTATCATTTGCTCCTGAGTGAACCAGCCAAAATCACCTCCGTTTACAGACGTGTTCTGATCAGCAGAATATTGTCTTGCCAAAGCATCGAAGTCTCCGCCTTTACGGATCAAACCGGCCAAGCTGTCGGCTAATCTTTGAGCCTGAGCGGGGGCCACGTTACCTGTTGCAATCAATATGTGACGAGCTCTTACTGAATCGGGTAATACACGGCGATCTGCTGCACGCACGATATTGTATGCGTTATCTTTCAAATAAGGTCCGAATACGTCATTGCTTTTTTCCGTGAACAGGAACTCATCCAACGCTTCGTTTTCCAATTCTCCCTTTTTGTAATATTTGGGTTGATGTCTTTTCTCGGTTGAAAGACTTGCGAATTCAAGCACGTTGTTTGCTTCTGCAAATTCGGGCTTTAAATCGTTCACCCAATCTTCAGTTTCTTTGATGTCTTCGGCGGAAGCCGTGATATCAAAATTCACGTATGCGATTTGTCGAGATTCTTCTTGCTCGAACAAATATTTGTGAGAGTTGTAGTAATCCTTGATTTCGTTCGGGGTAACTTTCACGGCAGAGTCGCTAACTGTGTTGTAGCTTTTCATGATGAAGCTGATGTCAACTGTGGTGGCAGCATTCTCGGCAAGTTCTTTTGCCTGGGCATCTGTTACAAACAATGCTTTTGCCAACAACGTGTTGTATTTTTCTTGTTTACGAGCGGTGTTTACTTGCTCTTCCATGTTTAACCAGTATTCCTTTTGCGGGGTTCCGGCAGGAGCTTCGATCAATTGTTTGATGATCAAGCGAGCCCGATCTTTGTCTACTTGTCCCGTGTTGGGGTCTGCGAATAATTGGCTAACGGCGGGATTCATGTTGTTCCCTAACAAGAAATCGTACAATTCGTCTCCACTTACATCCAATCCCAGTTCCGCGTATTCTTTGTTCAACACGATTTCAGAAACGATCTGGTTCCAGGTATTTTCCCGGATCATACGTTGTTGATCATCCGTAAGAGCGGATAGACCGTTCATGCTTTTGATGAAATCTTCGTTTTTCGCTATCTTTTGTTGGTATTCCTGAATACTGATAGATTCCCCACCAACTTCTCCAACTTTGTTTCTGGAACGATTAATAAGGCTGGCGCCCGAACTGAGAGCATCTCCAACAATAAAAGCCACTAGGGCTAATCCAATCACGATACTAACAAGTATTCCACCGCGATTTCTAATTTTTTGTAACGTTGCCATTTATATTAAAATTTTATGTTTCTACACACGAATAATCTATTTTTTCGAGGGTACGAATATATAAAATGGATTGGTTTTATGCAAATAAATTTCAATCCCTTTCATTTATTGACCTATTCCTTTTTTTTCGTCTCTTTTTTTGTTCCTTTTTTTGTTGTTTTCACGGTCGTTTTTTCGTCCGTCTTCTCTGTCGTTTTTTTGGTAGTTTTCTTCGTCGTTTTCTTCTTACTGCTCCCACCTTTTGCGATAATGGCCATGGTTTCCTCGAAAGTCAGTTTATCAGCCTCTTGACCTTTTGGGATCTTGTAGTTCTCTTTGTTAAAAGTGATGTAAGGGCCAAAACGTCCGTTAAGGATTTGTACTCCATTATCGAATTCCTTGATTTTTCTGTTTTTCTCGATTTCTCTCTTTTCGTTGATACGCTCGATAGCAGTTTCCAGGGTGATAGTACCCGGATCATCAACGCCTTTCTTCAAGGAAACGAAGAGTTGGTTGTGTTTGATGTATGGACCGAAACGACCAATACCCACGGATACGGGTTTCTCTTCGAATTCACCCAGTTGACGGGGAAATTTGAAGAGCTCCAAGGCTTCCTCCAGGGAGATGGTTTCCATGAGTTGCCCTTTGAGTAATCCGGCATAGCGAACGTTCTCGCCTTCCCCGATTTGCGCCATGGGGCCGAAACGCCCGATACGTACGGAGACATTTTCTCCGGTTTGCGGGTCTGTTCCAAGCACGCGGGCTCCGGTGTTACGTTCGGATTCTTTCAGTGTTTTTTCCACGTTAGCATGGAAAGGTTGATAGAAAGTTCCGATCATGGATTGCCATTCAACTTCTCCTTCGGCGATATGGTCGAGAGCATCCTCGGCATTTGCTGTGAAGTTGTAGTCCATGATGTTGGTGAAGTAATTGGAAAGGAAGTCAGTCACGACCATTCCGATATCCGAGGGGAATAATTTTTTCTTCTCGGCCCCGAAAATTCGTTTGATCTTTTTGACTTTCAAATCTTGTCCTTTCAGGTCGATCTGGTCCAGTTCGCGTTCTACACCATCCCGACTTTCCCGAAGAATGTATCCCCGGTTCTGAATCGTCGTGATTGTCGGGGCGTAAGTGGAAGGACGACCGATTCCCAAGGCCTCCATTTTTTTCACGAGACTGGCCTCCGTGTAACGCGGGAGATGCGTCGTGTATTGTTCTAGGGCTTGGATCAGCGAGCGTTGCAAATGATCGCCTTTATGAATAGCAGGTAATAATGCCGCTTCGTCATCTTCTTTCTCGTCATCTTGGGATTCTATGTACACTTTTAAAAATCCGTCGAAGATGATGACTTCTCCCACGGCCTCGAAAGTGTATTGCTTTCCGGCAATGGCTATCGTGATTGTCGTTTTTTCCAGTTCTGCATCGGCCATTTGAGAGGCCAAGGTGCGTTTCCGGATCAACGCGTAAAGTTGTTGTTCATTTTTATCGCTACTGACGGATTCTTTGTCCATGTAAGTCGGGCGGATGGCCTCATGGGCTTCCTGTGCGCCTTTTGTCTTGGTAGCGAAATTTCTGGGTTTGGAATACTTTTCTCCCAGTGTGTTACAGATAACGGCTTTCGCGGCCCCAATAGCCAATTGAGACAAGTTCACGGAGTCCGTTCTCATGTACGTGATGTGTCCCTGTTCGTAAAGTTTTTGAGCCACGGTCATGGTCTGTGAAACAGAAAATCCCAGTTTACGGGAGGCTTCCTGTTGTAGCGTGGATGTCGTGAAAGGCGGGGCAGGCTTGCGGCTACTCGGTTTTGTCTCGACATTGCTGACCGTGAAGGTAGTTCCTTTACAGTATTCCATGAAAGCAACCGTTTCTTCTTTCGTGGAAAAACGTTCGGATAATTCGGCCTTTAGCGGAACTGCATTTCCGTTTGCATCTTTCGTTTCGAATGTACCGGTTACTTTATAGTATTTCTGTTCAACGAAATGGTTAATTTCTCTTTCCCGTTCAACAATGAGCTTTACGGCAACGGATTGAACCCGTCCGGCAGATAAAGAAGGTTTCACCTTTTTCCACAAAACGGGAGATACCTCGAATCCCACTAAACGGTCGAGAACCCGGCGAGCTTGTTGGGCATCAACGAGATTTTTATCAATGTCCCGCGGGTTGTTGATCGCGTGTAAGATTGCGTCTTTCGTGATCTCGTGGAAAACAATACGTTTGGTATTTTCTTTTTTTAAGCCGAGTACCTCGAAAAGGTGCCATGCGATGGCTTCTCCCTCGCGGTCCTCATCGGATGCTAGCCATACCGTCTTGGCTTCTTTGGCGAGTTGTTTCAGTTCTTTTACAATAGCTTTTTTGTCGGGAGATATTTCATATTTGGGTTGAAAATTATGTTCGATATCAATCCCCAGGTCTTTTTTCTCCAGATCCCGGATATGTCCGAAGCTTGATTTTACAACATAATTTTCTCCTAAAAAACGCTCGATCGTCTTGGCTTTAGCCGGAGACTCGACAATTACTAAATTTTCAATCATATACGATTTTCTTTTACGTTCCCGCTTCTTTCAGAAACGGATTATCGCTTTTTCAAGCTGGTTCGTCCTAAAATTAGGGTGCAAACTTACGTAAAACAATTGAAAATGAAAAACGGTCGGAAAATAAAAGCTGAACTCGAAGCCTCATCTTTATGATTTTAAGATGCCACGAGAGTTCAGCTTCAGAAAAAGTGATTGATTTTATGGAAGATTATTGTGGAATTTTTTGTATAACTTTTTCCCAGCGTTCCTTTTGGGCATCTGTTGCCCGGGCTTTATCGAAAGTGATGTGTTCGAAATTTACATATAGTCCCATTTATTTCTGTATGACTATAACGAATAACTCTCTTTTTCTGGGGACAAGGGAAATGGATTTTTCAAGTGGAATGATTTTATCTGAGTAAAAAAAGGACTGGATTTCTAGTTTCGTGATTTAAATCCGTATCTTATAAATTGGGGGGAGCCTCAAAGTTTTTTTTATCTGGCGCCCCCCGCTTTCCGGGTTATTACCCGAAAAGAGTCAATAATTTACCGTCTTTCACGATACACGACATCTTTTATTTTGGCAAAACCACTATATTCAATGCGTTTGCTTACACTGTTGTTGGTTCCATCCACGGGGTAGAATCCTAGTTTCCCGCCGTTCACCCCGTCTATACTCGAATCGTAAGAGCCAACCATCAATTCGTATTGACGGGCCATAAACTCATCGGATTGATTGTTCAAATCGGACAGAGAATTTTGTTGATACAAATTGAATTTCAATAGGGTAACAACTTCTTGATCTCCCAGGGTAATATTATTCATGAGGTATGTCTTGTTCGTTCCCAGATTATGTAGGTATACTTTATTTCCCACGGCGTAGAATAAATAGGGGTACTGCGAGTGGAAAGCGAATACCGTCGCTTTATCAAAATCCGGGGCATCTGGATTCTCGTACTTGGACTCTTGTGCGAATCCGTTGCCTGACATGTTAATCCCGTAAATGACCCTTTTCCCGTTTGCGTTCTGTAGTATGGAATAAACTAATCCATTGGAATAACGGGTACTTTCCATGTAAATCAAATCCATTCCTGTTTGGAAGCTGAATAGTTTATTTTCCGGGTCAGGTAGCGGGGTTAGTGTCTGCCGGGCATCTACGTTATTCCCGTACTTCCACCCCACGAAACGTTGGTTATCCGTGTCATAGAACAATGCAGTCTGCCCGTTTCCTGGTCGAGCCATGCTAATCCCTATGTATGGGGCAACCTTGTATTCTGGTGTTCCACCCCGTACGGAAGTATTTATCGGGTACTCGAACGCAGCTCCGGCCATACCTAATATTTGAGCATAAGCGTTCCCCGTGTTGGAAACACAAAAAGAAGCAAGGGGACCGTAAGAACTACCGGAATTCAACGAGGTGTATTTCACGATGTTTCCTTCTGTAGGAGGAATAATGAAACTCACCAGATAAATATTCCAAGACTCGTCGGTTTTAAAAGTTTCTCTATCTATTAAATAAGCACCTTCCTCTGACATCACGTAAATCTGGTCATTGGGACTTGCAAAAAGCGATGTGGAAAAACCGATTTCGTTCGCTTTTTTTAAGTCGGGTAATCCCAGTGGGGTCAACAAGTCATAAGCCGGAATAACCCGCTCAGCCGAGATCACGGAGATCATATCCATGCGTACCCGTTCCTGATTGCCCTCGTTGCAGAGAATCATCCAGCCCTCGTAGGTCGGAGACGTCACTTTCACATCAAACGTGGTCGATGTCTCCACGCCGGAACGAATGTCCTTGACGGTGAACCAGACAATATAGGTATCGGCGGGGAAGGAAGCCAACGTATCCAAGTCTAACGATTTTGACGGGTTCAAATTAACCCATTTCTCATCAGCTAGAATCCCGCCGGACTTCTTCTCCAATTTATAAGTAAATTCAAAATTCGGGTTATCATTGGTAATCTCTCCCTCCAGGGAAGAGGTTACTTTCGGCTGCACGATGATGTGATCGGAACTCCCTAATACCTCTATCAATTCGGGGATATTTTCGATTGTAAGTTCCGCAACCTCATGGTAATCATAATTCCCCTTATCATCAAAACAGGCGATAAAAGAGAAAATAAGAAAAAGTAAAACTAAAATATTTATTTTCATGACGTAACTTGATTTAAGCGGTTATTCATATTTAGAGTAATCTACCGAATAAGAGGAGGCGAGCTGCATATATTTCCCGTCAATGTCCGTGACAGGGGTTCCCGCATCAGCTTGTTCCTGCAAATACTTTTGAACGGAAAGCGCAAAAAAGTTGAATCTGCCGTACTGTACTTTCGTTCCGGCATACCCGGCCTGACTCCAGTCCGAAGGTGTCAACCCGCAGACTTGATTCACAATAACGTACTTCTTAGATGTCCACGGGCCAAAGAAATCGCCCCCGAATGACGTCCAATAGCCAGGCTCCGTGTACATCTCGCTGATAGAGAAGGCAAACAGGGTACCATGAATCTGTGCCCCGGTCGCCGTGTAGGCATTTGTGTTCTTGTACTCCGGGAGATAACATTTAAAATATTCGTTATCCTCTAAGCGAAGAGCCACTCGCACGGCTTTCTCCATCATATCTTCTGTCCGGTTGAAACGTACCCGCACGTATGCCGTACTTTTTCCCGCAGGAACCACTGCGGTGTCAAGGTTGACTTCAAAATGTTTACCCTCAATGCCATTTGTACCCTTCTCGTCGATCACTACTTTGAAAGGACGGTCATAGTCGACTACTTTGCCCATCGTTCGTACTGTAGCCGAAAGTGTGACAGCCTTGGTTGTTGCTTTAGCCGATGCAAAGGAATAGGAGATGGAATCCCCGTAATATTCCGTTGGACTACCGTAGATGTAACTGGTCACCCGTTGAAAATAAATCCCCGCATCATCACTGGTAAAAGTTGAAATTTCCTCCTTATCACATCCCCAAAGTGAAAGAAGTAAAGCTATTGTAAATAATATAATTCTCGATTTCATAATCTAAACATTTAACGGTTTTCAATCTCACCTGAAGGCATCGGCAATACATAACGTGCTTCCGTTCCTCCGTAGGTGCTTGTATTAAATCCATTCTCATCTTTATCTATGTTGATGTACAATCTTTTGTACATGAAGAATATCTGCCCTTCGCCTAAGAACTCGCGTAAATACTCGAAACGCAGGTTTTTCATTAAGTCGTCTTCCGATGTCACGGGTAATTCCGGTAGTCCCCGTTTTACCCGGATCTGGTTTAACCACCCGTATTTATTCACTAGTGTGGTTTCGCTTTCCGCGGCTATATAATACATCTCGCTTAAACGAATCAGAGACATGAAGACGGCATAAAAATATTCGGAATCCTCATCCTCGCTATCCGGTTTGTCGATGCCTTTATACTTGATGAACGTGTGTCCTTTCACCCCGATCCCGGAGGCAACTTGCCACCAAGTCTGAAAACGATAATCTTGTGTTGCGTTTGCGAAAAGGCTTCCGTCCACGAAGTCTGCCCGAGGTTGTAGGAAGTTACTCCCGGCTTGTTCGGAATCAAAGTAAGAGGTATAAATGTCTTTCCGATTTTTCTTGTAAATACCCGTCAGTACTTCTGTCGAGAATACTCGATCCGGGTTACTTTGGTTCGCCAGAAGTTTGTTCGGATCAACAGCCGGGAAATGTTCGCTTACTTTCGTGTCGGTCAGTAGTTTGCGGGCTGCATTCAGGGCATTAGTCTTATCTCCCGCATACAAATAAACCCTCGCTTTCAATGCTTGTACGGCGTAATAATTAAAACGTAACTGACGGTAACGCAGGTAAACTTCCTGATCGCCTTCGAGTGAAGCCATCGGTCCTTCCTCGATAATCGGATCATTTCCTTCCAGTAATTTTTCGGCCTCGTCCAAATCTCTCAAAATCTTATCGTGAATGATGGAATCGGCTGTCAATAAAGGTAATACTGATATTTTCGAAGATTCGTTGTAAGGTATTGATTCGACATCCGACTTGTTCTTGTATACGGGTCCGAACAGACGCAACATATCAAAATGCAGGAAAGCCCGTACGGCTAACATTTCCCCTTTTAACACCTTTGCCTCTTGTTCGGTCAATACCCCCGAACTTTTATCCACGTTTTCGATCACCACGTTGCAATTTAGAATCGTGTTATACGCTTCCGTCCACGTGTTCGATAATTGTGTCTCTACCGTACTTTCCGTGTAGTTGAAATTGGCCAAAGCTGTCAGGTAGGTACTCGTTGACAGGGGTATATAGCGTTTTGAAATCACATCTACCAACCCGTAAGAAAGATTACTCCCGTAAAGATACGAGGAAGCCATTTTGTTGTAAATGCCATTTGTTGCGGTGTAGAAACCGCCTCTCGTGGCAAAAAGTTGTTCTTCCGACTGTTTATCCTTGGGTTGCACGTCCAGAAAATCAGAGCATCCGGCACCGATAATCAACAGAATCCCAAACAATAGTATATCTCGTAATTTCATAAGAATGAGTATTAAAAATTAAACGATAACCCGGCTTCCAAGCTTTTAGCAAAAGGATAAGAAATTCCTCTTTCCGATCTGATCGTGGATGCCCGGAACACATCCCGCATTGAAGCTTGTATTTTCAAACTACTAAATCCGATTTTCTTGATCCAGCCGTCATAAAACTCGTACCCGATATACAAGGATTCGAGGGTCAACACGTTCTCTCTTTGTACGAAACGGGAAGACATTGGTGTTGATGCTGCGTTGGCAATATCTTTGAAACGCACGATATCGCCCTCTTTTTGCCACCGCTCGTAAAGCGCACGTTTATCTTGGTTTTTATTCAACCCGCTAGTTGTGATGTTCTCCACTTTGCTATACAGGGCATTGTTAAAGACATCAGCTCCTAGCTGGTAGCGGAAATTCATAGTAACGGAAAATCCCTTCCAATTCAAGGAAGTGCCTATCACGCCTTCCAGGTCGGGGCGGGTATTTCCGCAAATCACCTCATCGTCATAAGAGAAATCGTAGGTGTAATTCCCGTTTTTATCGTGAAACAGCTCTTTCCCGTTCGAGGGATCGATTCCCGCGGATTTTACTGCCCAGATATCATCCGGGTCCGCCCCGTCATAATATCTCACCGTGTTTGCTCCTTTACCGCTTGCGTTGAGCGTGGACAACTTGTTTCCGATCTTGTCGATACGAGCCTTTTGCGTTCTCAGGTTGGCACGTACCATCCAAGTGAAGCGTTCTGCGAAATTCTGAATAATGTAATAGGAGATTGATGCAGTCAAACCTTGTGAAACCTGTTCCCCGGCATTCGTCATGTAAGTCTGAGTCCCGGAAGAGAGTGGGGTACTGACTTTGATTAAAAGAGGATCTGTTACTTTGTAATAATAATCGGCTGTCACGGAAAGACGTTTGTTCAATAGCGTGATGTCGATACCGATGTTTTTATCCACCGTGACCTGCCATTTCAGATCGGCGTTACCGATCTGGGACAAGGTTGCCCCTAAGCCAAAATAATTCATTGAGCCGTACTGGAAGGCATACGTCAACAGGGTTTGTGCGGAATCGAAACTCTGGTTACCGGGATTACCGATAGAGGCACGTAGTTTCAAGATGTCGATCCAAGCGATATGATCCATGATGAATTTCTCTTTGTGGATATTCCATCCCAAGCCGACCGACCAAGTCGTGTTGTATTTCCGGGAACTCCCGAACACGGAAGAACCGCTGGTACGTAAACTGAAATCCATCAAGTAACGATCGTCATAAGAATAGCCGGCATTAAAGTAACCATTCACGGAACGGGATACGGATTCATAATAGGTAGGAGTCCCGTTTTCCGGGTAACCGTTAGAAAAAGAAGGGTAGGTAAAATCCCCGTCCGGGAAACCCTGTGCGGAATACCCTTGCGTTAATGTCTTGTTACTGTATATGTTTCCCCCGGCGACCAGATTAATCCGATGCAGGCCCAACACTTTGGCATAAGTCACGCTAAGTTCGCCCTCTATTTGATTCAATTTAGCATTTGAAGAATTGTACGTGCCTTTCTTGATCGTTTCGACCTCTTCATAACGCGTATCATTCGGAGAGTAAAATTTCTCCGTATCGTCATTCCCGTACGTGATCCCGATGCGGGTCCGTACCCGCCATTCGGTCGTGGGGAAATATTCGGCAATAAAATAATTGCTCAAAGAAAGACTTTTCCCCTCGTCCCGGCTATTTTGAGTGTCATTCCACAAAGGATTCGGGGCTTCGAAGAAATCATTCTTTTCCAGCCATTTTTCAATGATGCCCGACTCGTTATATTTCTTGTAGTATGGATTCGCTTCTGCATAGGTCTGGAAAGAAACAATCGGGTTTTTGAAATGTGTTGAACTCATGGAGAACTTATTGGAGAACTGGAATTTCTCCATCCGGTATATCAAATCAATATTCCCGCTGATCACTTCCCGGGTAGATTTTTTCATCACACCGGAGATACCGTTGTACCCGGCACCCAAACCAAAAAGGAAGTTGCCTTCACCTCCCTGCACGTACAAGGAATGCTTCTGATTCACGCCCGTACGCAACGGTTCTGCCAGCCAGTAAGTATCCACGCCGCTCTCGATGATTTTCAGTTTTTCGTTGTATAAACGATTTAATTCGATTTCTCCCGGCGTGGACGTGGAGGAAGAGGGGGTGTATCTTCCTGCTAACTTTTCGAATTCCAACTTTTCTTTTGAGTTCATTAGGTTGTAGCTGGACAAATCCGGCATGGAAATGTTCATGTTTCCGTTATAGCTTACCTGTAATTTACCCGCTTCCGGTTTTACTGTCTCCACGACAACAACCCCATTTGCCGCTTTAGAACCATAGATCGCCGTGGATGCTGCGTCTTTCAATATGGTTATCGAGGCAACCCGGTTGATGTCCAGATCATTAATTGCGGCTAATGTTGATTCGAACCCGTCGAGGATGAACAACGGTTGATTGGGGTCTGCATCCAGTTCATCCCGCAACCCCAGCATGCTGGACTTCCCTCGAATTTCCATGTTCGGCAGTCGATTGGGGTCCGATCCGAACTGATTGTCTTCCAGAATTGCGAAAGCCGGGTCAAGTGTTTTCAAGCTCTGTAAAATGTTTTGCGTACCCATTGTTTTTAGTTCCGTCGCCGTGTAAGTGGATGCGGAACCGGTAAAGCTTTCTTTCTTACGAGTAAAAATTCCGGTTACGACCACATCCTCCAAAGCCACTTTGTCTTCTTTCATCACCACGCTCAATTCTTTTCGTTGTTCTCCGGGTTTTAATTTGGCAATCTTGACGAATTTGGTTTCCATTCCGATAAATGAAAACATCAAGGTGACGGTATCGCGGGGTAGCATCAATGTAAAGCGGCCGTCCGGATCGGTTGCCGTACCAGTTGTGGTTCCCTTCATGATTACGGTTACGCCCGGTAAACCTCCTCCTTTCTCATCCGAGACTTTTCCCCGGAGGACTTCATTTTTCAACGAATCGACCGGAAGGCTGGCTTTTGAACGAGGGGTAATAAATATCACGTCGCTTTCAAAACGACATTCTAAATTTGTTGATTTAAAGAGTTTTTGAAGGATTTCCTGAACGCTTTCACCGGAAACCTTCACGTCAAAACGTCCTAATTGTTTCACGTGTTCT
>ENA-UEPH01000175-UEPH01000175.1-human-gut-metagenome-genome-assembly--contig:-NODE-175-length-77726-cov-14.361898_pt1 | contig 77726 bp, 68 predicted proteins | sample MGYA00242891_ERZ507898 | MGnify/ENA primary metagenome ERZ507898 (study PRJEB26167, sample SAMN06115411) | human gut metagenome | host: Homo sapiens | place: China:Guizhou | collected 2014-10-15...
GAAAAAACACTATCTCTCAACAAAAAAACGATGGCCAATCTTACTCCCTCGGGATAACTCAATCCTCGGGATTAGATACGTTATCTGGATATCCAGATAAGTGATCAGCCGCCGTCAAGGTGACGGCATTGTCACCGGGAAAAGCGAAGGAAACCACTTGGCACTGTCCGCCGTTTGTGGTAAAATATCACGGAATATAGATTCCTGCCGCCGGGAAGGTCATCCCCGGCGGAGAGGAGAGCGGGAGGCGTGACATGAAAACGGTGGTATTGGGCAGCGGCGGCTGGGGAACGGCGCTGTCGCTGGTGTTGCACCGGAACGGACATCCGGTGACCCTGTGGTCCCATGTGCCGGAGAAGGCGGCGTATATGGAGCGGGCCAGAGAGAACCCCCGGCTGGAGGGAGTCCCTCTGCCGCCGGAGCTGCGCCTGACGGCGGATATGGCCTGCCTGACGGAAGCGGAGCTGGTGGTGGTGGCGGTGCCGTCCTACGCCGTGCGGGAGACGGCCCATGCCGCCGCTCCGCTGCTGCGCCCCGATACGCTGTTGGTGACGGCAGCCAAGGGCATCGAGCGGGATACTCACCTGCGGATGAGCCAGATATTGGAGCAGGAGACGGGGGGAGCCTTTCCCATCGCCGCCCTGTCCGGCCCCTCCCACGCCGAGGAGGTGGGCCGTGGGCTCCCCACCGGCTGCGTGGCGGCCAGTGTGTCTCAGGCGGCTGCCCTCACGGTGCAGGACGCCTTTATGAACGACCGCTTCCGGGTGTATACCAGCCCCGATATCGTGGGAGTGGAGCTGTCCGGCGCCCTGAAGAACGTGGTGGCGCTGGCCTGCGGCATCTGCGACGGTATGGGCTATCAGGACAACACCAAAGCTCTGCTGATGACACGGGCCATGGTGGAGCTGTGCCATCTGGGGGAGCGGCTGGGAGGCGACCGCCAGACCTTCGGCGGCCTTGCGGGTATGGGAGATCTGATCGTCACCTGCACCTCCATGCACTCCCGGAACCGCCGGGCGGGCATCCTGCTGGGACAGGGCAAGTCCGTCGGGCAGACGCTGGCGGAGACCGGCGGCGTGGTGGAGGGCTACTATGCCGCCGCCAGTATGCACCAGCTGGCGGAAAAGACCGGCGTGGAGATGCCCATCTGCCGGTGCGTCTATGAGATATTGTACCGGCAGCGGCCGGTGCAGGAGGTGGCCCGTGAGCTCATGGGCCGGGCCAGAAAGGGCGAGATCGAGGACGGCTGGCGCTATCCCGTGGGATAACGCCGGGGAAGGAGGGGCGTATGGAGCGGATCCTGCTGGTGGAGGACGATGCACAGATCACGGCATCGCTGTCGGCATTTTTGCAGAGTGAGGGCTTTTCCGTGGAGACGGCTACCGGGGAAACTCAGGCCAAGCAGCTGGTGGAGCAGACGGCTCCGGGGCTGCTGCTGGTGGATGTGCGGTTGGCGGAGGGCAGCGGCTTCGGCGTGTGCGCCTATGCCAGGAGCCGGGGGCTGCCGGTGATTTTCCTCACCGCCTCCGGCGACGAGAGCAGCGTGGTGCTGGGGCTGGACATGGGGGCCGACGACTACATCGCCAAGCCCTTCCGGCCCAGAGAGCTGGTCTCCCGCATCCGCAGCGTGCTGCGGCGGTACGGCAAGGAGAAGACGCTGGTGCCGCTGGGCGGTGTGATGGTGGATACGGAGAAGGGCCGGGTCACACGGGACGGCCGGGATGTGTATCTCTCGGCGCTGGAATACCGGCTGCTGCTGGTGTTTCTGAGCCACCGGGGAAAGGTCCTCTCCCGGTCGCAGCTGCTGGAGGAGATCTGGGATGCCGCCGGGGATTTCGTCAATGACAACACCCTGACGGTGTATATCAAGCGCCTGCGGGAGAAGATCGAGACCGACCCCGCAGACCCACAGATCATCCGGACGGTGCGTGGCATCGGCTACATGGTGGACGCATGAGCATCTGGAAGAACACGGAGGTGCGGCGGACGGCTCTGTGGCTACTGCTGGCCACGGCGGTGTGCTCCGTGGCGGCAGCCCTGATGTATCCCGCCTGCGGCCTGCTGACGCTGGGGCTGGGGGCGGTCTGCGGGGCCATCTGGTACGGCTCCACCCGGCGGCGCTACCGGGAACTGGAGGGCATGAGCCGGGACATTGACCGCATTCTCCACGGGCAGGAGCAGCAGGTGCTGCCCCAGCAGGAGGAGGGAGAACTGGCCATCCTCCGCAGCGAGATCGGGAAGATGACGGTGCGGCTGCGGGAGAACGCCCAGCGTCAGCAGGAGGAGCGTGTCCGGCTGGCGGATGCCATGGCGGATATCTCCCACCAACTGCGGACGCCCCTGACGGCCATGCGCCTGACCCTGTCCCTGCTGGAGCAGGAGGAGCTGACGCCCCAGCGGCGTTTGGCGCTGATGCGGGAGCTGAAGAAGCTGACGGGCCGTATGGAGTGGCTGGTGGAGGCCCTGCTGAAAATGGCCCAGCTGGACGCCGGGACGGTGGTGTTCCACCCGCAGGACACCACGGCGGCGGAGCTGGTGCGCCGTGCGGCGGAGCCGCTGGAGGTCCCCATGGAGGTGCGGAGCATCCGCTTCACCGCTCAGGCGGGGGAGGAGCGGCTTACCTGCGATGTGCCGTGGAGCACGGAGGCACTGGGAAATATTCTGAAAAACTGCATGGAGCACGCCGCCTCATGGGTGCAGGTAACGGCACGGGAGACAGCCATTTTCACAGAGATCACGGTGCAGGATGATGGGCCGGGCTTCGACCCGGAGGAGCTGCCCCGGCTCTTTCAGCGGTTTTACCGGGGCAAAAACGCCGGGGAGAACAACTTCGGCATCGGCCTGAGCCTCTCCCGTCAGGTGCTGGCCCAGCAGAACGGCACAGTGCAGGCGGAAAATGTCCTTACCGGCGGCGCACGGTTTATCCTGCGGTGGTATAAGGGCACGATATAGATGCCCTCATAAGCCCCACCAAGCCGGGGGAAAAGTGCAGGATTAAAGGAAAATTTACCTTCTATTCATAAAAACCGCCGGGAAGTGTGAAATGACCTGCCGCCGCCGGTTGCATTTTGCCGAGGGTTGTAGTATAATTTCACAATATGTAAGTCCGCCCGACCGGGCGCAGACTGAAAAACAACGAAACGGATCAAACCGACTAAGGAGTGCGTATCGATATGCGAAATATACCCTTCAGCCCTCCGGATATCACGGAGCTGGAGATCCAAGAGGTGTGCGAGGCCCTGCGGTCCGGCTGGATCACCACCGGTCCCCGTACCAAGCAGCTGGAAAAGGAGCTGGCAGAGTACTGCCATGTGGCGAAGCTGGTGTGCCTGAACTCCGCTACGGCGGCGGAGGAGATGAACCTGCGGGTGCTGGGCATCGGTGAAGGCGACGAGGTGCTGGTGCCGGCGTACACCTATACCGCCACGGCGGCGGCGGCCATCCATGTGGGGGCCACGGTGAAGTTCATCGACAGCCAGAAGGACTCGCTGGAGATGGACTATGATCAGATGGAGCAGGCCATCACCGAAAAGACCAAGGCGGTGATCCCGGTGGATCTGGGGGGCATCCCCTGCGACTATGACCGCATCTATCAGGCGGTGGAGGGGAAAAAGGCACTGTTCTGTCCCAAGGGCGATGTGCAGGAGGCACTGGGCCGGGTGGCCGTGGTGGCCGACTGCGCCCATGGGCTGGGCGCCTCCCGTCACGGGGTGCCTACCGGCGCTCTGGCAGACTTCACCTCCTTCTCCTTCCACGCCGTGAAGAACTTCACCACCGCCGAGGGCGGTGCATCCGCGTGGCGCACGCTGCCGGGTCTTGACGACGAGGAGCTGTACCACCGCTATCAGCTGTTGAGCCTCCACGGCCAGTCCAAGGACGCTCTGGCCAAGACCAAGCTGGGGGCGTGGGAGTACGATATCGTGGGGCCGTGGTATAAGTGCAACATGACGGACCTCATGGCCGCCATAGGTCTGAAGCAGCTGGAGCGCTATCCCGGCCTGCTGGAGCGGCGGCATCAGCTGATCCAGCGCTATGATGAAGCCTTGCACCCGCTGGGCATCCGGACCCTGCCCCACTTTACCCCGGACTATACCAGCTCCGGCCACCTGTACCTGACGTGGACCCCCGGCATCGGGGAGAAGGAGCGCAATGAGATCATCCTGCGGATGGCGGAGCGGGGCGTGGCCTGCAACGTCCACTATAAGCCCCTGCCCATGATGACGGCCTACAAGGCCATGGGCTTCGATATCGCTGACTATCCCAATGCTTACCACCACTATGAAAACCTCATCACCCTGCCTCTGCACACCCGCCTCTCCGATGAGGATGCGGCCTATGTGACGGAGCAGTTTGCGGACATCGTGAAGGAGTATCTCCGGTGATGCTGCGGAAGTGGGAGGATCTGCCGCAGGAGATGCAGACGGAGGAAGTCCGCCCGTACTATGACCTGCTGCGAAGGAAGCAGGGGAGTCTGCTATGCAAGCGGCTGTTCGATATTCTGGCGTCACTGGTGCTGCTGGTGCTGCTGAGCCCGGTATTTCTGGTGCTGGCCATTGCCATCAAGCTGGACTCCCACGGCCCGGTGTTTTACCGGCAGGTGCGGGTGACCCAGTACGGGCGTGAGTTTCGCATTTTCAAGTTCCGCACCATGGTGCAGAATGCCGACCGCATCGGCAGTCAGGTGACGGTCAGCGGCGACAGCCGCATCACACGGGTGGGCAAGGTCATTCGAAGCTGCCGTCTGGACGAGATCGGCCAGCTGCTGAACGTGCTGGGTGGCTCCATGTCCTTTGTGGGGACACGGCCGGAGGTGCCCAAGTATGTGGCCCGCTACACCCCGGAGATGATGGCCACCCTCCTGCTGCCGGCAGGAGTGACCTCCGAGGCCAGCATCCGCTACAAGGACGAGGCGGAGCTGCTGGACAAGGCGGAGGATGTGGACGAGACGTATGTGCAGCAGGTGCTGCCGGGAAAAATGGCATATAATCTGGAGAGCATCCGGCACTTTGGCTTGGGGCAGGAGCTGCTGACCATGCTGCGGACGGTCAAGGCCGTGCTGTAAGAGGGCGGACACAGAGGTTGCAATTCCGGACCGCAGGGAGTATAATACTCCGTTGCGGTGATAACCGAGGAAGAAAAAACAGAGAGGACGCCGCCTGCCCCTGCGGGTCGGGTGGCGGTGAGAGGTCAACTATGGAAGAAAAGAAAGAGGTCACCATACAGGAGATCCAGAGCAAGCTCCTGGAGATCCTGCTGTATTTTCAGAAGTTCTGTCAGGAGAACGGGCTGGGCTTTGTGCTGGCCGGCGGCACCTGCTTGGGCGCCGTGCGCCACAAGGGCTTCATCCCTTGGGACGACGACGTGGACGTGTTCATGCTGCGGGACGACTATGAAAAGCTCTGCCGTATCTGGGACGAAAAGGCGGACACAGAGCACTACTCCTGCGTCCGCTCCAACGATCAATTCAACATCCGCCACTCCGCCACGGAGATCAAGGACAACAACACCACCTTCATCAACCGCCACAGCGTAGATCTGGACATCCATCAGGGGCTGATGATCGACGTGATCCCGCTGGACGCCGTACCCAAGTCCAAGTGGAAGCAGCTGTGGCAGATGGTGGACTCCATGATGTACTGCTGCTTCAACTTCCAGCGCCTGCCCGCCCACAAGGGCAAGATCACCTACTACGCCGAGAAGCTGGCGCTGACGCTGGTGCCGTCCTTCAAGGCCCGGTACAAGATGTGGAAGGGTGCCGAAAAGCGGCTGAGCCGCTACTCACTGGCGGATGCGGAGTACGTCTCCTCCTTCGGTGAGGGCGCCACCATCATGCGCCAGCGGTTTCCCATCCGGTGGTTCCGCCATCCGGCGTATCTGGAGTTCGAGGGCCATCAGATGCCGGTGCCGGAGGACTATGATAAGTGGCTGACCATCTCCTACGGCGACTATATGCAGCTGCCTCCCCCGGAGGAGCGGGTCTACCGCCACGATGCGGTATTCATCGATCTGGAGCACAGCTACAAGCAGTATAAGGGCATCCACTACTGTGTGGATGAAAAGAAAGCGTGAGAGTCATGTCGAAGCTGAGAAATATGTTCTCCACCCGGAAGTGTATGCAGATCGCACCGGAGACGGAGATGATGCACGAGCTGACGCCGGAGGAGCTGAAGGCGCTGCAGGCGTGCTTTCTGGAGATCATCAAGGACATCGATCGGGTGTGTCAGGAGCACGGCCTGTGCTATATGGCCGCCGGCGGTACTGCCTTGGGATCCGTGCGCCACAAGGGCTTTATCCCTTGGGACGACGATGTGGATATCCTCATGCCCCGTGAGGATCTGAATCGCTTCGTGGAGCTGTTCGAGGAGTGCATGGGGGACAAGTACGAGCTCACCACCCCCAATTCCGACAAGTATCAGCTGGAGAGCATGATCTCCGCCGTATATAAGAAAAACACCCTGAAAGCGGCGTTTCTGGACTATAACACGCCGTTTCCCAAGGGCGTCCACATCGATATCTTCGCCATTGAGTCCGTCCCCAGAAACCCCATTGTCCGGGGCATCAAGGGTGTAACGGCCATGGGCCTGCAATACATTGCGGTATCCACCCTGTTCTACCACTACCGCAGCCCGGAGAAGAAGAAGTTCTTCAGCCAGTCCTCCGCCGGAAAGTTCAACTATGGCCTGCGGTGCACAGTGGGCTTCCTGTTCTCCTTCCGCCCCTATAAGAAGTGGGGCGACCTGTTTGACCGCTTCGTGCGGTGCAAGAAGGACACGGGATTGTGGGCCGTCCCCACGGATATCGGCCACTATTTCGGACATATTATGCCCAAAGAGGTATATTATCCCCCCATCAAGGGACCTTTTGAGGACTTTTCCATCAACCTGCCCCATGATCCGGACACCTATCTGAAAAATCAGTACGGTGATTACTGGGTCATCCCGCCGGAGGCCGACCGGGAGAAGCACTATTCCGTGGGCTTCTGTCTGGACTGCGCCGCCGAGGAACAGAAAAAGGACGGAGCACAGGACCAATGAGCACGCATCCCATTGACATCGTGATCCCATGGGTGGACGGGTCTGACCCGGTCTGGCAGGCGGATCACGCCAAATACCGGGCCTCTAAAAGCGCCGACAATCACCCCGCCCGCTACCGGGAGTGGGGGCTGTTCCGCTATTGGTTCCGGGGCATCGAGCAGAACGCCCCGTGGGTGCGAAAGGTACACCTGCTGACCTACGGACACCTGCCTGCATGGCTGGAGCCTGACCATCCCAAGCTGCATATCGTCAACCACCGGGACTTCATCCCGGAGGAGTATCTGCCCACCTTCAGCTCCCATACCATCGAGCTGAATATGCACCGCATCCCGGATCTGGCGGAGCACTTCCTCTACTTCAACGACGACGTGTACCTGATGAAGCCCTCCCAGCCGGAGGATTTCTTCCGGGACGACCTGCCCTGTGACACGGCGGTGATGGGCGTCATCAAAAACAACGACACCGCCAACTTCATGCCCTATATCATGCTGAATATGATGGCGCTGGTGAACATGAGCTTCGATAAGCGCAGCGTCATCCGGCAGAATTTTGGCAAGTGGTTCTATCCCGGCTACGGGAAGGGCCTGCTGTATAACCTGTACCTCCTCCCGTGGGGGGACTTCACAGGCTTCCGCAATTACCACTCCTGCGTTTCCTTCTGCAAGAGCACGCTGGAGGAGGTGTGGGACAGGTTCCCGGAGGTGCTGGACGCCACTTGCCGCCACAAGTTCCGGGACCGGGCGGACGTGAACCAGTACCTGTTCCGGTACTGGCAGCTGGCCAGCGGCCGGTTTGCCCCCAAAAAGCCAGACAGCACCTATCTCACCATCGGCAAGCAGAGCGAGTCGGAGGTGGAGCGGCTGCTGCGGGGCGGGAAGTACCGGGTGGTCTGCGTCAACGACGACCCCATGGACTTCGATTTCGATACGGAGCGGCAGCAGCTGGTGGATATCTTCCAGCGGACCTTCCCGCAGACTTCCGCCTTTGAGCGGTCATGAGCCGCTCCCGAAACTGAGAGAACGGACGGATGCTATGAAAAAGCTCTCACGAGCCAAAAATACCATGCGGAATACCCTTTGGGGCGCCATCTACCGGGTGGCCACCCTCATCGGGCCGTTTGCCATCAAGACCATCATCATCAAGGAGCTGGGACAGGAGTATAACGGCCTGTCCACCCTGTTCACCTCTGTGCTGACGGTGCTGAATCTGGCCAATCTGGGCTTTAACAGCTCCTTGGTGTTCACCATGTACAAGGCCATTGCCGAGGATGACAAGCCGGCCCTGTGCGCCATGCTGAAATTCTACCGGAAGGTCTACCGCATTGTGGGCCTGGTGATTCTGGGCATGGGTCTGGCGGTGATGCCGTTTTTGCCATGGCTGGTGAAAAACGACTGTCCGCCGGATGTGAACCTGTACGTCCTCTTCGCCATCTATCTGTCGGAGAGCGTGCTGGATTACCTGATGTTCGCCTATAACAACGCCACGTTTACTGCCTTTCAGCGCAACGACGTGACGCTGAAGATCTCCACCGTGCGCTATGTGGTGCAGTATACCCTGCAGGCGGCGGTGCTGCTGATCTTCTCCAATTACTATGCCTATATCATCCTGCTGCCGCTGATGGTGATCCCCAACAACGTGGCGGTGTATCTGGCGGCCCGGAAGCACTACCCGGACATCGTGTGTCAGGGTGAGTTGGACCCGGTGACCAAAAAGGACATCTATAAGCGGGTGGGGACGCTGTTCGGCCATAAGCTGGGCAACACCTTTCTGGTGAGCATCGACAGCATCATCATCTCCTCCTTTCTGGGACTGACGGCGCTGTCGCTGTATAGCAACTATTACTATATCCTCACCGCCGTCAATGGTCTGGTGGAGATCGTCACCAACGGCAGCCTCTCCGGCATCGGCAATAAACTGCTGACGGACTCCCGTGAGGACAACTACCGGTTCTTCAAAACCATGACCTATGGCTGGGTGGCGCTGGTGGGCGGCGCAGCAGCGTGTATGCTGTGCTTTTACCAGCCCTTCATCGCCGCCGTGTGGCTTGGCCCGGAGTATCTGCTGGATGAGCGGCTGATGATGCTCATCGTGCTGTACTTCTTCTCGTGGATGTTCCGCATCATGCAGCTGACCTACCGGGATGCAGCGGGCCTGTGGACGGAGGATTGGCTCAAGCCCTATGTGGGCATGGCCGTGAATCTGGTGGGCAGCATCTGGATGGTGAAGGCCACCGGCAGCATCGCCGGCGTGCTGGTTCCCACCATTCTGGTGTTCTTCTTCATCTATACCCCGTGGGAAGCGTGGGTGGTGGTGAAATACCAGTTCTACCGCAGCTGGAACGAATACATGGGAAAGCTGCTGGGCTATGTGCTGCTGGCCTTTGCCGCCTGCGCCGCCTGCTACGGTGCGTGCCGGTGGCTGTCACCGGACAATACCATCCTGTCACTGCTGCTGAGGTGCGTCATCGTGGGCGTTATCTACCCCGGCATCTGGCTGGGCGTCACCGGACGCACGGCGGAGTGGAAGCAGCTGTGGGGCATTCTGCTGCGCTTTTTGCCCAAGGGGAAAAAGGCCGCATAATCTATACAAAGTAGGAGTTATACCATATGCAAAAGAGAGAACTGCGGCGTGCGGTATTCGGGGATGAGAGCTGTATCGGACGGCTTCCGTGGCTGAACACGGCGGTGCTGGTGTATGTAGGCGTGACGGTGGTGAGCTTTGTGCTGCTGCAGATCGCCCCGGTGCTGACGTGGATGGCCAAAACCCCGCTGTACCACATTTCCACCTATTTGGGACTGATAGGCGCTGTGCTGATGGCGCTGGATCTGTTCACCAACCGGGGCCTCTGGCGAGGTATCTGGTGCTGGCTGCTGTATGGCGTGGCCTTTATGGATGTCATCGCCTCCCTGCGTACCATGCGCTACGGCGTGAAGGATAACCTTTTTGACCTGTGTTGGGTGGTGATCCAGTTTGCGCTGGTGTACAGTCTGGCCCAGCGGGTAGGCAAGGAACGGATGCGCCGGTTCCTGCGGAACCTGTTCTATGTGGTGCTGGTCATCTGGGGCATTGCCTGCTGCGTGGGCCTGTATCAATATCTGTTCCGCATCGGCTATACATATGTCGCCAATCCCAATACCACCAGCCCGGAGCTGACACGGCAGGGATATTATCAGAGCCGCCTGTTCGGCCTGTTCATGGGTCTGGACTATGCGGCATATACCAGCATGTTCCTGTTTGCCGGCTGTATGCAGGGGGTCGTGACCCGTGGAAAACACTGGGCGGGCCGTGCGGCACTGGCCGTGGCGGCCCTGGTGCTGGTCACGCACGTGATCCTCAGCGTGTCCCGCAGCGCCCTGATCGCCCTGATCCTGTATGCCTTCTGCTTCACGGTGCTGCTGGTGCGTAACCGCTGCGGCAGTATGAATCAGCTGAAACGGCTGGGTGTCAGCGTGTTGGCCGGTGTGTGTGCCGTGGTGGTGTGCTGGGGCTGTACGGAGGGTATCTGGGCTGGTATGCAGCATATGGCCGTGGGTACCGTCATCGAGGAGCCGGATGCCATCGAGCGGTCACAGGAGGGCGATGTCTCCAACAACCGCTTCGAGATCTGGAGGGACTATATATCCCTTGCCGGTGAGATCGGCCCTGCGGGACTGTCCCTGTCCAACTACAACGACTATATCGGCGACCAGCATCCGGAGATGTACATCGTGCGCTACTTTACCGATCAGTTCAAGGATACGGTGAAAACGGATCTGGTCTACGAGTCCCATAACAACTACCTGTTTGTGTTTATCAGCACAGGCTTTGTGGGAGCAGGGCTGTTCCTGTGCTTCCTGGTGCTGGTGCTGGTGCGGGTGATTCGCTATATCCTGCGGCATCCGCAGCTGTCCCTGTGGACGATCACGACACTGGCGGTGGTGGCCTTCGGACTGGTGGAGGCGCTGTTCATGAACAGCGTATTCCTGAAGATCAATGATGTGTCCTTTATTTTCTGGCTGGCGCTGGGTGCGCTGATGCTGGAAACGGAAGATAAGGTGCCTGCGGCAGAGCGTACTCTGTGACAGGTACCGGTGAAAGGAGAATATAGTTTTATGGACATCAAAAAGGATCATATCAACTTTGCGGTGGGTCCGGTTCAGATCTCGGAGGAGATCTCCCGGATCGGTGCAGACCCCGTGCCCTACTTCCGCACGCCGGACTTCTCCGCCCTGATGAAGGAGAACGAGGCGCTGCTCAAGGAGTTCATGGATGCCCCGGAGGATGCCAGAGCGGTATTCCTCACCGGCTCCGGCACGGCCTCCATGGATGCCGTCACCCAGAACGTGTTCACCAAGGACGACCGGTTGTTGGTGGTGGCCGGCGGCAGCTTCGGTCACCGCTTCTGCGAGATCTGCGAGGTCTACGGCATCCCCCATACGGCCATCGAGCTGCGGCAGGGCCATGCTCTGACCCCCGCCGATCTGGCCCCCTATGCCGGACAGGGCTACACGGGCTTTCTGGTGAATATGCACGAAACGTCCACCGGAGTTTTGTATGATATGGACATGATCTCCGCTTTCTGCCGTGAAAACGGTCTGGTGTTGGTGGTGGATGCCATCAGTGCATTTCTGGCCGACGACGTCAGTATGAAGCGCTGGGGCGCCGACGTGGTGTTCACCGGCTCCCAGAAGGCGCTGGCTGTGCCTCCCGGCATCTCCATGATGGTGCTCAGCAGCCGGGCTGTGGAGCGTATCTACGCCAACCGTCCTGCCTGCTACTATCTGGACCTGAAGGCCGCCCTGAAAAATGGGGAGCGGGGCCAGACCCCCTTCACTCCGGCAGTGGGCATCCTTATCCAGATCAATGCCCGCCTGAATCAGATCAAACGGGACGGCTTTGCAAACGTACAGGCCAAGACCCGTGCCATTGCCAAGGATTTCCGCTCCCGCATCGGGAAGTATCCCTTCCACATCGTGTCCGATTCCCTGTCCTATGCGGTGACGCCGTTGTCTCCCAACAATCCGGAGGTGTCCGCCCACCAGCTGTTCCTGACCCTGAAGGACGAGTACGGCATTATCATCTGCCCCAACGGCGGCGAGCTGGCGGATAAGGTGTTCCGGGTGGGCCACATCGGCCACCTGACCGTGGAGGATAACGACGCACTGTTCCGGGCCTTTGACGACCTCATGGCCCGTGGGATTCTGAAGGCTTGATCGATATATTACAAGGAGGAAGAAACATGAAAGTTCTGTTGCTTGCGGCGGGTCGAGGCACCCGCATCAGCCGGTATCTGGCCGGCAACCCCAAGTGTACCGTGGACATCGGCGGTCAGAAGCTGATCCAGTACACCATCGAGCTGTTCCACAAGAAGGGCATCACTGATATCGCCATGGTGCTGGGCTACCGGGCGGAGGTCATTCAGGAGACGCTGAAGGACTACGAGGGGATCCGCTACTTCTATAACCCCTTCTTCGACGTCACCAACAGCATCGCCTCGGCGTGGTTCGCTAAGGACTTCCTGTCCCAGTACGATGACACCCTCATCATGAACGCCGACGTGTATCTGGAGGAGACACTGCTGGACCGCATTCTGGAGTGCCATAAGTCTCCGGTGATGTTCGCCGATGGCACCCGCAAGGAGGAGGCCGACTACAAGTATAAGTACGAGAACGGCCTGCTGGTGAAGTACGGCAAGGAGCTCACCGGCAGCGATATCACCGGCGAGTACATCGGCATCGGCCGCTTCAGCAAGGATTTCATGCCGGAGTTCATGGAGAAGCTGGACGGCATGATCCGCACCCAGCAGCACAGCGTCTGGTGGGAGAATATCCTCTATGAAATGGTGGGCAAGCGCCCGGTATACGTGGAGGAGATGGACGGCCTGTTCTGGGCCGAGGTGGACTATGTGGAGGATTATGAGCGCATCCTTCGCTTCCGCGGCTATAAGGCAGACTTCTCCCTGAACGTGGAGAAGATCTGAGGAAGGACAGGCGGCCCGGCGTCAGCCGGAGCCGCCGGAAGGAAGAACGGATGAAACAAGAAAACGGCAAAAGAGCCATGACCGCCGGACTGCGGCGGACGATGGTGATCTTCGTGCTGGATCTGCTGTGCATCGCCGGGTCCTTTTTCCTGGCGCTGTGGATGCGGTTTGAGTTCCGTCTGGGGGCCATCCCTCAGATGTACCTCAACGAGTATTTGAAGATCATCGGGCCGTGGATCGTCATCTGTCTGGTGGTGTTCCAGCTATTCCGGCTGTATAACAGCATCTGGAGCTTTGTCAGCATCGACGAGCTGTTCCGCATCATTCTGGCCTATGGCGTGCTGCTGGCAGCCGGACTGGCCTATGTGCTGATCCTGAAGATCGATATGCCCCGCTCCTTCTACTTTGCGGGCTTTATCATGAGCTTCATGTCCACCACGGCGCTGCGGTTCTCCTACCGATTCATGCGCCAGCTGATGGCGGGGATCAGCACGGAGAAGAGCGAGCGGGATCGCATTCTGATGATCGGCGCCGGCGAGGCCGGACGCCAGCTGATCCGGGAGATCAATTCCAATCCCCGGCTGGGTAGTCGTGTGGTGTGCATCATCGACGACAACCCCAGCAAGCGCCGCCGGTATCTGGACGGTGTGGAGATCGCCGGCGGGCGGCAGGAGATCCCCGATGCGGTGAAGAAGTACCAGGTCAATAAGATCATCTTCGCCATCCCCACCTGCGACGGACAGGACCGTAAGGAGATCCTGGACATCTGCAGCAAGACCGGCTGCCGGGTGCAGGCGGTGCCGGGAATGTTCCAGCTGGTCAACGGCGAGGTCAGTGTCAGCAAGCTCCGGGACGTGGAGCTGCAGGATCTGCTGGGCCGTGACCCTATTCAGGTGAATCTGGAGGAGATCTGCCGGTATATCTCCGGCAAGGTGGTGATGGTCACCGGCGGCGGTGGTTCCATCGGCAGCGAGCTGTGCCGCCAGATCGCCAAAAGCAACCCCGAACAGCTGATCATCTTCGATATTTATGAGAACAACGCCTACGATATCCAGATGGAGCTGCGCCACACCCATCCGGAGCTGAATCTGGAGGTGCTCATCGGCTCCGTGCGGGACATGGGCCGTCTGGACGATGTCATGGCCAAGTACCGGCCGGAGCTGGTGTTCCACGCCGCTGCCCACAAGCACGTCCCCCTGATGGAGGACAGCCCCAACGAGGCCATCAAGAACAACGTCTTCGGCACCTATAAAATGGCCATGGCCTCGGTGAAGTACGGTGTGAAGAAGTTCGTGCTGATCTCCACGGATAAGGCGGTGAACCCCACCAATATCATGGGCGCCTCTAAGCGCCTGTGCGAGATGGTGGTGCAGATGATGAACCGCCGCAGCCCCAATACGGACTTCGTGGCGGTGCGCTTCGGCAACGTGCTGGGCAGCAACGGCAGCGTCATCCCCCTATTCAAAAAGCAGATCGCTGAGGGTGGCCCGGTAACGGTGACGCACCCGGAGATCACCCGCTTCTTCATGACCATCCCCGAAGCGGTGTCGCTGGTGCTGCAGGCGGGATACTACGCCAAGGGCGGCGAGATATTCATTCTGGATATGGGCCAGCCGGTGAAGATCGACACCATGGCCCGCAACCTTATCCGCCTGTCCGGTCATGAGCCGGATGTGGATATCAAGATAGTCTACACGGGCCTGCGCCCCGGCGAGAAGCTGTATGAGGAGATCCTCATGGCGGAGGAGGGCCTGCAGGAGACCTCCAACAAGCTGATCCACATCGGAAAGCCCATCGTCATGGACGACGAGGAGTTCTGCCACCAGTTGGATCGGCTGGAGAAGGCCTGTGAGGAGGAGACGGAGGACATGAAGGACATCGTGGCCTCGGTGGTCCCCACCTATCGCCGCAAAAAATAATTCTGCAATGACAAAAGCCTTTCAAGGACAACAGTAAGAACAAGAGCAGCCCCGGCGGAGTTTTCCGCCGGGGCTGCTCTTTCACTGCCGGGAGACTGCTCTGTAAGGCTGCTCTGAGAGACTTCCCTTCCGCCGGGACGGTTTTGTGACGTTTTTGTAATGAAACCTGTCACCGAAACGTCACCTTCGTGTGGTATACTGGACAACAGAAAGTCAAGGAGGGACACGACTATGGAGCTGATGCAGATCCAGCATCTCAGTAAGGTATACGGACAGGGTGAAAATCAGGTGCGGGCGGTGGACGACATTTCCTTCACCGTAGAGAAGGGGGAGTTCTTGGCCATCATCGGCCCCTCCGGTTCCGGTAAATCCACTCTGCTGCACATTTTGGGCGGTGTTGACTGCCCCACCTCCGGCAAGGTCTTTGTGGATGGGCAGGATGTCTACGCCCAGAACGAGGATCAGCTGGCCATTTTCCGCCGCCGGCAGGTGGGGCTCATTTACCAGTTTTATAACCTGATCCCCGTGCTGAACGTGGTGGAGAACATGACCCTGCCGGTGCTGATGGACGGGCGACAGGTGAATCAGGAGCGGCTGGAGGAGCTGCTGGACGTGCTGGGTCTGCGGGGTCGGGAGAAGTACCTGCCCAATCAGCTCTCCGGCGGCCAGCAGCAGCGGGTGTCCATCGGTCGGGCGCTGATGAACGCCCCGGCGGTGGTGCTGGCGGATGAGCCCACCGGCAATCTCGACAGCAAGAACAGCCAGGAGATCGTGGAGCTGCTGAAGATGTCCAACAAGAAGTACGGCCAGACGCTGGTCATCATCACCCACGACGAGAACATCGCCCTGCAGGCCCACCGGGTCATTGCCATCGAGGATGGCCGCATCACACGGGATGAGCGCATCCGGGAGGTGCTGGAATGAACGTCTTTCACCGCTACACCCGGCAGGCCCTGCGGGAAAACCGCTCCCGGACGTGGGTGACCATCGTGGGCATCATCCTGTCGGTGGCCCTGTTCACCGCCGTGACGGAGGGTGCTTACAGCGGCGTGCGGTATCTCATAGGGGCCGCCGAGTACACCGTAGGCCGGTTCCACGGCTGCTACCAGAACCTCACGGAGCAGCAGGCAACGCAGCTGAGCCGTGATGAAAAGGAGATCACGGAGAAGTCTGCGTGGTATCTGATAGGCTGGGGGCAGGTAGGGGCGGACAATGCTTATAAGCCCTATCTGCGGGTCATGTCCATGGACCCCGACCTGCCGGACCTTCTCTCCATCCGCCTGACCCAAGGCCGCCTGCCGGAGAAGGCCGGGGAGATCCTCCTGCCGGAGCATCTGTGGTCCAACGGCAGCGTCCGCCATGCGCTGGGAGACACCATGGAACTGGAATTGGGCCACCGGACGCTGGACGGGGAGGAACTGACGGCCGATGACCCCTATACGAAGGGGGAGACGCTGACAGATACCACGCCCCACACCTACACCGTGGTGGGCTTTTACCAGCGGCTGGATATGACGACGGAGCCCTTCTCCTGCCCCGGCTATACTGCCCTGACCTGTCAGGAGCAGGGCTATCAGACGGATGAATTTTTCCGGGTGGCCCATCCCAGCCGCTTTTACAGCTATATGGAGGGAAATGCCGAGAAATATCCGGGACTGGCGTGGTACTCCAACTCCGACCTGCTGAACTACTACGGCGCCACCACCTTCTTCTCTGTGAACCGGATGATCTACAGCTTTGCGGTGATCCTGCTGCTGATGATCTCCTTCGGCTCGGTGTCGCTGATCTATAACTCCTTCTCCATCTCCGTGGCGGAGCGGACCCGGCAGTTCGGTATCCTGAAATCCATCGGTGCCACCCGCAAGCAGATTCGGGACAGTGTCCTCTATGAGGCACTGGTGCTGTGCGCCGTGGGGATTCCACTGGGTCTGCTGGTGGGCTGTCTGGGCATCGGCATCACTCTGTACTGTCTGCGGGACAGCTTCGGATTCCTGATGGGGGAGAGCGGCAACGCCCTGCAAATGCACTTTGTGCTCAACGGCTGGGCGCTGCTGGCGGCGGCGGGCATCGGCCTTGTGACGGCCATCATCTCGGCGTGGATCCCCGCCAAGCGTGCCGTGCGGGTGTCTCCGGTGGAGGCCATCCGCCAGACCAAGGACGTGAAGCTCCGGGGCCGGGAGGTCAGGACCTCCCGCCTGACGGAAAAGCTCTTCGGCTTCTCCGGGATGTTGGCCGCCAAGAACTTCAAACGCAACCGCAAGCGCTACCGCTCCACGGTGGTAGGACTGTTCCTCAGCGTGACGCTGTTCATCTCCGCCTCCTCCTTCTGCGCCTATCTGACGGACGCCGTAGACCAACTGGGGGGCAACAGCACACTGGGCGTGCAGCTGTATTACAGCGAGGTCCTGCCGGAGGGCGTGACGCCGGAGCAGCGGCTGGGACAGCTGGCCGCCGCCGACGGCGTGGAATCGGGTTTCTACACCGCCGACAGCTACGCCAGCCTGCACTTTGCCAAGGAGGACATGGATCCGGACTACTGGAAGGACACCGGGCTGGAGGGAGACCGCAGCGCCGCCATGTACTTCCTCCGGGATGAGGATTTCCGGCAGCTGCTGCGGGACAACGGCCTGCCGGAGGAGGATTACTTCCGTGCCGATGCACCTCAGGCGGTGGCGTGGGATATGCTGGACATCTGGCGCAGCACCGAGGGTAGTAAGTACAATAAGCTCTACCATTACCACCTGCTGAACGGCAGCAGCCTGCCCATCACTGGAACGGAGAGCAGCTATCAGCCCATGGATGGCTGGTTCACCACGGGCGACCGCATCACACGGGACGGTACGGAATATGTGCTGTACTATCCGGAGGACTATATAGACGATTACTATACCGCCCGCAGCGAGGGGGAGACCCCGGACGAGAGCCGGGCACAGGCGGTGCCGGCATCGGAGACCGTCCTCACCCGGAGCTATACCGTGGGCGCTATTTTGAAGAAGGCTCCCGACTTCCTGGGTACCGGCGACCTGTATCTGCTGTACCCGTACAGTATGTATGAGGCCGTCACCGGGCAGGCCCCTGCCGCCGACGCCTTCTGGTTCAGGAGCAGCGACCACGCCGCCTCCTACGAGAGCATGGGGCAGATCCTGATGGAACTGGGCAACAGCCGCTCTGATCTGGAAGATCTGGCCGCCAACGGTGAGAGCCAGCGGGCCATGGTGACGGTGGTGAATGTGTTTTCCTACGGCTTCATCATCCTCATCTCCCTGATCTCCATGACCAACGTGTTCAACACCATCTCCACCTCCATCGCCCTGCGCCGCCGGGAGTTCGCCATGCTGCGATCCGTGGGACTGACCCAGCGGGGCTTTGCCCGGATGATGGACTACGAGTGCATCATCTACGGCGCACGGGCGCTGCTGTGGGGCCTGCCGGTATCGGTGCTGGTGACCTATGGCATCTATCGCAGCGTGGCCCAGAGCATCGCCGCCCAGTTCTACATCCCGTGGTACAGCGTGGCCATCGCCGTGGGCAGCGTGTTCGTGGTGGTGTTCGCCACCATGCTCTATGCCACCCGGAAGATCCGCAGCGAAAACCCCATCGAGGCGCTGAAACAGGAGAACCTGTAAGGCCCGTCTCGCAAGTCGAAGCAACAGCAGCCCCGGCAGAATTGCCGGGGCTGCTGTGATAAGCTTGCTGCATGGCCTGAGACAGGGCCGGATACCGGTGCGCCGGGCTAAAAGGGATTGACAGGCGGCGGCCGGGAGGCTATCATGGGAACAGAAGGGGAAGGAGGGCCGCCATGTCACAGATCACCAAGCGGGCGCTGGAGGCGTCACTGAAGCATCTGCTGCTGCAAAAGCCGCTGAACAAGATCACCATCAACGATATCGCTGAGGACTGCGGCATCAACCGCATGACCTTCTACTACCACTTCAAGGACATTTACGATCTGGTGGAGTGGAGCTGTCAGGAGGACGCCAGCCGGGCGCTGGCGGGGAAAAAGACCTATGAGACGTGGCAGCAGGGCTTTTTGCAGATCCTTCAGGCGGTGCTGGACAACAAGCCCTTCATCCTGAACGTCTATCGCTCCGTCAGCCGGGAGCAGGTGGAGAACTACCTCTACCGGGTCACCTATGACCTGCTGGAGAGTGTGGTGGAGGAGGAAGCTCAGGGGATGTCCGTGCGGCAGGAGGACAAGGAACTCATCGCCACTCTCTATAAATATCTGTTCGTGGGACTGATGCTGGACTGGATCAAGGGGGACATGAAGGGCGACCCACAGGTCATGGTGCAGAAGCTGGAGCTGGTGCTCCACGGCAATGTGGTGGCCGCCCTGCAACGGATGCGGACGGACAAGCCTGCATCAAACGGAGCGGAATGATAAAAAACTGAACACCTTCCATCCCGGTGATAAAAAACTTATCACCGGGATTTTTCTGTTTATTGAACAAATTGCGCCCAAGGTGTATGTTTTCATCATCAAAGGAAAACATACCGGCGAGGACGCCGTTGCTCCCCATGCGAGTGCTGAGAAGGGGACGGGCGGCGCAGCGGTCAACAGAAAGGAGCGCATTTCTATGTATTATTCCAGTGGTAACTATGAGGCCTTTGCCCGTCCCCAAAAGCCGGAGGGCGTGGACAATAAATCCGCCTACATCGTGGGCAGCGGTCTGGCTGCGCTGACTGCTGCCTGCTATCTGGTGCGTGACGGCCAGATGAAGGGCGAGCGGGTCCACATTCTGGAGAAGGGTCCCACTGCCGGCGGCGCCTGCGACGGCTGGAGGTTCGAGAACATCGGCTACGTCATGCGGGGCGGCCGTGAGATGGACAACCACTTCGAGGTCATGTGGGATCTGTTCCACTCCATCCCCTCCATTGAGACGGAGGGCGTCAGCGTGCTGGACGAGTACTACTGGCTCAACAAGGCCGACCCCAACTATTCCCTGTGCCGGGCCACGGTGAACCGTGGCGAAGATGCCCATACCGACGGAAAGTTCGACATCTCAGACAAGGGCGCCATGGAGATCATGAAGCTGTTCTTCACCCCCAACGAGGAGCTGCAGGACAAGCGCATCAGCGACTTCTTCGACGATGAGGTGTTCGGCAGCAACTTCTGGCTGTACTGGCGCACCATGTTCGCCTTCGAGAACTGGCACAGTGCTCTGGAGATGAAGCTCTATATCCAGCGCTATATCCATCACATCGGCGGTCTGCCCGACTTCACTGCCCTGCGCTTTACCAAGTACAACCAGTATGAGTCCATGATCCTGCCCATGGTGAAGTATCTGGAGGGCTTCGGCGTCCAGTTCCACTTCGGCGTGCAGGTGACCAACGTGGAGTTTGACTGCACCGCCGAGCGGAAGGTGGCCAAGCGCATCGACGTCCTCCGGGACGGCAAAAGCGAGGCCATCGACCTGACGGAGAACGATCTGGTGTTCATCACCAACGGCGGCTGCGTAGAGAACTCCTCCATGGGCAGCCAGAACACACCCGCCCCCTACAACACCGAGATCAAGGAGGGCGGCGGCTGGGATATGTGGCGCAAGATCGCCGCTCAGGACCCCTCCTTCGGCCATCCGGACAAGTTCTGCTATGATCCGGAGCAGACCAACTGGATGAGCGCCACGGTGGAGACGCTGGATCAGCGCATCATCCCCTATATCAAGAACATCTGCAAGCGGGATCCCTTCACCGGTAAGGTGGTCACCGGCGGCATCGTCACTGTGAAGGACTCCAGCTGGCTCATGAGCTGGACCATCAACCGCCAGCCCCAGTTCCGCCAGCAGCCCAAGGATCACTGCTTGGTATGGGTGTACGCCCTGTTCACCGACAAGCCCGGTGACTATGTGAAAAAGCCTATGCGGGAGTGTACCGGTAAGGAGATCTGCATGGAGTGGCTGTATCACATCGGCGTGCCGGAGAGCGAGATCGAGGACATGGCCGCCAATAGCGCCAACACCGTCCCTGTGATGATGCCCTATATCGACGCCTTCTTCATGCCCCGTGCCTACGGCGATCGGCCCAAGGTCGTACCCGACGGCGCTGTGAACTTCGCCTTCCTGGGCCAGTTTGCCGAGACGCCCCGTGACACCATCTTCACCACGGAGTACTCCATGCGGACCGGTATGGAGGCCGTGTACACCCTGCTGAACGTGGATCGTGGTGTGCCGGAGGTCTGGGGCAGCGTATATGATGTCCGGGATCTGCTGGATGCCACCGTGAAGCTGCGGGACGGCAAGAAACCCATCGATATGGAGCTGAATCTGGTGGAGAAGATGGTCCTGAAGAAGGCCCTCAGCAAGATCCACGGCACCGATATTGAGAAGCTGCTGAAGGAGTATCAGGTCATCTGAGGCCCGTTGGTTCGGCTGCTGCGGCAGTCGATGACCTTCTGAAAACAGAAAAAGGAGAGGCCATGTCACAGCCCTATAAGGCGGTAATTTCAAAATACGGAAAGTGACATTCGCAACGGCAAGCAATAAGACTCTGGCTCACAAGGTCGGAGCCTTATTGTTTTCTACCTGTCATATATCGCATCTTTGTGCCTCGGCAGCTTTCTGCGTATCATGAAAACGTCAGGAGGTGTCGGACAATGAGAAAACAGAACTATCACATTCCATGAACGTACCTTCCTCCCTGTGACTTGGCAGTTAGGGGAATTTGACCATCGGGTAAAATGCTTGGTTAGAATGGGCGAACCGATATCCCTTGGAAAAGCCACACCGCTGCGGCCTTCGCCTTTTAAAACAGCTCCCGGCAGGCCCCGTGAACCAGCAGGGAGAGGACCTGCGGATACAGCTGACCGATCTGATTCTGGTGGGAGACCGTCAGGATCAGGCCCCGGACGGCGGCGGCCAGAGCGGTGCCGCCACGGGGACACAGGCCGCTCTCCTCCGGCAGCGCCCGGATGTGTCCCTCATTGTCATGGTAGTGGGTGGAGAGGATGTCCTGCGGCAGACGGCGCAGCAGGGACTCGGCGGCGTTTTCGATGAACACCAGCGCCCGTGTCGCCGACAGCCAGCGGCAGGCCGCCAGAATGGCCGCCGCCGCACGCTCTGCCGGGGGCAGGGCGGCGTTTCCCTGTAAGGAGTGCTGAGCCACGGCGAAGCCCTCGGTGTGGATATCCTCCAGCACCGCGAAAAAGAGAAGCTCCTTGGAGTCAAAGAATTTGTAGGCGGTAAAAATAACGGATTCCCATTTTGTTTTCGGCATAGAACGGCCCTCCTGCGTTCATTGGGGCTGCTCTCATATCCCGGAGCGCAAAAAAGAAATGCCCCTTCGCCGTCCGACATGGGCAGAGTGACATTTATTGTCTCATGCTCTCTATGGGATACCCGGTCAGATCCGCCGGATATATTTTTACTATAACCAAAGTACGACCTATCTGGTAAGCATTTTTCCCAAAGAACTTTTTTCGGCCAAGAGAAGGAATACTTCGACTTGACGCAGGGCGACTTTTGTATTATGGTAGGCTTACCATTGCTGTCAGGCGTGGTTGCCCCTATCCATTGGCGATATCGATGGAGGTACCAAAATGGACATTGACAGGACAAAATTCCTGTCAGCGATGGGTGAGAAAAGTGTCCGGTTCGTGTCAGAAATCGGCCAGATCGGGGGAGACTTTGTTGTGACCGTTTCACCGCACCTGCTGCCAAGAGCATTTCGGCAGCAGAGGACATTTCAGCAGCAGAGGACATTTCAGCAGCAGAGGACATTTCAGCAGCAGAGGACATTTCAGCAGTGAAGGATATTTCAGCAGTGAAGGATATTTTTAGTAAGGAGGATTTTCCATGCCTACCATCAAAACCGGCATCCGCTTCTCCAAAAAGCAGCCGCTGAGCGAGCAGGAGCTGCGGCAGCTTCACGCCTACTGGCGTGCCGCCAACTATCTAACGGCCTGCCAGCTGTATCTGATGGATAACCCCCTCCTGGAGCGCCCGCTGGTCAAAAGCGACCTCAAGCAGACCATCGTGGGACACTGGGGGACCTGCCCCGGCCAGAACTTCATCTATACCCATTTGGATCGGGTCATCAAGCGCAACGATCTGGATATGATCTATCTCTCCGGTCCCGGCCACGGCGGCAACGCCATGGTGGCGCAGGATTGGCTGGACGGCAGCTACACGGAGATCTATCCCAATATCACCCGGGACAAAGAGGGTATGCAGAAGCTCTTCAAGCGCTTCTCCTTCCCCGGCGGCATTCCCAGCCATGTGGCGCCGGAGACCCCCGGCTCCATCCATGAGGGCGGCGAGCTGGGCTACTCGTTGGCCCACGCCTTCGGCGCCGTGGCGGATAACCCCGATCTGATCGCTGCCTGTGTGGTGGGCGACGGCGAGGCGGAGACCGGCCCGCTGGCCACCTCGTGGCACGGCAACAAGTTTGTCAACCCCATCACCGACGGCGCCGTGCTGCCCATTCTGCATCTCAATGGTTTTAAGATCGCCAACCCCACCATCTTCTCCCGCATGAGTCACGAGGAGGTGGAGTGCTTCTTCCGTGGCTGCGGCTGGGAGCCGTACTTTGTGGAGGGCGACGATCCCATGGTCATGCACCAGCAGATGGCGGCGGTGCTGGACCGGGTGATCCGGGAGATCAAGCGCATCCAGCGGGAGGCCCGCAAGACCGGCGAGGCCAAGCGGCCCCGCTGGCCCATGATCGTGCTGCGTACTCCCAAGGGCTGGACCGGCCCCAAGGAGGTGGACGGACTGCCGGTGGAGAACTGCTGGCGAGCCCATCAGGTGCCTATCTCCATGGGGACAGACACCGACCGGCACCTTGCCCAGCTGGAGGCGTGGCTGCGCTCTTATAAGCCGGAGGAGCTCTTTAACCCCGACGGTACGCCGGTGGAGCTCATCGCCTCCTTCCCGCCCACGGGCCGCCGCCGCATGGGCGCTAACCCTCATGCCAACGGCGGACTGCTGCTGCGTGACCTGCGGACCCCCGATTTCCGGGACTACGCCGTGGACGTCAAGGCCCCCGGCGCTGTGGAAGCGCAGGATATGTATGTGCTGGGCACCTATGTCCGGGACGTGATGAAGCTGAACATGGAGTCCCGCAACTTCCGCATCTTCGCCCCCGACGAGACGGCCTCCAACCGCCTGCAGGCGGTGTTCGAGGTGACGGGCCGCCGCTTCCTGGACCAGCAGATCCCCGGCATCGACGACCATCTGGACCCGGACGGCCGGGTCATGGATTCCATGCTCTCCGAGCATTTCTGCGAGGGCTTTTTGGAGGGCTACCTGCTCACCGGACGCCACGGCTTCTTCGACAGCTATGAGGCTTTCATCCGCATCGTGGATTCCATGTTTGCCCAGCACGCCAAGTGGCTGAAGATGTGCAGCGAGCTGCCGTGGCGGCAGGATATCGCCTCGCTGAACTATATTCTGGCCTCCAACGTCTGGCAGCAGGACCACAACGGCTTTACCCATCAGGATCCCGGCTTTTTGGATCACGTGGCCAACAAGAAGGCCGATGTGGTGCGGATGTATCTGCCGCCGGATGCCAACTGCCTGCTGTCCTGCTTCGACCACTGCATCCGCAGCCGAAATTACGTCAATGTCATTGTGGCCAGCAAGCATCCCAGGCCCCAGTGGCTGACCATGGAGCAGGCGGTGAAGCACTGCACCCAGGGGATCGGCATCTGGAGCTGGGCCTCCAACGATCAGGGGCAGGAGCCGGATGTGGTCATGGCCTGCTGCGGCGACACGCCTACACTGGAGACGCTGGCCGCCGTGAGCATCTTGCGTCAGGAACTGCCGGAGCTGAAGATCCGTGTGGTGAACGTGGTGGATCTGATGAAGCTGCAGCCCCACACCGAGCACCCCCACGGCCTGACAGACGAGGAATACGACGGCCTGTTCACCAAGGATAAGCCCATCATCTTCGCCTATCACGGCTACCCCACACTGGTGCATGAGCTGACCTACCGCCGCCACAACCGGAACCTCCATGTGCGGGGCTACAAGGAGGAGGGAACCATCACCACCCCCTTCGATATGCGTGTTCTCAACGACATTGACCGCTTCGATCTGGTCATCGATACGGTCCGTCGGCTGCCCCAGTTGGGCAACCGGGGGGCGTATCTGGTGCAGAAGATGCAGGATAAGCTGGTGGAGCATCGTCAGTATATCCGGGACAACGGCGTGGATCTGCCGGAGGTTCGCAGCTGGAAGTGGGACAGCAGTCTGAACGCTGCCGAATAAGGTTTGCTATACGGAAAAGACCTCCGCAGAATCTGGTTTGTAAAGGTTATAGCACGACACAAGGGCGTCTAACAGAGAAGCGCCGTCTTGGAAGTGATTCCAAGACGGCACTTTTCTGTTGCGGATCAGAGCGAACACTTCACGGCGAAACCGCCGCTGAAGAAATAGGTGTTCGTCCAATACCTGTTTGGTAAATAGCCTTACTTTAATAGAATGAACCCCCGGACGCTTGGGGGGTGCATTTTCAATTTAAGGGAAAGTAGTGATTTTTATCGTTGCTCTTTGCTTATGGCACAGGCAAGGATATACACAGTCATCGACCACAAAGAATTTCGGAAAAGTTTCCTTTTAAGAAATGCCGATACTCCGGATGATTGGATGCGTTCTCGTATTCTTCCAAAATCGTCTTTTTGTTCCATGCTTTCATTTTGTCATTCATTTCTTCATATCGGATAATAGTAAGCAGGCCTTCTCGCTCCGCCTGCAAAATTGCTTCATAGGCATCAGGGATAAACTCCACACCGGATATATCGACCGGTATGCTACTGGTAGCGACATCCGGTATTTGAACCGAAAAACCGGAATCTGAAATTGTCTCGGCAGAATAAATATAACCGGATACGCCTTTGTATGTGCTTATCAGAGCATTGGGATAATACTCTTCCAACCGTTGCCGCCCATCTTTACCAAAACCGTACGGCCCCCATTTTTGGCATTTTCCATTATAAGAAAAACCGGTTTCCACGCAATACTTTTCAATGGAATTGCTCAAATAGACCAATACGTTTTCTCTTTTTGTGGAAAAATAAACCAAAGGGATACCATGATTCGAGCTCTGCGGCGTTAGTTGTGTAATACCCTTAACAGATGATGCGTGATAGTACATTAGCTTTCTTCCCTCCTAACGCAATTTGCTCCAAGCGTTTTCGACGGTGTACAGGTGCTCTGATAATTCTCGCATAGGCATATTTCATCTTAGCAGATAACTGGCGCCGAAGCAACAGAAAGATCCACCGTAACTCTATCAGAATTACGGTGGATCTTATGGTGGACCTGATGGGATTCGAACCCACGACCTCTCGGATGCGAACCGAACGCTCTCCCAGCTGAGCTACAAGCCCGGATATGAAGTTGCAGAGCCATAATATATGGAGCGGATGCTCCGCTCCATATATTATACACACTTCTTTATAAAATGCAACCATTTTCTCTCCGGCGGCGCAAAAAATTGCCCCTGCAGATGGAAAACGCCGTCCGGCGGGCCTTATTCCGCCGCCGGGATACGGGTATACGACACCGGCTGGCCCTCCCGGAAGGTCACCTGAAAGCCCTGACCGGGGGAGACGGAGTAGTCATACCGCCCGCCGCCGAACCAGGCCATCATCAGCCCCGCCGTGACGCCGCCGTGGATGACGCAGACGGCGTCCTCCGTCCCCTGCACCACCGGGGTGATGGCCGCAAGGCTGCGCCGCAGCACCTGCGGGGCGCTCTCCCCGTGGGGGCAGGGGTTGTGCTCTACGTCGGTGATCCACGCCTGATAGGCCGGGGTGTCCTTCAGTTCCTCGTAGCTCTTCATCTCGAAGTCGCCGAAGTCCATCTCCCGCAGGCCCGGAAGCCGGGTGTGGGGTACGTTGCCATAGATGGCCGCCAGCGTCTGCTCCGTCCGCAGCATCCCGCTGGTATAGTAGCGCTGGGCCGTGGGATAGTCCCCGGCCCGGCGGTGCAGCTCCGACAGAGACTCCGGCAGGGCGGGGATGTCCGCCGCCCCGTAATACAGGTTCCGCAGACTGCCCTCCGTCTGGGCATGGCGCAGCAGGGTCAGCTTCATTTCAGCACCTCCGTCAGTCCGCAAAATACCCGGCGCACGCTGCCGGCCTGCTGGGCCAGCCGCCGCAGCAGACGGCCATGGCGCTCCCGCCAGGCGCGCTCTCCGGCGTCCATGGGGACCACGCCGCTGCCGATCTCCCGTGCGATGACTACCTCTGCCGCCGCCAGCAGAGGGAGATACGGCTCAGTGTCCTCCTGCCACCGGGTCAGCTCCTCCAGATGGATATAGCACCGGGCGCCCGGCACCGGCTCACCTGCCGCCAGATCGCAGATATCCCCCGGCGTCAGGCCGTACTCCCGTGCCGCCAGTGTCAGCTTTCCCTGATATGCTCCGCCGATGATCAAGTCCATATCCTCACCTCACCAAAGTCCATACGGCGGCTCCCGCCAGCTCGCCCAGTGTCAGGGCAAAGCCGGAGATGTCACCGTTCATGCCGTCCAGCTGCCGGAAGCCGTACCATACCGCCAGCCCGTAGCCCGCTGCTGCCGCCAAGGGGGCGAAGCTGCGGTCCATGACCAGCGGTACGGCGATCGCCGCCGCCAGCAGCACCGCCAGCGCCGCGGCATAGCCGCCGTGGCGGCCCATGGCGGCGTATTGGCTGGTACCCATGGGCCGCAGCTTCAGCACTGCCAGTCCCGCACAGGCCCGTGTGGCCACCGGGATCAGCAGCAGCCCCCACAGGCTTTCGCCGGCGCTGCCGGAGAGGAATACGCTCCACTGGCACAGGGCCAGCAGCACCATGCCGATGACGGCGAAGGCTCCGCAATGGGAGTCCTTCAGGATGCGCTGGCGGGTGGCCAGCTCCCGGCGGGACAGCACGGCGTCGCATACGTCCATGTAGCCGTCCAAGTGCATGAAGCCCGTCACCAGCCACGGGAGCGCCGCCATGAGGAAGGCGTACAGCCCGCCGATGGCGGCATGGCGCAGCAGCAGATACAGGCCCAGCCAGATGCCGCCCACCGCCAGTCCCACCAGCGGCAGACACACCAGCATTTTCTCACGAGCCTTCTCGTTCCACCGCCGCAGGGGGCAGGGGATCGCCAAAAACATCCCCCAGGCCATGGAAAACCCGTCCAGCCACTCACTCAAAGCGCCACGCTCCTTTCCACAGGCGGGGCAGTCCCGCCGTCAGCTCACATACCACGTCAAATTCCGCCGCCAATGTGCGGCAGATCTCCGCAAGGCCCCGGCGGTATGTCTCCGTCCACGTCTCATAGGTCACGCCGTCCCGCCACAGCTCGTCGCAGACGCAGACAAAGTGGGCCGGGTGACGGCTGATGACCAGCAGTTCCTCCGCCGTGCGGCGGGGGGCTTCTCCGTCCGGCTCCGGGGCGGAGAACATCTGGCAGGCCAGGCACGCCGTAATGCTGTCAAAAAGCACCGTCCCCGCCGGGGATACCCATTCCAGCGCCTGCGGCAGCTGCCGTCCCTGCTCGATGGTCTCAAAGCCCCAGCCGTCCCGCTCCGCCAGATGCCGCCGGACGATGGCACGGTCCTCACCGTCTCTTGGCTCCAGCGTGGCCCAGTAGTACATGGGCGCCCCGGCGGAGAGCCGCCGGGCCATATGCTGGCCCATCATGCTCTTACCGCTTTTGCTGCCGCCTAACAGAAGGATCCTCATGGCGTCACCGTAAAGCTGTCCTGCGCCCGGATGGGGGTCAGGTAGTCGTCCTCAATAGCTGCCTCCGGGAAGGTGGCCATGCCGTCCATGACGGCGCAGGCGGCCCGCAAAATCTGAAACATCACCGGGCAGCCGCTGCCCTCGCCCAGCCGCATCCCCAGCAGCAGGCAGGGCTCCTGCCCCAGTTCCTGTGCGGCGATGCGGTAGCCGATCTCATAGGAGGCGTGGGAGAGGAACAGATACTCTCCCGCAGCGGGGCAGAGACGCACCGCCGTCAGCGCCGCCACGATGGAGATGTAGCCGTCCACCACCGCCGGGACATGGTTCTGGGCGCAGCCCAGAAAGGCCCCCGTCATGGCGGCCAGATCCAGCCCGCCCACGGCGGCCAGTACCCCCACCGGGTCGGCGGGGTCGGGGCGATGCAGGGCCAGCGCCCGGTCGATGACCTGTTTTTTCTTTTCAAAGGCCGCATCCGTCAGCCCGCCGCCCCGGCCGGTGACGGCCTGCGCCGGGGCGTGGGTCAGGGCTGCCAGCACCGCCGCCGAGGTGGTGGTGTTGCCGATGCCCATTTCCCCGATGCCCAGTGCCTGTACGCCGTCCGCCGCTGCCTGCGCCGCCAGCTCCATGCCGGTCTCCAGCGCATGAAGAGCCTGCTGCCGGGTCATGGCGGGTTCTCTGGCGATGTTGCCGGTGGAGCGGCGCACCTTCCGATCCAGCACGCCGGGGATGGAACGATCCGTGTCGATGCCCATGTCCGCCACCACCACCTCGTTGCCGAAGTAGTGGGCCAGCGCCGACATCCCCGTCTTGTGGCGGGTCATGTTGATGACCTGCGAAAGAGTCACGGAGGTGGGGGCGGAGGAGATGCCCTCCGCCGTGACGCCGTTATCCGCCGCCAGCACCAGCACCCGGCACTTCTCGATATGGGGGCGCACCTGTCCGGTGATGCCCGCCAGCCGGATGGAGTAGTCCTCCAGCTTGCCCAGACTGCCGGGGGGCTTGGCCAGCTCCGCCTGACGGCGGCGGGCGGCGTCCATGATCTCCCGATCCGGGACGGTGACGGCCCCGCAGTACTGCTTCAATTCCTGATCTGTCATAGGTTACTCCTCACTAAGATAGCCCTGCCGCGCCAGCCATGCAAGGGACGGGGCGCAGTCCTGATTTTCGATGGTCCATGTGGACGCCGGACACTGCTCCAGCAGCGCCGCCAGTATCTGCTGCATGAGGATCTCGCCATCCCCCAGACTGCTGTGGAGATCCCAATCCCCTAAATTGTTGTGCAGATGTACGTGCCGCAGGTAGGGGGCCATGGGGGCGATCCACTCCATGGGAGGTGTCCGGCTGGCGCAGGTATTGGCGTGGCCTACATCCAGACACAGGCCCAGCCGGGGATCATCCACCTGACGGACGATGTCCGTCATCAGCTGCGGCGTCTCGTCCATGACGTTTTCCAGCGCCAGCACCATATCCTCCGGGACCTCCGGCAGGAACTCCCGCCAGAAGGCCACGGACTGCTCCGTGAACCACTCCGGAAAGTACACCAGCGGGATATAGCCGCTGTGGATCACCAGACGGCGGATGCCCAGCTGCCGGGCGGCGGACAAAGCCTGACGATAGCGCCGGGCCGTCACCTCCCGCACCAGCGGGTCCACGGCACAGGGAGCCAGCTCCGCAAACGGGGCGTGGAGCCAGAAATGGTCGATGCCAGCCATCTTCTCCCGAACCGCCGGAAGGGTGGCGGGGTCGTCCAGCATAGGGGCGTAGCAGAAGTCCGTGACCTCCAGCCCCAGCCCCCATTTCCGGGCCAGTTCCGGGGCGTGGCTGTCCATGCCGGAGAGGTGTAAGCGCTGCCTGATGTCCATAGGGTCCCTCCTGTTTTTTACTCACTTTCGCCATTATACACTATCTCCGCCGCATTTTCCAGTGGGTACGGCAGGGAAGTGCGCCGAAAAACCCCCGTCTGCCACGCAGACGGGGGTTGGGGATCGCTTTATCAATACTGAGACAGCTGGGACTCCAGCGCCGGATTGGCCACCGTCCACTGGTAATCCTCCAGTCCGGTGTCCACCTCCGTCCACAGCAGCCATGTGGCCATGTCGGCGGTGCCGACCTGCCCCTCGCCGGGGCCCTGATGGGTCAGCGTCACCACGGCGGCGTGGTCCGCCTTCAGGGACACGGACTCGATGCCCACCTCCACGGAGCCGGAGCTCACCGACTCCTGCACCAGCACCAGCGCATGGTCCTTGAAGAACGCATCGTCGTAGGCGGACAGCTCCGGGTAGTCCGGCAGCTGGGCCGCCGAGGTGACGTACAGGGCGGAGCTGACGTTGCCGTTATAGGTCAGCCGCAGTCGGTTCACCTGCCCCGGCACGTAGGAGCCGTCCTCCCGGACGGTGCCGTCGCCGGTGTCGCCCACGGTCTGGGTGCCGCCGGGAGCGGCGGTGGGGGTGTCCGTCTTGGTGGGAGTATCGGCGCCGGGCTCATTGTTCTTTGTACCGCAGGCCGCTGCCACGATGCACAGGGCCGCAGCCAGCGCCAGCGCCAACAGTCGTTTACATTTCATGGGTTCTGCCTCCTTTCGCAGGGAGCGGGTCACTTATGCTCGTTTTCCTCCGGGTCACGATTCGGCTGGGCTTCCTCCGGGGATTTTTCCTCCGGGGATTTTTCCTCCGGGGTCTGCGGCTCCTCCGGGGACGGCACCGGCTCGGATACGATGTGGATGTGCTTGGCAGGAGCCTCGATGACCTCCGGGGAGGAGGGACGGAACAGGGGCTGCTTCTCCTCACGGGTAGCGCCGTAGTTGTCCACCGTCTCCGGGTCACGGCCCTCGATGATAGCCATCATCTCCTGACCGGTGATGGTCTCCTTCTTCAGCAGATAGGCGGCGATCTTATCCAGCAGCTCCCGGTTCTCCTCCAGCATCCGCTTGGCGTCCTCATGGCACTGACGGATGATGGCAATGACGGCACGATCTGCGGCGGCGTAGGTCTCCTGAGCGCAGCTCATGGAGTAGGTGCCGTCCAGATACTGGTTCTGTACGCTGCCCAGCGCCATCATGTCGAACTCCTCGCACATACCGAACCGGGCCACCAGATTCCGGGCCATCTCCGTGGCCCGCTCGATGTCGTTGGCGGCGCCGGAGGTCATGGTGTGGCACACCACCTCCTCGCTGGACCGGCCGGCCAGCAGCGTGCGGATCTCCGCCAGAATGTCCTCACGGGACATGAGGAACTTCTCCTCCTCCGGCAGGTGCAGGGTATAGCCCAGAGCGCCCTGCGTATGGGGGACGATGGTGATCTTGCTGACGGGCTGGGCGTTTTTCTGCTTGGCCGCCACCAGCGCATGGCCCACCTCGTGATAGGCGATGATGCGCTTTTCCTCGTCGGTGATGACGGTACCCTTCTTCTCGGAGCCGGCAATGACGGTCTCGAAGGCCGCCAGCAGGTCATTCTGATTCACGGCGCTGCGGCCCAGCCGCACGGCCCGCAGGGCTGCCTCGTTGACAAGGTTCGCCAGATCTGCGCCCACGCAGCCGGCGGTGGCCTGAGCGATCTTCTCCAGATTCACGTCCTCGGCCAGATGGATGTTGCGGGTGTGGACCTGCAGGGTGGCCAGACGGCCCGCCAGATTGGGACGGTCCACGGTGATGCGCCGGTCGAAGCGGCCGGGGCGCAGCAGGGCCTTGTCCAGCACCTCCGGGCGGTTGGTGGCGCCCAGAACGATGATGCCCTTGCCGGGATCGAAGCCGTCCAGCTCCGCCAGCAGCTGGTTCAGGGTCTGCTCCCGCTCGTCGTTGCCGCCGCCGAAGCGGCCGCCGTCACGGGATTTGCCGATGGTGTCGATCTCGTCGATGAAGATGATGCAGGGAGCCACCTTGGCGGCCTCCTTGAACAGGTCACGGACACGGGAGGCGCCCACGCCCACGAACATCTCCACAAAGTCCGAGCCGGAGATGGAGAAGAAGGGGACGTTGGCCTCGCCGGCCACGGCCTTGGCAAGCAAAGTCTTGCCGGTACCGGGAGAGCCCACCAGCAGAGCGCCCTTGGGCAGTCTTGCGCCGATGGCCGTGTACTTCTGAGGATTGTGGAGGAAGTCGATGATCTCCTCCAGCGACTCCTTGGCCTCGTCCTGACCGGCCACGTCCTTGAAGGTGACACCGGTGGACTTCTCCATATACACCTTGGCGTTGGACTTGCCCACGCTGCCGATGCCGCCGATACCGCCGCCGTTTTTTGCCATGATCCGCATCACCAGCATGAACAGGGCCACCATGACGATCACCGGCAGGATATAGGCGATCATGAACTCCAGAATGGGGCTCATCTGGGTCTGGACGGGGCTGGTGTACTTGACGTTGTGCTCCTCCAGCAGAGGCAGGAGGCTGGCGTCGTTGAGAGCGGTGGTATACAGGATCAGAGGCGTTTTCTCGCTCTGGGTATAGCTCTTGGGTTCCTTGTTCTTATCGGCGGCCTCCTCGGTGTAGACGTAGCCGTCCACGGGGGTGGCATACAGGACGCCCTTCTCGATCTTCAGCTCCGCCACCTGATCCTCCTGAATGAGGTCGATGAGCTGGCTGTACGGGATCTCATGGCTGCTGGCCCGCTTGGTGAGATTGTTGCTGTAAGCGTTGATATAGTTGAACACCACCGTCAGCACCAGCGCCCAGATGATGAGGGTCACCACCCCCCGCATATTGCGGTTGCGGTTTTGGTTATTTTTCTGGTCTTTCTTGTTGTTGGGATCCATGTCGGTCTCCTTCCATGCAGCCCCGCCGGGCGGGGCGCAGAAGTGCTTTAATTTCCGTGTAGTATATCACAATTCGGATATCTTCACAAGGCGAACGGCGGGAATTTTCCTGTAAAATTTCTATGAATGGCGCTTTATCTCCCGGCCAGAGTATGGTATACTGAAACCAATTATGTATGCATTGCGAGGAAAATTCCTATGAGAGACAACGAACAGAGACGGCCGGAGGCAGAGGCGGACGGCATCATCGAGGGCCGCAACGCCGTGATCGAGGCCCTGCGGGCCGGAACGGCCATGGATAAGATCTATCTGGCCAAGGGGGAGACGGACAAGACCTTGGGCCACATCGCCTCCAAGGCACGGGCCCAGGGCATCGTGGTGGTGGAGGCCGACCGGCGGAAGCTGGACGGCATGAGCCGCACCCACGCCCATCAGGGGGTCATTGCGCTGGCCGCCGTGCGGGAGTATGTGACGGTGCAGAGCCTGCTGGACGCTGCCGCCGCCAAGGGGGAGCCGCCGCTGCTGGTGGTCTGCGATGAGATCTCCGACCCCCACAATCTGGGGGCCATCCTCCGCACCGCCGAGTGCGCCGGAGCCCACGGGGTCATTATCCCCAAGCGCCGCAGCGCCGGTCTGACGGCCATTGTGGCCAAGACCTCCGCCGGGGCCGTCAGCTATATGCCGGTGGCACGGGTGGCCAATATCCCGTCCCTACTGAAGGATCTGAAAAAGCAGGGCATCTGGGTGTTCGGCACTGCCGCCGAGGGAACGACCCGGCTCTATGACGCCGATCTCAAGGGCCCGGCGGCCATTGTCATCGGCTCCGAGGGCGACGGCATGAGCCGGCTGGTGGCGGAGAACTGCGATTTTCTGGTGAGCATCCCCATGCGGGGGAGGATATCTTCCCTGAACGCATCGGCGGCGGCTGCCATCCTGCTGTATGAGGCGGTGCGGCAGCGCACCGTGTGAGGACCCGGAGCATCTAAAAGAGAGGTACCATGGAACACCGAGAGGATCACAACGAAATACCGGAGTTTACCCTGGAGGATATTCTGGCGGAGTTCGGCAGCGGCAGCGACCTGTACCGGACGGAGGATCTGCCTGCGGAGGAAAACTCCCCGGAGACTGCTCCGGCAGAAGCCCCTGCTCAGCAGGAAGCTTCCGCAGAGCCGGAGCCCCACGCTGAACCGGAGACCTCTGCTGCGGTGAAAACCACCCAACAGCCGGAAGGACTGCGATTCACCCCCGACACCGACCCGGTGGATATGGATTTCCCGGCGGAGGTGCTGGAGGAGGTATTTTCCTCCGGCGGCCCGCTGCTGCCGGAGGAGGACCAGCCGTCCGAAACCCAGATCATCCACTTCCCGCACCAACCGGTACCGGAGGAGGACGGGAAACCGGCGGCGGAGACCGCCCCCGAAGAAGTACCCGCAGAGGAGAAGGCCCCGGAGCAGGAACCGCCGGAACCGCAGGAGGCCCCTAAAGTCTCCTTGGAGCAGATCATGAACGACACGGTCTCCTCCGTGCTGGAGGAGCAGGAGGACGGTATTCTGGAGGAACGCCCACCCCTGCGAGAGGTGCTGCGGTACTGGTGGGAGAAGCTGACAAGGCCCCGCAGCGCCGCCCCCATCCCGCAGGATACGGAGACCCTGTGGGAGCAGCCGCAGGAGCCTCAGCCGGAGCCGGAACCCGATCCGGAGCCGGATATGGACGTGGCCGTCCGGGCCGAGAAGCGCCGCTGCGCCCGCTTAAAACGCCAGTGCTGGTGCGTACTGCCGGAGGCGGTGCTGCTGACGGTGCTGTCCGTGCTGGACGGGCTGGGGCTGTATATCCCCCGGCTGTGGGCGGCATTGCCCGTGCTGCGGGGGATCATCCCCGGCGGATTGCTGCTGCTGGTACTGGCCCTGTCGGGCCGGGTCTGGCGCAGCGCCCGTAAGCAGCTGTCCCAGCGCCGCATCACCTGCGAGGCGGCGGCTTTGCTGGCATCGCTGGTGTGTTTGGGGGACTGCGTCTACGCCGCCTTAGGCTACGGGGAGCAGCTGCCGCTGGCGGCCGTCCCGGTCATCTCCCTGCTGCTGTGTCTGTGGGGGCAGCTGCTGGCGGCCAAAGCCCGGCTCGCAGGCTTCCGGCTGGCCGATCTGGGGGGTGAGCCGCCCTACAACGTATCCGTGACCCCCGCCGGGGCCTGCAAGCAGCAGGGAACGGCGGAGGGCTTCTACCGGCTCTCCCGTCAGCCGGATGTCTCCTATCGCTGGCAGATCATCCTGACACCGCTGGCGCTGGCCGCTGCCTCCATTTTGGCGGCGGTGGTGTGCTTCGGCGGGGAGGGGCAGCCGGTGCGGCCCCTGTGGATCTGGTCGGCGCTGCTGTCCGGCGGGCTGCCGCTGGCTCTGCCGGTGGCGGGAACGCTGCCCCTGTCATCGTTGAACCGGCGTCTGAACCGTAGCGGCAGCGCCGTGGCGGGCTATGCCGGGGCCTCCGCCATCACCGCCGCCCGGCGGATGGTGGTGACGGATGACGACCTGTTCCCACCGGGAACGGTGAGCCTCAACGGACTGAAGCTGTACGGCGAGGAGATCGGCAAGGTGGTGTCCTATGCCGCCACGGCGGCACAGGCCGCCGGAAGCCAGCTGACGCCGCTGTTTGACCAGCTGCTGGCCAGCGAGGGCGGCACCCACCTGCATTTGGAGGACCTGCGTTTTTACGAGGACGGCGGCATCGGCGGTACCATCCGTGGGGAATCTGTCACCATGGGCAGCGCCTATTTCATGAAAAAGCACCATGTGTCCCTGCCCCGTGACCTGAAGCTCAAGACCGGCGTTTTTCTGGCGGTGGACGGTCAGCTCATCGCCATCTTTGCCATCAAATACCAGCCCTCCCGCAACGTGGAGTGGGCCCTGCGGGCCATGCGCCGCAACCGCATCACTCCGGTGCTGGCCACCCGCAGCGCCAACATCACTCCGGCGCTGCTGAAGCGGAAATTCCGGCTGGACGCCCGGCCCCTGTACCCGGATATCTCCACCCGTCTGGCCCTGTCGGAGCTGACGGAGGGCCGTGGCCGGCCCCACGCCATCATCTACCGGGACGGGCTGATGGCCTTTGCCGAAACGGTCATCGGCAGCCGCCGGATGCGGCGTGCCGTCCGGGACGGAACGGTGCTGTCGTGGCTGGGCGGGCTGTCGGGCCTGCTGCTGGCGTATTATTTCACCTCCGTGGGGGCCTTTGCCGCTCTGTCGGCCCTGAATTTCCTGTGTTTTTTGCTGCTGTGGCTGCTGACGGTGCTGCTGCTGGCAGGACTGGTGCGCCACTACTGATACCATTCCATACCCATGCCGGGAGAGCCAAAGGCTCTCCCGGCATTTTTCACAAAAAAGACGCTGAAAGTTGTATTTGTCAAGTGCAAAAAAATAGTATATACTCTCCTTATTGACTGGCTGCGCCGGACGGCGCATTCGTACCAAACGAAGGGAGAATACTGTATATGACTGCCAATGACATTCGCAACATCTGCCTGCTGGGTCACGGTGGCTCCGGCAAGACGACTCTGGCCGAGCAGATGCTCTTCATGACCAAGGGAACGGATCGTCTGGGCCGTACCGCCGACGGCAACACCGTCTGCGACTACGACGCCGAGGAGATCAAGCGCCAGATCTCTATTTCTCTGGCCTTTGCCCCGGTCAAATATAAGGACGTCCGCATCAACGTCATGGACGCTCCCGGCAACTTTGATTTCTCCGGCGAGGCCATTTCTGCCATCCGTGCTGCCGAGTGCGCCGTGCTGGTGGGTGCCGCCAAGGACGGCCTGTCCGTGGGTATGGAGCGCAGCTGGAAGCTGCTGGGCAAGAAGCCCCGCATGATCTTCGTCAACCGCACCGACGAGGACAACAGCGACTATCAGGCCTGCCTGGATGCTCTGAAGGGCAAGTTCGGCCAGTCCGTGGTTCCCATTGTGGCCCCGGTCATTGACGGCAACAAGAAGGTCACGGGCATCGTGGATCTGCTGCATAACACCGCTTACGAGGTCAAGGGCGGCAAGGTCGCTGCCTGCGCCATTCCTGCCGATATGGCCGACGAGGTGGAGGCCCTGCGGGCCGAACTGATGGAGGCCGCCGCCGGCTCTGACGAGGAGCTGATGGAGAAGTTCTTCGACACCATGGAGCTGTCCGCCGAGGACATGGCCCGCGGCCTGAAGCTGGGCGTCCGGGACGGCAGCGTTTGCCCGGTGCTGTGCGGCTCCGCCGTCACCGGCTTGGGCGTGGAGATGCTGATGCAGACCATCGTGGATCTGGTCCCCGTGGCCACAGATATGCCGGCTGAGACGGCGCAGGATGACGACGGCAACGACGTCGAGGTGGCCTGCGATCCCAACGGCCCCACCGCTGCCATCGTCTTTAAGACCATCTCTGACCAGTACGGTAAGTACTCCATGGTGAAGGTGCTCCGTGGCAGGATCACCAGCGATATGGCCCTGTATAACCCCGCCACCGGCAACACCGAGAAGCTGGGCCGCCTGTACATCATGAAGGGCAAGAAGGGCGAGGAGGTCAAGGAGATCTGCTGCGGCGACATCGGCGCCATCGGCAAGATGGATAAGGTCAAGACCGGCAACACCCTGTGCGACCCCAAGCGCATCGTGCGTCTCCACGGCATGGATTATGCCCAGCCCTGCTACAGCCGTGCCATCTCCCCCAAGACCAAGCAGGAGGTGGAGAAGCTGGGTACCGGCCTCAACAAGCTCAACGAGGAGGACCCCACCTTCCATGTGGTCAACAACGCCGAGACCCACCAGACCGTGATCTCCGGTGCCGGCGATATCCAGATCGACGTGCTGTGCTCCAAGCTCAAGAGCCGCTTCGGCGTGGATGCCGAGCTGTCCGCTCCCAGAGTGGCTTACCGTGAGAAGATCCGCTCCACCGTCCGCAAGCAGGGCCGCTATAAGAAGCAGACCGGCGGCAGCGGCCAGTTCGGTGACGTGCATATCATCTTCGAGCCTCAGACCGAACAGGAGGATATGATCTTCGCTGAGAACGTGTTCGGCGGCTCCGTGCCAAAGAACTACTTCCCCGCCGTGGAAAAGGGCCTGCGTGAGAGCTGCCTGCACGGCGTGCTGGCGGGCTATCCCGTGGTGTACCTGAAGGCGACGCTGGTGGACGGCTCCTACCACCCGGTGGACTCCTCCGAAATCGCTTTCAAGCTGGCCGCCAATCTGGCCTTCAAGGCCGCTCTGCCGGAGGCCAAGCCCGTGCTGATGGAGCCCATCGGTGAGCTGAAGGTCACGGTGCCTGACAACTACGTGGGCGATGTCATGGGTGACCTGAACAAGCGCCGGGGCCGTGTCATGGGCATGAACCCCACCGGCGACGGCGAGACCGTGCTGGAGGCCGAGGTTCCCATGGCCGAGATGATGAGCTACGCCATCGATCTGCGGTCCATGACCCAGTCCCGTGGTACCTTCACCTTCAACTTCGTCCGCTACGAGGATTGCCCCGCTGCGGCCCAGGAGAAGGCCATTGCCGAGGCCAAGGCTCTGGCCGATGCCGAGTAAAGCTGCTATAAAAATACGCCGGAGGACCCTCCTCCGGCGTATTTTCTCTGCCGCAAAAAGTTCATGGAAAGTTTTTCTAAATGTTGCATTTGCAACTTATAATCCTCTGGATTCCGTGCTATACTTAGACCATCCCAAGGGGGGAACGCCCCCGGAGAGTAAAAAACCATCAACGAATGATAAAAATATGGAGGTAATGATTATGAAGAAGTGGGTATGTCCTGTTTGCGGTTACGTTCACGAAGGTGAGAATCCCCCGGCCGAGTGTCCGGTGTGCCACGTCAGCGGTGACAAGTTCACCCTGCAGGCAGAGGAGAAGTCTTGGGCCGCCGAGCACGTGGTGGGCGTAGGCAAGGTGTTCGGTGAGGATGTTCCCGCCGAGGTCCGTGAGGAGATCATCGCCGGTCTGCGTGCCAACTTCGAGGGCGAGTGCTCCGAGGTGGGTATGTATCTGGCCATGGCCCGTGTGGCTCATCGTGAGGGCTATCCCGAGATCGGTATGTACTGGGAGAAGGCCGGTCTGGAGGAGGCCGAGCACGCCGCCAAGTTCGCTGAGCTGCTGGGCGAGGTGGTCACCGATTCCACCCAGAAGAACCTGCAGATGCGTGTGGATGCCGAGAACGGCGCTACCGCCGGCAAGTTCGAGCTGGCCAAGCTGGCGAAGAAGTACAACCTGGATGCCATCCACGATACCGTCCACGAGATGGCCCGTGACGAAGCCCGGCATGGCAAGGCTTTTGAAGGCCTGCTGAAGCGGTACTTCAACAAGTAATTTTACAGGAAATTTCAGAGGGGAAGCGGATTTTTCCGCTTCCCCTCTTTTCCTTAAATCGTTTATTTACCTGATTCCGCATGGTAGTTCTTATAGTCCCCCATTAGCTCCTCAGCATTCGGTGTTTCCGTTTCCCTGCGACGCTGTTTCTGTCTGCTGGTTCTCCTTCGATGTATTTTCCGTGTTCTGTCCCTGCGAATGATCTGTATTTTCCGTCTTGCCATTGTCGCAAGCCGCAAGGCTCAGGCACATTACCGCCGCCAAAAGCAGCGCAATCAGCTTTTTCATGCGCTCTTTCCGCTCATTTCTTTTGAATACATGAAAAAATGGGACAGGATGTTCTCCTGTCCCATTTTGTTTGGTGCAGTTACTGCTCCTTGTGGTCGTTCTGGTTGCCGGAAACGGCATCCTTGGCCTTGTTGACCACATTCTCCACCATGTCGGGCTGGGTATTGGTATAGCTGCCATCCCGATACTGCTCACCGCCGAAGGCCAGGATCAACTGGAAAATGAAGGGCAGCAGCAGAAGGCCGATACCGAAGCCGACGCCCTGATTGAAGGCCTTGGCCCAGTCGATGTTCATCTTGATGACGAAATAGATGTTGTAGATGGGGATCAGCAGCAGAAGGAACTTCCAGCCGTTGCCGTACAGCTCCTGACACAGCACGTAGGTGTTGTAGAAGGGGACGATGCCCTCCCAGCCCTGACGGCCCATCTTCTTGAAGATCATCCACTCTGCCACCAGCGTCAGGATGCCGATAATCAGTTCCAAAATCATACCATACTCTCTCCTTTTGTTTTTTTTGCAGAGCGCACAAAATACACCGTACGTCTCTTCATCGAGTATATCAGATTTTTTGCAAAAATCAACCGATTTCTTGAAAAACCGGCAAAAATTTCACTGCTCGCTCTGGGCCTGACAGAACTGCCGCCCGGCGTGGTCGATGGTATAGTTCTCCCGATAGATCAGCTGGCTGATGGGCAGCAGGGAATACCCCTCACGGGCCATGTGGTCCAGAATGGCCGGCAGCGCCTCCGGCGTGTGGAGGGCGGCGTTGTGGAATAGCACGATGCTGCCGGGAGAGAGCTTGGAGGTGACCCGCTGGCAGATGGTGTCGGCGTCATAGTCCTTCCAGTCCAGACTGTCCACGTCCCACTGGATGGGCTCCATGCCCATGGAGCGGATGGCGGAGATCACGTGGTCGTCGTACTCGCCGTAGGGGCAGCGGATGAGGCAGGGGGTCACGCCGGTGATGGCGGCGATCTTCTCGTTGCAGGCGGTGACGTCCGCCACCACCTGATCGGCGGTGAGGGCGTTGTAGTGGTCGTGGTGGAGGGAGTGGTTCATGACCTCATGCCCGGCGTCGTGGAGGGCCTTCACGGACTCCGGGTACTTATCCACCCAGTCGCCCACCACGAAAAAGGTGGCCTTGACGTTGTATTTGCCCAGAATGTCGATGAGGGCCTGGGTGTCCTCGTTGCCCCATGCGGCGTCGAAGCTGATGGCGCAGACCTTCTCCTCCCGTTCCACCGAGTAGATGGGAAGCTGCCGCTTGGCGGCGGAGGCGCTGACGAAGCCGGGGCCTCCCACGACCATGAAAATACCGGCGGCCACCAGCGCCGTCAGGATCAGCAGCAGCGTGCCACGGCGCAGCAGTAAGACTTTTCCCCGCATAATGCATCCCGTCCTTTCACGGACAGTGTATGCGCCCCACCCCTCCAAATATGAAAGAAACCGCCGCATCTCCTGCGGCGGTTTCTGGGCCAGCCAAAAGAGCGGGAACCTTTCGTCAACGGGGCGGAAGGGTGTGTGCGGGAAACCCGGAAGGGGTGTCCTGCACGGTGATGATCCCCATTTTTCAGAGCTTTTTGAAGCTCTGAAAAATGTCTCGTCGTGGCGAAAAGACTTTTTCGACACGACGAAACCGCCGCAGGAGATGCGGCGGTTTCTTTCATCATACCTCATCCCACACCAGCGGCAGAGCCACCTGCGTGACGAACTTCGATTTGTCCTTGTGGTGGGGCGGGCCCTCCAGATAGATGTTGCGGCAGGTACCCTTCAGCTTCAGGCCCTGCTGCCTGGCGTAGGCCACCAGCCGCTCCCGAACCTCTGGGATCTCGTCATAGTCCCCGTGGAAGAAGAGGCACAGAGCCTCCTCCTCCGGCCAGTCCTGCACATAGGGGCCCTTGCTGCCATCCGGCACCGCCACACAGAAGTTGATGTCGTTGGGCTCGTCGATAGGGTAGTCGATGAAGTACATCCGCTTGGCGGAGTCCGTGCCGTACTGGCGCATGGCGGCGGGGATCACGTCCCGGAAGATCTCCTTGCGGTCCTCCACCGTAGGGGAGGGGCAGCGGTAGACGTACACCGTCTGGGAGGGGATGGTGCGGATGATGGGGGCCTCGTTGCTGTTCTCCCGGACCCGCAGCTGCAGCTTCTCGATGCACAGGTTCAGCTCGTCCCGTAGTGTCTCCAGCCGGGCGATGATATCCCGCAGGTCGGCGGCATCCTCGAAATAGAGCTTGATCTCATCCAGCGAGATGCCCAGCGTCTGCAAGCGCCGGATGGCCCGGATGCGGGTCAGGGTCTCCGGGGTGTAGTAGCGGTTCCCGCCGGAGCCGGTTTTTACGTCGGGCAGCAGAATGCCCTTGTCCTCATAGTTGAGGATCATGCGTCGGGTAATATGCAGGGACTTGGCCACCTCACCGATGGACATCAGACGGCTGTTGTGCTCACTCATGACGAACTCTCCAGATTTTGCCATATTTTCTTAAAAAGTACTTGCATCGTACATTGGTGTACGGTATATGCTCAGTATACAGAAAGATGCAGGTCGTTGCAAGTGGTAATTGCAAAATACAAAAGACCTGCCAGGGAGGAAATCTATGAAAAAGCGAATCGCCAGCGTACTGGTAGCGTTGGTGATGGTACTGAGTCTGGTCCCCAAGACGTCATGGGCGTGGACCTCGACGGTGACTACCCTCGAGCAGCTCAAAAGCGCCATGAGTGAGCTCTCTTACAACAATACCATCGAAATCGTTGTAAGCGGTACCATCGAAATCAGCGAAACTCTGAACATCAGACCCACCCGCACCACCAACGGCAGCATGGCTTGGTATGAGTATTACAACCAGCGTGTGGTCATCAGCGGCGCCGATGCCAATAGCAAGCTGGTGCGTGCCGAGGGCTTCAAGGGCAGCCTGTTCAATCTGATGGGTGAGCAGGGGTATAGCGGCGCAGGCGGCTCGGATCATCCCGCCTATGCCGCCCTGACCCTGAAGGACATCACCGTGGACGGCGGCGGCGACAAGACGACTGCCACAAATCCTGCCATCTATGTGAGCCGGTACGGCACGCTGACGCTGGATGACGGCGCTGTGCTCCGCAACTGCAAGAGCCAGTATTACGCCGGCGGCGCTGTGGGCCTGTTTGCTGGCACGTCGGAATTTGTCATGAACGGCACCGCCCGCATGGAGGATAACGAGGCCGATTACGGCGGCGGTGTGTATGTGGCGAATATACTGGCTGCCTTCACCATGAATGGCGGCACCATCGCCAATAACACCGCAACGAAGTATGGCGGCGGCGTATATTGCGAGGCCAACAAGCAGTATGGCTCCGAAGACACCGCCAAGATCAACCTCAACGGCAGCACGATTACCGGCAACACCGCCGGGATCGCCGGCGGCGGTGTGTACTTCGGTGGTATGACCACCTGCAAGGTAGCCGGTACAGTGAATATCACCGGCAATACGCAGGGGGACGACAAGGCCGCCAGCAATCTGCACGTGGCTGCCTCGGCGGAGGATCAGGCCGTCCTTGCAGGCAATGTTTCCTCCGACTCCCGCATCGGCCTCAACGCCGATCTGATCCCCGCCTATCGCATCGTGCGGGGCTCCTCCGATACCAATGTGTTTACCAGTGACCGCGCCAACTGCGCCGTCACGAAGAACGGGTCCGTCAGCTTCAATCTGGACCTGCTGGCCAATGAGGAGCACACTCACTGCGTGTGCCTGCAGAACCAGAACTATGGCCCCTACCACGACCACGATAAGAACACCAAGTGGGTCGGCATCAGCAGCCTGAAGTCCGTCAAGAGCTACGGCTGCTACTATCTGCTCAATGATGTAACCACCACCGATGAGGGGTGGGGCAGCAACTTGGATGATGTGCGGATCTGCCTCAACGGGCATAATATCATTCTGGAAAACGGGTATTATCGCCCATACATTCATGTGACGAACTATCATACCCTGACCATCACCGACTGCGCCGAGGAGGCCGGTCAGATCACCCGCAAGGACACGGCGGATCCCAAGGGTGCCTGCATCGTAGAGATCGATGCCGGCTGCAAATTTAATATGTTCGGCGGCGAGATCACCGGCTTGGACACCTCCGAAAACAGCGCCCCTTACCCCGCCGCTGTGTTCAACAGGGGTACCTTTAACCTCTGCGGCGGCAAGATCACCGGCAATAAGTCCCATGCCGTGTATAATGAGAACGCCACTATGAATCTGTATGGCGGCGAGATCAGCGGCAATGATACCACCTACACCGATGCTTCCGCCGGTGCTGCCGTTGTCCTAGTTTCCGGCTCCACCCTGAATATGAGCGGCGGCACCATCAAGGATAACATCTCCAATACCCTCGGCGGCGGTGTATACGCCAAGGGCATCCAGAGCCGCAGCAGCACGCTGAACTTCTCCGGCGGCGAGATCAGCGGCAACCGTGTCAACAGCACCAATGACGACCTGGGCTTTGACGGCGGCGGCGGTGTGTATGTGGATCTGTATGCGACTCTGGACCTCTCCGGCACCGCCCGCATTGCCGGCAACTACGCCTGTGCGGTCGACTATAAGGAGAGCGCCACCTTCGGCGGCGGCGATGGCGGCGGCGTGTACGTGGCAGGCACCTTCAACATGAGAGGCGGCGAGATCTGCGACAACTTCGCCGGTCTGGCCAACTATAAGAACAAATACGGGAACGATGATCGCCGTGGCGGCGATGGCGGCGGCGTGTACCTCTATTCCAAGAGCGACTTCAGCATGAGCGGCGGCTCCATTCAGGATAACACCGTCGATGACCGTGGCGGCGGCGTGTTTGTCCGTGGTTACGACCATACCATCACCCTGTCCGGCCGCTCCATCATCCAGAACAACGTCGATAAGGACAATCAGGACAACAACCTGTATCTGGAGAACTCGTCGCAGCAGGTCAGCGCCAGAAGACTCAGCAGCGGTGCCGATATCGGCATCAGCAGCGGCAGAACTCTGGCCAGCGGACAGACCGTCCAGATCAGCAGCGACGCCTGCACAGGCAGCATCCAGTACGTCAGCGCCGACCGGGCGGGCTACGAGACCTATCTGAACTCTGAGGGCCTGATCTATCTCCGCCTCAAGACCTATCAGGTCAGCGTCACCCTGCCGAACGGCCTCACCTATAAGAACGGCGGCCGGCTGACGCAGGATTGTCTTGATCTGACGCCCATCACCATCAGCGTTACCGATCCCGACAATTACTACATCCCCGACGGGTACAGCGTGACTCTCAACGGCATCACCGCCGCCAAGGTTGACAGCTATACCATCCGTGTCACAGGTACGGCCACGGCGGATACCGCCATGACACTCACCGCCCCCACGGAGAAAACGGCCCAGACCCAGCCCCCCACCGGCCTTACCGTGACCCATCCCCAGAGTCGGACGGGCTACGGCCGCATCAACGGCACCAACAACAGCATGGAGTATCGCCCCGTGGGCGGCACCAGATGGAGCCAGTGCGGCAGCGCCTTCACCTCCGCTCTGGCCGGCACCTATGAGGTCCGCTATGCGGCTACCGAGACCCGGAAGCCCTCTCCGTCCACTACTGTCACCCTGAACCAGTATCTGGAGGCCATCCCGGTTCCCACGGTCTACGGCCCCTTCACCTATAACGGCAACTGGCAGTACGGTCTGCTGCCCGGCGAAGTCTACGGCTACGAGCTTGTGGGCAGCGGCTATAGAGCCTGCCGCGTGGGTACCTATACCGTTACCGTCCGCCCCGCAGCGGGCTTCAAGTGGAGCGACGGCACCACCGGCGAAAAGAAGCTCCGGTGGGAGATCGTGAAACGCACTCCCGCAGCGGGCGACTTCACCTTCACCGCTCCGGAAAATCTGGAGTATGACGGCACCGCCAAGGAGGCCACCGTTCGCTGGAGCACCGGAGGCGACCGGACCATGGGCATGGGCTATTGGCCCGACAACACCTTTACCGTCATCTATAAGCAAAACGGCAAGGCCGTGGCCGCTCCCACGGATATGGGTACCTATCAGGTCTACGTCACCGTTCCCGGCAACGAGGACATCAACGCCGTCAGTGAGTTGACCGATCCCAGCTGGACCTTTACCATCACCCACACCGGCAACCACCAGTGGGGCGATTGGCAGCACGATGACACCCAGCACTGGCGGTCCTGCGCCGTTCCCGGCTGCCAGGTGAAGGACTCTCTGGGCAGCCATGACGGCACTGCCACTTGCACCAAGAAGGCCACCTGCAGCATCTGCGGCGCCACCTATGGCACCACGGATCCCAACCATCATGACCTGACCCATCACGACGGAACCGCCGCCACCTGCACCCAGCCGGGCAGTCTGGAGTACTGGCAGTGCAGCGACTGCCACAAGCTGTTCGCTGACGCAGGGGCTACCCAGCCCATCACCGATACCGTCATTCCGGCTACCCACCACGCCAATGCCCAGCGCACGGCAGGCGACCCCGCCACCTGCACGCAGGATGGCTACGCCGCCTACTGGTACTGCCCGGATTGCGGCAGCTACTTCGCTGATGCCGACGGCAAGCTGGACGAGAGCAAGACCTACACTGGTCCGGAGGATTTCTATCAGGCGGCTCTGGGTCACAGCTTCACCCACTACGTCTACGACAACAACGCCACCTATGACGACGACGGCACGGAGACGGCTCAGTGCGACCACGGCTGCGGCCTGACGGATACCCGCACCAAGGTGGGCTCTAAGCTCATCGACGAGGCGGCTCCTGCGGTGGAGGGCGTCACGGACGGCAGCACCTACTGCCTGACGGCAGAGATCACCGTTACCGACCCCAATCTGGAGAGCGTGACCCTCAACGGCCAGCCCGTGGAGCTGGTGGACGGTAAGCTCACCGTTTCCGCTGCCGAGGGCGTCCAGACCCTGACGGCCACCGACCGCTTCGGCAACACCGTTACCGTCACCTTCACCGTGAACGCCCAGCATACGGAGGGCGAGGGCAAGATCACCACGCCTGCCACCACGGAGCGTGAGGGCGTCAAGACCTACGCCTGCACCGTGTGCGGCCAGGTGCTGCGGACCGAGTCCGTGACCAAGCTGCCCGCTCCCGCAGAGCCCACCACCCCCGCCGTTCCCACCGGCGACACCGGCGACACCGGCCTGTGGATGGGGCTGGCGGCCCTGTGCGGCATGAGTCTTGCAGCCCTGCTGCGTACCGGCAAGCGCAAAGAACAGTAAACTCCCTATCATGCACCATAACTCCCTATAAAAAACCACGGGCCCTCCCCCCAAGTGGGGGAGAGCCCGTGGCTGGCGACACAAAACCAACCGGAGCCGCAAATCTCCGGCAGATTTTGTCACAGCTCTGTTTGGTAGGTTACAGACTGCGATGGTCGCTGAGTACCTGGAGCGGCTCCACCGAGGAGCCGCCCAGGTCGGAGGAGACGTTGACACTGGGGCGGAGCTCATAATCGCTGCCGCTTGTGCTTCGGGCGCCCTGCGTGGAGCAGCGGTCGTATTCCACCTTCATCACCGAGGCGATGGTGTGGCGGCCGTAGTCGTCCAACTGGGCATACTGATCCAGCAGCTGCTGGGTGTCCTCCGTCAGATAGAAGGAGGCATCGCTGGAGATGGCCTTGATCCCCAGCGTCTGGCAGATCTGCACCACCGTGTCGAAGGAGGAACCTCCGATGCCGTTGTGCAGCGCACTGTTGATGGTAGATAGGGGGATGTTGACCGCAAAAGCAAACTGCCGCACGCTCTTGTACTGACGGGAAATTTCAGTTTTGACGATTCTCGTTAAGTTATCCATAGTTTAGACCCTCTTTACAAATTTTTCCATGCACAGGAGACAACTCCGATTGCACGTATTATAACACGCTTTTTTTCAAATGCCAATACTAAATAGTGAATAGTTTCTAAATTTTCAGCGGAAAAAACAAAATTTTACAGAAAAGTAATATTTTTGGAATATTTATGATAAAAAACAGGTGGGAGATTTCCGTGTAATGGAAAATCTCCTTTTATTTTGCTCACAGCTGTGCTACAATAATAAGCTGAAACAGAGAGGAGCGAACTATGCGTAAAGGCACTCACCCCCGCACGGCGCTGGGGCAAACGGCGGCGCAGATGATCCGCCGGTACTATCTCCATGACGTGGCACGGGACAGCGCAGCCCTGACCTACTACCTGCTGTTCGCCATTTTCCCGCTGCTGATCTTCGTCAGCACCCTGCTGGGTATTCTGGAGCTGGATGTGGACAGCATCGTCACCGGCCTGCGGCAGATCGTGCCGGGGGACGTGGCGGAGGTGGTGCGGGGCTATCTGGAATACGTTTCCGGCAACGCCAGCCGCCAGCTCATGTGGTTCAGTCTGGTGTTTTCCATCTGGTTCCCCATGCGGGCCACCGGCTGCCTGCTGCACTCGCTGCGCAAGGCCTTCGGTAAGGGCCAGCCCAAGAACATCCTGCTAGATCAGCTGAAAATTTTTCTCTTCGCCATCTGGCTCATGGTATCCATCGGCCTGACGCTGCTGATGATCACCGTGGGCCGCCGGGCGCTGTACTTTGTGTCGGGGATCATCACCGTACCGGACGGCTTCATCAACCTCTGGAGCAAGCTCCGCTTCGTGGCGGTGGCGCTGCTGATGTTCGTGCTGGTGACGGTGCTGTATATGCTGGCGCTGGGCCGCCGATGCCCGTTGCGGGAGGTGGCACCGGGCGTGGCCGTGTCGCTGGCGGCGTGGATGCTGCTGTCGCTGGCCTTCTCCTATTATGTGGAAAATCTGGCACACTATACCCAGCTCTACGGCTCCATCGCCACCATTGTGGTGGTGCTGCTGTGGCTGTATATGAGCGGGACGGTGCTGATTTTAGGCGGTGAGCTGAATGCGGTGGTGCTGCACCGGCGCACCCAGCGCCGTCGTGCGGCAGAGGAAAAGGCGGCGGAAAAGGCTGCCCGGCCGACACGGCAGGAAGCTGCGGCGCAGAAGCCTTCCGGGGCGACGCAGCCGCCCCGACAGCCGCAGCCGCCTAAACCGGCAGAGCAGCCGGGAAAGGCGAATCCACCCAAACCGGCGGAGCCACCTGAGCAGACGCAGGGGCAGCCGCCGCAAGAAGCAATACCTCCGGAAAAAGAGCAGCCGGAACGACCGGGAAAGGAACAGTCAGGCTCATGAAGATCATCATTGTAGGAAACGGAAAGGTGGGCTACGCTATCGCCCGCCAGCTGGCGGTGGAGGGCCACGACATCACCATGGTGGACTCCTCCCCGGTGGCGCTGGCCCGTGCTGACAGCACCCTGGACCTTATGTGCGTGGAGGGCAACGGCGCCAGCATCAGCGTGATGGAGGAGGCCGGCGCCCGGACGGCGGATCTGGTCATCGCTGTCAGCAATCTGGACGAGACGAATCTGGTGTGTTGCCTCATCGCCAAAACCATGGGGGCCAAGCACACCATCGCACGGGTGCGGAATCCGGACTACCGCCGGGACGCCGCCCTGCTGAAGCGGGAGATCGGGATGGACATGGTCATCAACCCCGATCTGGCGGCGGCACGGGAGATCGCCCGCATCCTCAGCTTCCCCTCCGCCTCCTCCGTGGAGCCCTTCGCCGGCGGCCGTATCGACATGATCGGCATACAGGTGACGGAGCGGGACCGGTTTTACGGGGTGGCCCTCAGTGAGTTCCATCGTATCCGCTCGGCGGAGGTGCTGATCTGCGCTGCCCAGCGGGGGGACGAGTGCATCATCCCCAACGGCAACTTTGTGCCGAGAGAAGGCGACAAGCTCTACATGGTGGGTACCAAGTCCGAGCTCCAGAAGATGCTGCGGGCTATGGGCCGCACCCAGCAGCGGGTCAAGACCGTGTCCCTGCTGGGGGGCAGCCGCATCGCCATGTATCTCACGTGGGAGCTGGCGGTGAGCAATACCAAGGTCTGCATCGTGGAGCAGAAGCACGATAAGTGCCTTCAGCTGGCGGCCCAGCTGCCCACGGCCATGATCATCGAGGGCGACGGCACGGAGGAGGAACTGCTGACCAGCGAGAATATCTTCGAGGCGGATGCCTTCGTCTCCCTGACGGGCCGGGACGAGGAGAATCTGCTGATGGCGCTGACAGCTCAGCGGGCGGGGGTTCCCAAGGTGCTGGCCAAGATGACCCGCCCCAACTACATGGATCTGGTTCGGGATATGCGGGTGGGCAGCATCGTCAGTCCCAAGGATATCGTGGCCAACCAGATCACTCGCTACGTCCGGGCGTTGGCCAATTCCGAGGGCAGCGCCGTGGAGAGCTTGTATAAGATGCTGGGCGGCGCCGTGGAAGCGCTGGAGTTCACCGCCACGGCCCGGAGCCGTGCGGTGCTGAATAAGCCCCTGCGGGCGCTGTCCCTGAAGGACGACGTGCTGGTGGCGGCCATTGCACGGGGCAGCGAGATCATCATCCCCAGCGGCACCAGCATCATTCAGGAGGGCGACCACGTGGTGGTGGTCACCAATGCCCATACCTTCGACGATCTGGGGGACATTCTGGCGTGAACACAAAAGCCGTGGCCCGTGGCCACGGCTTTTTTCGCAAGGAGGGGAGACTGCATGACACGGGATCGTGAGACGGCCCGCCGCATCGCACAGGAGGTGCGGCCGCTGGGCGGCAGCGTCTACTATGTGGGCGGCTGCGTCCGGGACCGGCTGCTGGGCCGGGAGAGCAAGGATCTGGATATCGAGGTTCACGGCGTCACCCCCCAGCAGCTGGAGATCGTGCTGGACCGGATGGGCAGCCGTCGGACGGTGGGGGCCAGCTTTGGCGTCTACGGACTGGCGGGCTGCGGACTGGACATCGCCATGCCACGGCGGGAGGCCGCCGTGGGCCGGGGGCACCGGGACTTCACCGTGGAGGTGGACCCGTGGCTGGGGCCGGAGAGAGCCGCCCGCCGCCGGGATTTCACCGTCAACGCCCTGATGGAGGACGTGCTCACCGGTCAGGTGTTGGACTTCTTCGGCGGCCGGGAGGATCTCCGCCGGGGCCTCCTGCGCCATGTGGATGACCACTCCTTTCCGGAGGATCCCCTGCGGGTGCTGCGGGGAGCGCAGTTCACCGCCCGCTTCGGCTTTACCGTGGCGGAGGAGACGGTGGCCCTGTGCCGCACCATGGATTTGTCGGCCCTGTCTCGTGAACGGGTGGAGGGGGAGCTGCAAAAGGCCCTCCTGCAGGCGCCCCGCCCTTCCATCTTCTTCCGCACACTGGATATCATGCACCAGCTGCGCCCGTGGTTCACGGAGGTGCAGCGCTTACAGGGCGTCCCCCAGCCGCCCCGCTACCACGGGGAGGGGGATGTGTGGGAGCACACCATGGCGGTGCTGGATACCGCCGCCGAGCTGCGGCCCCAAGCAGCCCAGCCCATGGCCCTGATGCTGGCGGCACTGGCCCACGACTTCGGCAAGGTCGTCGCCACCACGGAGTCCGGCGGCGTCATCCACGCTTATGGCCACGAGGAGGCGGGTCTGCCGCCGGCGGAGGACTTCCTGCGCCGGGTGATCGGGGAGAAGGCCCTCCACCGGTGCGTGAAAAATCTGGTGGCCCTGCACATGAAGCCCAATGCCATGGCACTGAGTGGGGCCTCCGTCAAGTCCACCAACCGTCTGCTGGACGCCGCCATAGAGCCGGGGGACCTGATCCTGCTGGCGCTGGCGGATCACCGTGGCTCCCGGTGCGACCCGCCCCGTCCGGACCCGGAGCCCTTCCTGCGGCAGCGGCTGGAGATCTACCGGGCCGCCATGGCCCGCCCCATGGTCACCGGCGGCGACCTGATCTCCGCCGGACTGACCCCGGATCGGGACTTCTCCCAACTGCTGGCCTACGCCCGCAAGCTCCATCTGGCGGGGCTCGACCGGGAGGCAGCCCTGCGGCAAACGCTGGCCTACGCTCGCAAGCTTCAAAAAACGCATCAAAAAGAAGGCTGAGCGGATGCTCAGCCTTCTTTTTATAAAACTTTACAGCAGGTGGAAGTTCACCACCAGACCGGCGAACACGATGGAGACCATGCTCAGCAGCTTGATAAGGATGTTGATGGCGGGGCCGGAGGTATCCTTGAAGGGATCGCCCACGGTGTCGCCCACCACGCCTGCCTTGTGGCAGTCGGAGCCCTTGCCGCCGAAGTGGCCGGCCTCGATATACTTCTTGGCGTTATCCCACGCACCGCCGGCGTTGGCCATGTAGATGGCCATCAGGAAGCCGGTGACGGTAGCGCCGGCCAGCATACCCACAACGCCCATGTAGCCCAGGATCAGACCCACCACGATGGGGCAGACCACAGCGATGATGGTGGGCAGGATCATCTCGTGCAGAGATGCCTTGGTGCACAGGTCCACGCAGCGGGCATAGTCGGGATCGGCCTTGCTGTCCATCAGACCGGTGATCTCCCGGAACTGACGGCGCACCTCCAGCACCACACTCTGGGCGGCACGGCCCACGGAGTTCATGGTGAGGGCGGCGAACACGAAGGGCAGGCAGGCGCCGATGAACAGACCCACCAGCACCACGGGGTTCATGAGGCTGAAATCCTGGAAGGTGACGTCAGCGCCTACCTCCTTGACCTTCTCGATGTAGGAGGCCATCAGGGCCAGAGCGGTCAGAGCGGCGGAGCCGATGGCGAAGCCCTTACCGGTGGCGGCGGTGGTGTTGCCCAGAGAGTCCAGAGCGTCGGTGCGCTGGCGGACCTCAGGAGCCAGACCGGCCATCTCAGCGATGCCGCCGGCGTTGTCGGCCACGGGGCCGTAGGCGTCGGTGGCCAGCGTGATGCCCAGCGTGCTCAGCATACCCACGGCGGCCAGAGCGATGCCGTACAGGCCCATGCCGGTGGAGACGGCGCCGCCGGAGCAGAGGTAGGCCACCAGAATGCAGATAGCCACGATGATGATGGGGACGGCGGTGCTCAGCATACCCAGACCCAAACCGCCGATGATGATGGTGGCGGCACCGGTCTGAGACTTGGAGGACAGATCCTGCGTGGGCTTGAAGGTGTCGGAGGTGTAGTACTCCGTGGCCTTACCGATGAGCACACCGGCAATCAGGCCCGCCAGAATGGCGAAGTACAGGCCCAGATGCTCCTTGCCCAGCAGGAGGATCACCAGCGGGCAGGCGATGATGGCAATGAGGATAGCGGACAGGTTGGTGCCACGGGACAGGGCCTTCAGCAGGGTGCGCTGGTCGGCCTGCTCGTCGGTGCGGACGAAGAAGGTGCCGATGATGGAGCAGATGATGCCGATGGCCGCCATGACCATGGGGATGGCCATGGCCTTGAAGGCCTGATCGGAGAAGGCGGCCACGCCCAGCGCAGAGGCAGAGATGATGGAGCCAACATAGGACTCGTACAGATCGGCGCCCATACCGGCCACGTCGCCCACGTTGTCGCCCACGTTGTCAGCGATGACGGCGGGGTTCCGGGGGTCGTCCTCCGGGATACCGGCTTCCACCTTACCCACCAGATCGGCGCCCACGTCGGCGGCCTTGGTGAAGATGCCGCCGCCCACACGGGCGAACAGAGCCATGGAGGAGGCGCCCATACCGAAGGTCAGCATGGCGCTGGTGATGGCGGAGGCCTCCAGCTTGAACACGAAGCGCAGCAGGAAGAACCACACGGAGATGTCCAGCAGGCCCAGACCCACCACGGTGAAGCCCATGACGGAGCCGGCGGAGAAGGCCACCCGCAGACCACGGTTCAGCCCCTCCTGGCAGGCATTGGCGGTGCGGCAGTTGGAGGCGGTGGCGATCTTCATGCCGATGAAGCCGGACAGGCCGGAGAAGAAGCCGCCGGTCAGGAAGGCGAAGGGTACGAACCACGTCAGCAGACCGCAGGCTGCCATGACGCACAGCACCACCACCATGCAGGCGAAGAACACGCCTACCACGGAATACTGGCGCTTGAGGTATGCGTTAGCACCCTGACGAATGGACTGGGAGATCTTCTGCATGAGGGGGGTGCCCTCCGAGAAGCGCAGCACCTTCTTTGCGGTGATGACCACAAAGAGAAGCGCAATGATGGAGCCAACAAATGTGGCTAGGACCAGGTACTTTTCCATAAAGACTTTTCCTCTCTTTTCCTTGTTTTCTCCCGGAGCCGGCAGAGGGACGGGAGATTCTTTTTGTCCCACTGCACATTATAAAAAACGCCGTCCGCTCCGTCAAATTTTCAAACTTTTTTTCGAAGTGCCTAAAAATTAGTTTGGAGTCGTTCGTCATTTTTATATAATATTTTTCTTGCAAAGAAAACCGCTTAAAATGGAAAAACGGGGCAAAAATCGGCGGCAGCGGCGGAACGCTTGCGGAATTTGTGACAGGATTTTCTTGCGGGAAGCAGGGGAAAATGTTTTTAAAAAATTTTTTCGAAAACATTTTTCCTTCAAATAAAAGCAAATTCACAAAAAATACACAAAAAGGCTCCCATTCACTTTTTGCGGGAAAAATGATGAATCAAAAATTGGATACAGAAATTCTTTCGTCATTTTTCACAATCGCGGAAAATGGCTTTAAATGTCTTGAAAAGCGCCCAAAACGGGAGTAAAATAGCCCCATCAATCTCTGGGAGGTTTCAAACATATGGAATATCAGGAAGTTTTGCAAAACGCCCGCACCTGCATGGGACCCTACTGCAAGGCGTGTCCCGTGTGCAACGGACAGGCGTGTAAGAATACCATCCCCGGCCCCGGCGCCAAGGGCTCCGGCACCGGTTTTGCCCGGAACTATCAGAAGTGGCAGGAGCTGCGGGTGAATCTGGATACCATCGGGGAAAACCGTCCCGCCGACACGTCCTTCGACTTATTCGGCCATCGGCTGGCCCTGCCGGTGATGGCGGCTCCTGTGGGCGCCATGCAGCTGCACTACGGAGATAAGTACGACGATCTGACCTATAACCGGCTGCTGCTGGCGGCCTGTGCTAAGGCAGGCATCGTGGCCTTCACCGGCGATGGTGTGGACCCGGCGGTGATGGAGGGTGCCACGCAGGCCATCCGGGTCCAGCAGGGCTGCGGTGTGCCTACGGTGAAGCCCTGGGACCGGGAGACCCTGATGCAGAAGCTGGACTTGGCCCTGACCGCCGACCCCATGGCCATTGCCATGGACATCGATGCCGCCGGTCTGCCCTTCCTCCGCAACCGGATGCCGCCTGCCGGCAGCAAGACCGTGGCGGAGCTGCGTGAGGTGGCGGAGCACGCCCGAAAGCCCTTTATCCTCAAGGGCATCATGACCGTCCGTGGGGCGGAGAAGGCGGTGGAGGCCGGGGCCTCCGCCATCGTGGTGTCCAACCACGGCGGCCGGGTGCTGGATCAGTGTCCCGCCACGGCGGAGGTACTGCCCGCCATTGCCGACGCCGTGGGCGACCGGGTCATGGTGCTGGTGGACGGCGGCATCCGCACAGGGCTGGATGTGTTCAAGGCACTGGCACTGGGGGCGGACGGCGTTCTCATCGGCCGTCCCTTCGTCACCATGGTCTATGGCGGCGGCGAGGAGGGCGTGGCAGCCTACGTCCGCAAGCTGGCGGATGAGCTGTCGGATACCATGGCCATGTGCGGCGCCCACAGCCTGAAGGAGATCTGCCGGGAGATGCTCTGGCAGGGCTGATGCGGACTGATGCGGTCTGATACACATATCATTCTATTCGGCTATCATGGGAACATATTCTGCTGCTATGACATTTTGGCCGGATTTGTTCCGATATTCTAAAAATTCGTGACAGGAGGCGCTTATGTACATTACATGGTTGGGCCACAGCTGCTTTCGGCTGGAGTCGGCGGGCTACGGACTGGTCATCGATCCCTATCGGGTTGTGGCGGGCTATCCGCCGCTGCGGGTGGAGGCCAACGCCGTCTATATCAGCCACCACCACTTTGACCACGATTGTCTGGAGGCGGTGACGCTGCTGCCCGGCGGGGAAAATCCCTTTACGGTGGAGACGTTCTCCACCTTCCATGACGACTGTCAGGGCGCTCTCCGGGGCGATAACACCGTTCATATCTTCCGGGCGGAGGGCATGACCGTGGTGCATCTGGGGGACTTGGGCTGCGCTCTGACAGCGGCGCAGGAGGAGAAAATTTCGGGCTGCGATGCGCTGATGCTGCCGGTGGGCGGCACCTATACCATCGATGCCGCTGCGGCGGCGGAGCTGGTGCGTCGGCTGCACCCCCGACTGGTGCTGCCCATGCATTTCAGGAGAGGGGAGCAGGGCTTCCCGGAGCTGACCACGCTGGAGGACTTTCTCTCCCGCCTCCCGGAGCAGCCGGTACACCGACTGACGGAGGAGACGCTGGACCTGAAGTCCAATGGGACGTCGGGTGTTGTGATCTTCCCCCGTCGGTAAGGGAAAATTCTGTCCGGTTTTTGTCCGGAAAATGTCCAAAAACCAGAGTAGGTATAAGCCCCTCCGTTTTCGTGTACACTGAGGTATCAGGTACATGGAAACGGAGGGCTTTTACATGGCAGAAAAACGGTGGCGTACTTGGGAGACGGTGGGCCTGCTGGTGGTGCTGGCAGCGGGGAACCTGCTGCACTTTATCTACGACTGGACGGGGCAGAGCCCCATAGCGGCACCGCTGGCCGCCGTCAACGAATCCACCTGGGAGCACATGAAGCTTTTCATCACCCCGTGGGTGCTGTGGTCACTGGTGGAATGCATCGCCCTACGGGGCCACGGCGCCCTGCTGCCCGCCCGTGGATTGGGGCTGCTGACGGGCCTTGCGGCCATCCCGGCGCTGTTTTACACCTATCAGGGAATTTTGGGCCGGGGGATCATGTGGGTGGATGTACTGATTTTCCAGCTGGCGGTGCTGCTGGCCTTTTGGGTCAGCTGGAGCGTTCAGGCCCGGCGGGTGCTGGACGGGCCGGTGTGGCAGATCTTAGGCGGCGTGACGCTGCTGGCGGTGTGGGGGCTGGCCATCTGGTGGACCTACGCACCGCCCCAGCTGCCGCTGTTCGTGGATCCCACCGACGGAAGCCGGGGCATCCCACTGCGGTAGGTCTGCGGGTGGGGGAGACGGCTTGCAAAATGTGATAAGCGGGCAAGGGCAGGCACGCCGGAGGGCATGCCTGCCCTTGCCGATTTACCGCATCCGCTTGCCGGTGGGAGAGCATCGTCCGGGTTTCGGCGACCGGAGGGGCGATGACCCGGTTGGATGTCCCGATATTGGGATTTTTTCTTGACCGGGGGGAGCGCATGGGGTATAATCGAACCAACTGTATATGACAGGTCAGAAACGGAGGCGTGCAATGAAAAAGATCGTGCATAAATCGGCTGCGCCCATATACGCAGCGGCGGTGGTATGGGTGCTGTATGCCCTGCTGCTGCCCCTGTACAAGCCGGGCCACTTTATCATGGCGGCTGCGGCGTCGGTGGTGGTATTTCTCATCGCTCGCATCTTCTGCAAGGACGTTGTGGAGGAGGTGGAGGAGAAGCCCCAGCCCACCGGTAACCCGGAGCTGGATAAGATGATCTCCGATGGTGAACTGGCCATCCGGGAGATGAAGCGCCTCAACGACAGCATCAAGGACGAGACCATCAGCTGGCAGATCGACCGGCTGGAGGAGGTCTCCAACAAAATCTTCGACTGTGTTAAGGCAGATCCCAAGAAGCTGCCGCAGATCCGTAAATTCATGAACTACTACCTGCCTACCACGCTGAAGCTCCTCAACGCCTATGACCGCATGAGCAGTCAGGGCGTGGAGGGTCAGAACATCAGCGGCACCATGGAGCGGGTGGAGAGCATGATGAGCACCATTGTCACTGCCTTTGAACGGCAGCTGGACAGTCTCTTTGGGGATCAGGCGCTGGATATCTCCACGGATATCACGGTGCTGGAGAACATGATGGCCCGTGAGGGACTCAGCGACGATCCCATCCACCAGACCCAGAAGGAGACTCCAGCGGCGGAGGAGAGGGAGGACGACAACGGCATCCAACTGGAGCTGTAAAAAGACCCTGAGAGGAGGGCGGCCCATGGGGCGGCGCCCTCCGGGAAATGCAAGTAAACGAACAATATGAGATAGAAAGGAACTATGACCATGACAGACAACATGATGCCTGAACTGACCCTGGAGCCTACGGCGGCGGCCGAGGCCGTTCCCCAGCTGACGCTGGAGCCTACGGCTCCCGAAGTGCCGGAGCCGGAGGAGAAGAAGATCGAGCCGGTGGAGATGGATGAAAAGCTCCTGACCGACGAGGAGAAGAAGGCGGTGGAGGAGTTTTCCCACAAGATCGATGTGCGGGATACCAACATGATCCTGCAGTACGGTGCCGCCGCACAGAAGAGCGTGGCGGGTTTCTCCGAGAGCGCCCTGAATAACGTTCGCAGCAAGGATCTGGGCGAGATCGGGCAGGACCTGAGCCGTCTGGTGGTGGAGCTGAAGGGCTTCGGCGACGGCGAAGAAAAGAAGGGCTTTATGGGCCTGTTCAAGAAGGCCGGGAACCGACTGGAGAGCATGAAGGCCCAGTACGGCAAGGTGGAGGCCAACGTGGAGAAGATCGCCCAGTCTCTGGAGCAGCACCAGATCACGCTGCTCAAGGACGTGGCCATGTTCGACCAGATGTATGAGCTGAACCTGAAGTACTACAAGGAACTGACCATGTACATTCTGGCCGGTAAAAAGCGACTGGAGGAGGTACGCAGCGGTGAACTGGAGGAGCTTCGCAAGAAGGCGGAGCAGTCCGGCACGGCAGAGGACGCACAGGCCTATAACGATCTGGTGAACCTGTGCAACCGGTTTGAAAAGAAGATCCACGATCTGGAGCTGACCCGGATGGTGTCGGTGCAGATGGGCCCCCAGACCCGGCTGCTGCAGAACAACGACACGTTGATGATCGAGAAGATCCAGTCCTCGCTGGTGAACACCATTCCCCTGTGGAAGAGCCAGATGGTGCTGGCACTGGGGCTGGAGCACAGCCGTCAGGCCACGGCGGCTCAGAGCGCCGTGACGGAGATGACCAACGAGCTGCTGAAGAAGAACGCCGACACCCTGAAGATGGGGACCATCGCCACCGCCAAGGAGGCCGAGCGCTCCATCGTGGACATCGAGACGCTGCAGCACACCAACCAGCAGCTTATCGAGTCTCTGGACGAGGTGGCCCGCATCCAGCAGGAGGGCGCCGCCAAGCGCAGGGAGGCCGAGGCCCAGCTGGGCCGCATCGAGGGCGAACTGAAGCAGAAGCTGCTGGAGCTGCGTGGTTAAGCTGAGAGATACGCCTTCTCCGTGAAAGGAGATTACCATGAAATTTTATCAAAAACGTGGCTTTGCGCTGGTGGTGCTGGTGCTGGCCATTCTGGGCTCCTGCGTCTACGGCATCAGCAAAAAGCCCGCCGACCTGCCCCAGGTATCCTACGGCAACTGGCTGCGGGACGACGCCGATCTGCTGACGGACGAAACGGAGGCCTCCCTGCGGCAGTATGACCAGAGCTGGGACAGCGACTATCGGGCCATCATCGCCGTGGCGACGCTGGACACGCTGAACGGCTGGACCTATGAGAAGGCGGCGGCGGAGCTTGGCTCCCAGTGGGGGCTGGGCGGCAATGATATGCTGCTGCTGTTGGTGAAGGACAGTGACTACTACGTGGCGCTGGGTGACAACGTGCTGGACGCCATGACGGACACCTATCAGGCGGGCCTGCAGGGCGCTGTGGAGACTCCTTACTATCAGGGGGACTACGACGCAGCGGCGCTGGCCTTCTTCCGGCAGGCGGATGTGTTCTATGCCCAGACGCTGGGCCGTCAGCAGAGCGGCGGCAGCTATTCCGATTATGAGGATAACGGTGCGTGGCAGGGCAATGACTCCGGCTCTGTGACAGCCGTGGTGCTGCTGGTGGTGGGCATCTTTGTGGTGTGGATCCTGCTGGATGGCCTGCGGTATCGCCGGTATCGCCGCCGCCCGGTGGTGGTAGGCGGGCCTGTGTACTATCCCGTGTTCTGGGGACGGCATCCCCGTCCGCCCCGGCGGCCTGCACCGCCCCGTGGCCCCCGTCCGCCCATGGGCGGCGGCCCTCGGCCTCCTATGGGGGGCGGCCCCAGACCGCCCATGGGAGGCGGTCCTCGGCCCGGTGGATCCCGGCCCAGTACCCCTCGACCCTCCCGGCCTTCCGGTTCCCGGCCCTCCCGGAGCTTCGGCGGCGGGAGCCGCAGCGGCGGCTTCAGCGGCAAGGGCTTCGGCGGGAGCTCCCGTTCCGGCGGAGGCAGCCGTGGCGGCGGCTTCAGCGGGAAAGGCTTCGGCGGAGGCAAGAGATAAGCTAAATAAAAAAATAGCGGCAGGAACGAAGTTCCTGCCGCTATTTTTTCAGCTGGTTATGATTCCCGGAATAATTCGTCATAGGTGGTGTGCAGGGCGTCTCGGATGCCCCGGAGCTGGGTGGCTTCAATATGTCGGACACCACGTTCGATCTTCACCAGTGTCTCACGGGTCATGTTGATGCCCTCCAGCTGCAGCAGCTGCACCAGCTGGGTCTGCTTGATGTGTTGAGCCAGACGGATGCGGCGTATATTCTCTCCGATGCGGATGCTGTCCTGCTTGATTTTCTGTTCCACGGGTTTACCTCCCATAAAATTATGGTTCGGGGTACTCTGATATTTGCTGCTCAATTTGCCGGACGATATCGCTGGGCGGAATATCCAGCGCCTGTGCGATTTTGAAAAGGGTATCGAGGGTGGGACTCCGCAGTCCACGCTCGATTTTGCTGTAATGGGTGCGGTCCAGACCGGCCAGACCGCTGAGGACCTCCTGTGACATTCCCTTTCGGAGCCGATAGCTTTGAATCACCTGCCCCACCAGAGCGGCGCTGACCATGACCTCACCTTCTTTCCCTGTTATCATAACAGGAAGCAAAGAACGGAATGAGGTCACTTGACCCCGACGACAAAAAGGTGTAGAATGGACCTATCTAAATTGGGGGGTGGAATAGATGAAGCGGGTGGAGATACTGGTGGAGGAGAGCCTATACGAATTCTACCGGAAGGTAGGGGCGCAGGCCGGGGGCCTGCCGGCGGAGCGGGTCATGGCGGATGCACTGCTGAAGCTGGCAGGGGAGTTGTCGCTGCAGGCGCTGGAGAAAAAGCGGCGGCCGTGAGAAAGGAAAAAACCGTGGAAGCACAGCTTCCACGGTTTTTTGAACGTAAATTTTACTCGGCGGGGTAAACAGAAACCTGCTTACGATCCTTGCCCAGACGCTCGAAGCGAACCACACCGTTGGCCTTGGCGAACAGGGTGTCGTCGGAGCCACGGCCCACGTTGGCACCGGCGTGGATGTGCGTGCCACGCTGGCGAACCAGAATGTTGCCGGCCAGAACGTGCTGACCATCCGCACGCTTGGGACCCAGGCGCTTGGACTCGGAATCACGGCCGTTCTTGGTGGAGCCCATACCTTTTTTGTGGGCGAAGAATTGCAGACCAATGTTCAGCATATTTCAGTACCATCCTTTCTGTAAGGGTAGAGAAGAGGAGGGCGGTCAGCCTTCCATAACTTCAATGTTATCGGGATATTCGTCGTGAAGCTGCGCCAGATAGACCATCAGCCCCGTCAGAAGATTCTGACAGGTGGACTCGGCCGTGTTGGCCAGTCCGCCGGGGAGCCGAAGGGAAATCGAGGCATCCGCTTCCCGCACCTTTACCGCAGCACACAGACCCATCACGTCGTTTACGGTGGCCTCCACCAGACGGACGGCGCTGGTAATGGCGGCGCAGACGATGTCTTCGCCGGATTCTCCCCAGCCGCTGTGGCCCTGCACGTCAAACCCGATGATGCGTGCATCCTCCGTGAGGAATGTAACGGTCGTCATGCCTTAGAAAGAGATCTTGCCGATCTCCACCTTGGTGTAGGGCTGACGATGACCCTGCCGTTTGCGGTAACCCTTCTTGGGGGTGTACTTGAAGATACGGATCTTCTTGCCCTTGCCGTTCTTCACCACGGTGGCATCCACCTTGGCGCCCTCCACCACGGGAGTACCGAACTTGGAGTTCTCGCCGTCCACGATGGCCAGCACCTGATCAAAGACCACGGCGTCGCCGGCGTTGACGTCCAGCTTCTCGATGAAAAGCGTATCACCCTCGGAAACGTTGTACTGCTTACCACCGGTCACGATAATTGCCTGCATTACTTGTTGCACCTGCCTTTCCTTTATAACGGACTCGCTGTCGGGGGCGTCGGCTGCGGGAGCCGAAACTTCTACCCATTCAAAGCGGCTTATAAAGTATACCAGCCGGGCGCAACTTTGTCAACGCCTTTTGGGGAGATTTTGCGGCGTTTTCTTCGGAATATTCAAAAAAATGTCATGACTTTTTCCGTACAATGGGGTACAATGAATGAAAATAAGTGTTTGGAGGAAATTTCCCTTGAGAAAGCTCTATGACGCCGCAGACCGGTTCTGCGCCCGGCATCCCCGCTTCGGCGTGCCGGATCTGATGCGCTATATCGTTATCGGCAATGTGGTGGTGTTTTTCCTGATCATGCTGACCAGAGGCACCAATGCCAGCGCCCTGAACTTCCTGTATTTTGATCCGCAGATGGTGCTGCGGGGTGAGGTGTGGCGCATCGTCACCTACATTTTCGTACCCAGTACCACCAGTGTGTTCTGGCTGGTGGTGGAGCTGTATTTCTACTACTGGATCGGCTCCACGCTGGAGCGGGAGTGGGGAACGGCACGGTTTAACCTCTACTATTGGAGCGGCGTGCTGCTGACGGTCATCGGCGCTCTGCTGGCCAGCGCCATTACGGGCGGCAACTTTGCAGTGGCGGGGACGAGCTACGTGAACCTGTCCATGTTCCTGGCCTTTGCGCTGCTGTTCCCCAATACGCAGGTGCTGCTGATGTTCATCATCCCGGTGAAGATGAAGTGGCTGGCCTACATCGATGTGGGACTGTTTGCGGCGGGCATCATTCGGGCCATTTTGGTGCGGAACTGGGGCGGCGTGATTTTGCCGGTCATGGCGCTGCTGAACTTCCTGATCTTCGCATGGCCCACCCTGCAGGGCTGGGCGCAGCGGCAGCAGTATCAGCACTCCCGGCAGGCGGTGAACTTCAAGAAGGCCGTCCATCAGCAGCAGAAGCAGCAGGGGTATCACCACAAGTGTGCCGTGTGCGGCCGCACGGATACGGACTATCCGGAGCTGCAGTTCCGGTATTGCAGCAAGTGCGTGGGCTATCACTGCTTCTGTCAGGATCATATCTTCTCCCACGTTCACTTTACGGAGTGAGGAAAACAGAAGAAACAGAGCGCCGGTCCATACGGATCGGCGCTCTGTTTTTTGACTTTTTGTGCGCTTTATGTATCCAGCTCCAGCAGGTGGAGGCCGTAGTCGTTGAGGTAGGGCTTCACCAGATCATAGGGGATGAAGAAGGTCTGCTCACCGGCGGAATAGGGGGCGATGTCGTAGGTGTTGAAGACGATGGTCACACCCTTGGCGTTATAGAACACGCTGCGCTCGATCCAGTCCAGCACCGTTTTGTCGTAGTCGCTGAAATAGGAGGTGTCGCCGCTGTCCTGAATCTGACGGAGGATCAGCTGGTACACGGCCTCCTCCAGTTGGTTGATGTTGGTGGCCAGGTCCGTGACGGACACGGTCTTGCCGGTGGAGAGGTCGAAGGAGACGGCCTGCCGCCAGGTGCTGGGGTGGGCGCCGCCGGTATAGGAGACATAGGACAGGGTGACGCACAGCAGGCGCTCATTCTGCCACCAAGAGATCCCTGCCTCATCCCGATAGGCGAAGTCCTCGGTTTTCCAGCGCTCTCCGCCGGTGGTCTCGTACTCCTTACGAGCCATCTGCTCCATCTCGTCCAGCATATCCACCTGCTGATCCCGCCAGTCGGTGAACCAGTCGTTGATGCGCTGCACGGCGGCCTGCCGGTTCTTGGCGGCGGTGTCGCTGTTGTCGGGACTGCCGGTGAGGGTCAGCACGGGGATCTGATATCGGGCGGTGAGCAGCACTGTCTCGTCCTGCTCGCTGACGGTATATTGCCGCTCGATCCACTCCGTGGAGATGACAGGGACGTCCGGGGAGGTCACAGTCACTTTCGGGGTGTCGTCTACCATCATGGTGTTGGCGGCGGAGACCTTGCAGCCGGTCAGCAGGCCCGTCAGGACGGTACACAGGACCAGCAGCATGGCCAGAGCCAGTAGCTTTTTCATGGGGGTTCACCTCACAGAAGGATGGGGTTCGTGCGCCAGTCGCTGCCGCAGACGCTGCGGGAGGACTGGGGATAGGTCAGGACATAGAGGTCCGTCCAAAGGGCCTCCCGGCGGAAGAGAGCTTCTGCCGCAGGCCCCAGACGGGACACGTCACCGGGGCGGGTCAGTACCGGTGCGCCCTGCCGCTGCATCTGCCGCAGCAGATCCCGGCCCCGCTCGTTGGCAGCCAGCACACGGAGATAGGGGATACCGTCCGTCGGGGGCGTGACATCCAGCCACGCCGACAGCAGCATCCGCCGCAGCCGGGAGGTGGGGTAGCGCTTGGTTTTGGCGGTCTCCAGCAGCTCCTCCGGGGAACAGGAGGTGCGTACTGCCTGATAGAACCGGTGGTACAGGCCCTCCTTGCCGCCGTCATAGGGGAGGAAGTCCTCCTCCCGCAGCTGCCGCAGCCGGGCTAAAATGGCCCGGTGGCAATAGGAGAGGTCCGCCGGGGCCTGTCCCAGCGCCAGCTCCCGCCGCAGCACCTGCGCCGCAGGAGCAGGGAGGTAGGAGAGAGCCTCGTCGGTACGGCCGGAGCGCAGCAGCGTCCGCAGATAGGAGGCGGAGGCCGTGTCACCGGAGGGTGCGCCGTCGTGGCCGGCACCCTGACGCAGGACGGCCAGCGGCTCCATGGGAGCCTTCTGCCGCCGCAGAGCCTTCAGGTACTCGATGGCCAGAATGTCGTTGGGGCGGGAGAGCATCTGCGGGGGAGCGCCCAGCTCCTCCGCCGCCTGCTGCCGGGCCGGGGCATAGGCCATGCCTTGAGCCAGCAGCTGCCGGATGCGGGGCATCAGCTCCGGGCGGGAGAGGGCCGCCTCCGCCGCCTGTAAGGCGGTCAGGTCACCGCACTCGCTGCCGAAGGCCAGATGGGACACCACGCCGGTGGAGGTCAGCAGCGCCACACCGCCGGCGGCAAACCGCTCCGCTGAGGCCATGGCCCACGGGGTGGGCAGCTCCAGCACCAGATCGGCGCCGCAGCGGACGGCCATCTCTGCACGGGCGTGCTTGTGCGCCACGGCGGCGTCGCCCCGCTGGACGAAGTTGCCGCTCATGGCGCATACAAGGGGGGCGTCGTACTGCCGCCGCAGGCCCTCCAGCATCCGGGCATGGCCCAGATGGAAGGGATTGTATTCACATATGATACCAATGGCGTTCACGATGTTCCCCCTTAAAATGTTACAAAAGGTTACAATTCAGTTGCGGGATGCACGGATTTGTGGAAATTTCTCTGGTTTCAACGGAAAAATAAACAATTTGTCGGGTATTTACGAGATCTTGCCAGAATCATACCATACATCCGCAGATTTTGCAACGGAACACTTGGGCGTTGCTTTTTTCCGGCGGTGTGATACAATAGGGCCAACTGATAAACGAAAGGCGGTAATCGCAATGAACAGCGCTGAAAAGCTCCGACTGCTGCGGCAGCGGATGCAGGAGCAGGGCATGGACGCCTATGTGGTGGTAACGGATGATTTCCACGGCTCGGAGTACGTGGGTGACTTTTTTAAGGCCCGGGAGTATCTGTCGGGCTTCACCGGCTCTGCCGGTACGCTGGTGGTGCTGCCGGACAGCGCCGCCCTGTGGACGGACGGACGGTACTTTTTGCAGGCGGCGGATCAGCTGGCCGGGAGCACCATCGACCTGATGCGGGCGGGGCAGCCCGGCGTTCCCACCATCGGGGCTTTTCTGGCACAGAGGGTGCCGCAGGGAGGCACCGTGGGCTTCGACGGACGCACCGTCAGCAGTCTTTTTGCCCGGACGATGGCCGCTGCGCTGGAGGGGAAGAACGTCCGCTTCGCCTATGAGCAGGATCTGGCCGGGGCCGTGTGGCCGGACCGGCCGGCGCTGTCGGCGCAGCCGGTGTGGGAGCTGCCGGCGGAGTGCGCCGGGCTGACCCGTGAGGAGAAGCTGCATCTGCTGCGGGAGAAGATGTGGGAGACCGGGGCAGAGGTACTGGTGCTGACGGCGCTGGACGAGGTGGCGTGGACGCTGAACCTCCGGGGCGACGACGTGCGCTGCACGCCGGTGTTCCTGTCCTTCCTGCTGCTGCGGCAGGAGGAGGCCACCCTGTGTGTGCAGGAGCAGATCCTGTCCGGGGAACTGAAGGAGAAGCTGGTGGCCTGCGGCGTGGCACTGGCCCCCTATGAGAGCATTTATGACCGGCTGCGGGCCATCCCGGCAGGGACGGCGGTGCAGACGGACAGCGCCACGGCCAACTACTGCGTATTGCAGAGCCTGTCCGGGGCCAAGGTGCTGGACAGACCCAGCCCGGTGCAGCTGATGAAGGCCATGAAGACCCCGGCAGAGCAGGAGAACTTCCGGGCCGCCCACATCAAGGACGGTGTGGCGGTGTGCCGGTTCATCTGCTGGCTGCAGAGCCATGTGGGCAAGGAACCCATCACCGAGTGCAGCGCTGCCGCCAAGCTGGAGAGCTTCCGGGCTCAGCAGCCGGACTATCTGGGGCCAAGCTTTGACTCCATCATGGCCTTCGGCCCCCACGGAGCCATCGTCCACTATGAACCCACGGCGGAGACGGATGTGCCGCTGGAGCCCCGCAGCTTCTGCCTGGCGGATACCGGCGGACACTATTTGCAGGGGACCACGGACATCACCCGCACCATCCCGCTGGGGCCGCTGACGGAGGAGGAACGCCGGGCCTATACGGTGGTGCTGAAGGGCCATCTGCGGCTGGGGGCGGCTCGGTTCCCGGAGGGCCTGTGCGGGCAGAATCTGGATATTCTGGCCCGGCTGCCTCTGTGGGAGCAGGGGATGGACTACAACCACGGCACCGGTCACGGCGTGGGGTATGTGCTCAGCGTCCATGAGGGGCCGCAGCGCCTCCACTGGCGGCTGCCGGAGAACCAGAAGGTCACGGCGCTGGCAGAGGGCATGGTGGTATCCAATGAGCCCGGTTACTATGCCGCCGGACAGTTCGGCATCCGCCATGAGAATCTGGAGCTGGTGCAGCGGGACGGCGAGAACGAGTATGGCCGGTTTCTGCACTTCGAGCCGCTGACCATGGTTCCCTTTGACAGGACGGCGCTGGAGCTGAGCCTGCTGTCGGAGGAGGAGCTGGCGCTGCTGAACGCCTATCATGAGAAGGTGCGGGCTGCCATCGCACCCCATCTGGATGGGGAGGAGCTGGCGTGGCTCATGGCCGCTACGGCACCCATCCTGCGGTAAGAGAAGAATAGAAAAGCCGTCCCCGGCCAGTGGCCGGGGACGGCTTTTTTATACGGGAAGATCATCGTTTCAGCAGGGCTTGGCGGCGCCGCCAGTCCGGCAGGTAACGCTCCACCTCGGCGTAGAAGGCGGGACTGTGGTTTTTATGGCGGATATGGGCCAGCTCATGCACCACCACATACTCGATGGCCTCCGGTGGATAGGCCATCAGGTACAGGGAGAAGCAGAGGCTGTTTTTCCCGGAGCAGCTGCCAAATCGTGTCCGGGCGGAGGTGATCTTGATCCCGGTGGGGCGGACGCCCATGACCCCGGCCCAATAGGCCACCCGCTGGGGCAGAAGGGTCTTGGCCTGCTGGCGAAGGACCTCCTGCTCCTGGGGGGTGGGTTCCGGGTGCTCCGCCCGATACCGGGCCTGACGCTGCTGCTGGCGATGGATCCATGTCTCGTGCTTTTCCACGAAGGTGCGGATCTCTTCCGCCGGGAGAGCCATGGGCGCCCGCACTATCACGCTGCCGGACTGGTCCACCTGCAGGGCCGCGGTGCGGCGGCGGCTCCGCACCACCTGATAGTCCGTCATCGCTCTGCCACCCAAATGAATCGGGGGCCGTGATAGCCGTCCCGCTCCACGGTCTCCGTCCACATGGACGCAGGGCGCACCCATAGGCCGCCGTCGCCGTAGAGGGCCCGGTACACCACCAGCTCCTCCAGCGTCTCCGAGTGGCGGGCGATGCCCAGCACCTGATATTCATTGCCCTTGAAGTGGCGATACCGCCCCGGTTGAATGTCCGCCATATGCTCCACCTCCGTTTTTGGGATCAGTATACCACATCGGTTCCCAAAAGGCAAAAACTGTGTTATCATACAGGAAAGGACATATGCTGGAAGGGGAGACTGCACCATGAAGAACACCACCCTGTGCTACATCGAAAATCCGGCCGGGGAGTATCTGATGCTCCACCGGGTGAAGAAGGAGAACGACTGCAACCACGACAAATGGATCGGTGTGGGCGGGAAATTCGAGGACGGAGAGAGTCCGGAGGAGTGCGTCCTGCGGGAGACGCTGGAGGAGACGGGGCTGACTCTTACCGACTATCGGTATCGGGGGATTGTCACCTTTGTCTCCGACCGGTGGGAGACGGAATATATGCATCTGTTCACCGCCACCGGCTGGACGGGAGGTATCCGGGAGGACTGCGACGAGGGCGTGCTGGAGTGGATCCACCGGGATCGGCTGGCGGCCCTGCCCCAGTGGGAGGGGGACCGCATCTTTCTGGAGCTGCTGCGGCGGGAGGTGCCGTTCTTCTCCCTGAAGCTGCGCTATGAGGGGGAGCGGCTGGCCTATGCCGCCCTCAACGGAAGGGAGATGGAGCGATGAAGCTGCTGGTCAGTGCGTGTCTGCTGGGAGTGGCCTGCCGCTACGACGGGCGGAGCAAGCTCCACCCGCTGGCGCAGGAGCTGTGCCGCCGCCATGAGGTGATCCCCGTGTGCGGGGAGATCTTCGGGGGGCTGCCCACGCCCCGGCTCCCCTCCGAACGCCGGGAGGGCGGCGTGTTTGCAAGCGACGGCGGTGATGTCACCGATGCCTTCCGCCGGGGGGCGGAGGAGGTGGTGCGTCTGGCCCGGCTCACCGGAGCACAGGCGGCCATTCTGAAGGAGCGCAGCCCCTCCTGCGGCTCCGGGGAGATCTATGACGGCACCTTCACCGGAACGGTGGTGGAGGGCTGGGGCGTGACGGCGGAGCTGCTGCGCCGGGAGGGCATCCCGGTGCTGGGGGAGTCCCGGATGGGAGAACTGCTGACAGAGGGCGAGGCGTGTTTGGTCAAAATCACAAGAGACCCGGCGAAAAAACTGTGAGATTCTGAAAAAATGGTCCGGCCCCATTGACAGCCTATGTATAAGTTGCTAAGATGGTAGCGTCAACAAACCGAAAACGTTACCGGAAAGGTTTCCAAGTTTTCGGTACTATCTCCGGAGGGATTACCGATGACCATCAAAGATATTGCCCGGCTCTGCGGCGTCAGCGTCAGCACGGTATCCCGTGTGCTCAATGACCGACCTGACGTCAGCGAAGAGAACCGACGCCGGGTGCTGGAGGTCATTGAAAGCTCCAACTACATCCCCAACAACACCGCACGGGATCTGGTCAAGACCAAGTCCGACGCCATTGGGCTGGTGGTGCGGGGCGTGTCCAACCCCTTCTATACCGACATCATCCGGGCCGTCGAGGACAGCATCACCGCCGAGGGCTTTACCATGGTGATGCAGCAGATCGGCACCTGCGATGACGAGATCAAGCGGGGGGCTATGATGGAGCGGGAGAAGCGGCTGCGGGGCATCGTGTTTCTGGGCGGACGATCCGACTATACGCCGGAGGAGCTGACCGTGCTGAACGTACCCTTCGTCTGCTGCTCCTACGCCAATCAGTACGGCACACTGCCGGAGGGCTCCTACGCATCGGTGTCCATCGCTGACGAGGAGGAGGCCTATCGGGCCGTGACGGAGCTGTACCGCTGCGGACACCGCCGCATTGCGGCGCTGGTGGCCCGCACCGATGACCGGGCCATCAGCCAGCTGCGCTATCAGGGGTATCTCCGGGCGCTGGCGGACTGCGGCCTGCCGACGGAGGAGGAACTGGTGATCCGCGCCGGGTCCTTTGACATCGGGGACGCCTACCGGGCCACGGCGGAGAGGCTGCGGCAGGGGGCGGACTTCACGGCGGTGTTTTCCATTGCCGACAACATGGCGCTGGGCGCCATGCGGGCGCTGCGGGAGGCGGGACGCCGGGTGCCGGAGGACTGCTCCGTTATCGCCATCGACGGCCTGACCATGTCGGAGTATTTCCATCCCATGCTGACCACCCTCTGCCAGCCTATGGAGGAGATGGGGCGGCGCAGCGTGGAGATTTTGATGGACATGATCCACGGCCGGGGACGGCCTCGCTGCGAGACGGTGCGGACCGTGCTGCGCCGGGGAGCGTCTGTGCGGCGGATCAACTGAGTTTTTCCCATCCCAAGGGATGTGAAAAATAATAAATGAAGGAGAAATGAAAATGAAGAAGTTTCTTGCATTGGCTCTGGCTCTTGCTATGGCGCTGTCTCTGGCAGCCTGCGGCAAGAAGGCAGATGACAACAACAAGGGCAATGGAGACGAAGCGAAGGGTTCCGTGTACTACCTGAACTTCAAGCCCGAAGCCGACAAGGCCTGGCAGGATCTGGCCAAGACCTACACCGAGAAGACCGGCGTGGAGGTCAAGGTCGTCACCGCCGCCTCCGGCCAGTATGACACCATGCTGACCTCCGAGCTGGACAAGTCCGCTCCTCCCACCATGTTCCAGGTGGGCAATCAGGGCGCCGTCAACTCCTATGGCGATTTCTGCTATCCTCTGGATAACACCGACGTTATGAAGGAAATGACCACCCAGGACTTCAACCTGAAGAATGCCAACGGCGAGACCGTGTCCATCGGCTACTGCTATGAGGCCTATGGCATCATCGTCAACAAGGCTCTGCTGAAGCAGGCCGGTTATGAGATCACCGACATCACCAACTTCGAGTCTCTGAAGAAGGTGGCCGATGATATCCACGCCCGTGCCAACGAGCTGGGCTTTGACGCCTTCAGCTCCGCCGGTCTGGAGGGCTCCTCCAGCTGGCGCTTCTCCGGTCATCTGGCCAACATGCCCCTGTTCTATGAGTTCCGGGATGACAACGTCACCGCTCAGCCCGCCACCATCAAGGGTACCTATCTGGACAACTTCAAGAACGTCTGGGATCTGTACACCACTGACTCCGCCACCACCGGCGCTGCTCTGACCACCGCCACCGGCGACACCTCCGAGGCCGAATTCGGTCAGGGCAAGGCCGTGTTCTTCCAGAACGGTTCCTGGGAATATGCCAACCTGGTCACCAGTGATGACAAGGGCTTTAAGATGAACCCCGAGGATCTGGCCATGATCCCCATCTACTGCGGCGTTGAGGGCGAGGAGAAGTCCGGCCTGTGCTGCGGCACCGAGAACTGCTGGGCTGTCAACAAGAACGCCAAGGAAGAGGACATTCAGGCCACGCTGGACTTCATGAAGTGGGTCGTTACCTCCGACGAGGGCACCACCATGCTGGCTGAGCAGTTTGGCCCCTGCCCCTTCAAGAACGCCAAGACCCCCGAGAACGTGTTCTTTGCCGATGCCAACGCCTATACCGCTGCCGGCAACTACATTGTGACCTGGGCCTTCAACTGGACTCCCGCCGTGGATGACTGGCGTGCGGGCGTGGTGGACGCTCTGACCCAGTACACCGTCAACGGCGGCAGCTGGGACAACGTCAAGACCGCCTTCGTGGACGGCTGGGCCACCCAGTATGCCAAGGAGAACGGCTGAGCTATAAGCGCTCCGTTGTAACGCAATAGGACCGGGGGCGGGCTTATCGCCCGCCCCCGATTTTCTCACCTGCGGCGCACAGAGCTGTTGGCCGGTATGGACCGGGCAAGAGCTCCGGGCGCCGCCCGGAAAAAACATAGATAGGAGAGAGGCGTCATGAAACTTCCGAAACACCGCCGGGATGAGGCCGCACTGAATTCCCGGCTGATCCGCCGCCCCATCAAGCGCATGGTGTGGCTGTTTTTGCTGCCCACCTTTGCCGCCTTCTGCATCGGCTTCCTGTACCCCTTCTTCAAGGGGCTGTTTCTGTCCTTCTGCAACTTCCGCATTACCAGCCAGTGGACATGGACGGGGCTGGAAAACTACCGGAAGGCCTTCCAGGACCCCGGCTATATGCACGCGTTCTGGTACACGGCGCTGTTTGCTCTGGTGAGCCTGATCGTTATCAATCTGTTTGCCTTTACCATTGCCTATGCACTGACCCAGAAGTTCAAGGGCACCAACGTGTTCCGCACGGTGTTTTTCCTGCCCAACCTCATCGGCGGCATCGTGCTGGGCTATATCTGGTCCATGATCTTCGACGGCATCCTCATCAAGTACAACACCTCCGTGATCCTGGAGACGAAATACGGCTTCTGGGGTCTGGTGATCCTGGTGTGCTGGCAGCAGATCGGCTATATGATGATCATCTATATTGCCGGACTCCAGGCCGTGCCCGAGGATATGCTGGAGGCGGCCCGCATCGACGGCGCCAACCGCTGGCAGACCCTGTGGCGGGTCACTATCCCCAACGTGATGCCCTCTATCACCATCTGCATGTTCCTGAGCCTGACCAACGGCTTCAAGCTGTTTGACCAGAACCTGGCCCTGACCGCCGGGCGTCCCTTCCAGCAGCTGGGCAACGGAGAGACCATCAAAACAACGGAAATGCTGGCCCTGAACATCGTCAACGCCTTCGGCACCAGCGGCGGCGGCAACCGCGGCGTGGGTCAGGCCAAGGCCGTGATCTTCTTCATCGTGGTGGCGGCCATCAGCATCATCCAGCTTCAGGCCAGCCGCCGCAAGGAGGTGCAGCAATGATCAAAACCGAAGCTCTGCGCCGCAGAGAGCGCCGTCAGGCGCTGCTGACGGTGGTGTTCACCATCATCTCCGTGATCTATCTGATGCCGGTGCTCCTGGTGCTCATCAACTCCCTGAAGGCCAACGCCTTTGTCAACACCGAGACCTTCAAGCTGCCCACGGCGGAATCCTTTGTGGGGCTGAAGAACTATGTCAAGGGCATGACCTTCGGCAACTTCGCCTTCTATAAGGTGGTATTCTACAGCTTCTTCATCACCATTACCTCCACGGCGCTGATCCTGCTATGCACGTCCATGGCGGCGTGGTACATCTCCCGGGTGGGGAGCCTGGTCAGCAAGATCGTGTACTACCTGTGCGTATTCTCCATGGTGGTGCCTTTCCAGATGGTCATGTACACCCTGGCCCGGACGGCGGACCGGGTGCATCTGAACACCCCCTGGACCATCCCCGTGGTATACCTGGGCTTCGGCGCGGGCCTTGCCGTGTTTATGTTCACGGGCTTTGTCAAGAGTCTGCCGCTGGAGATCGAGGAGGCCGCCGCCATCGACGGCTGCGGCCCGGTGGGCACCTTCTTCCGGGTGGTGCTGCCTATGCTCAAGCCCACCATGATCTCCGTGGGCGTGCTGGAGATCATGTGGGTATGGAACGACTATCTGCTGCCCAGCCTGGTGCTGGACATCAACCAGTACCGCACCATCCCCATCCACATTCAGTACCTCAAGGGCAGCTATGGCACCGTGGACATGGGCGCCACCATGGCCCTGATTATGCTGAGCATCCTGCCGGTCATTATCTTCTATCTCTGCTGCCAGAAGCACATCATCAAGGGCGTGGCCGCCGGAGCCGTGAAGGGCTAAGGGACATATGGGGCCTCCGTCCGGGGGCCGACAAGAAGAATTTCAAAGCATTTCTATAAGTAAGTGAGTGACTACCTATGAATCGAAGCAGCGGCATTCTGATGCCCATTTTCTCCCTGCCGTCCCCCTATGGCATCGGCACGCTGGGCAAAGCGGCGTATGACTTTGCGGACTTTTTGGCGGAGGCAGGCCAGCACTACTGGCAGATGCTGCCCCTTGGCCCCACCAGCTATGGGGATTCCCCCTATCAGAGCTTTTCCACCTTTGCCGGTAACCCCTATTTCATCGATCCGGACCTGCTGGTAGAGGACGGCCTCTTGACGAAGCGGGAGGTGAAGGCCTACCGCTGGGGGAGTGACCCCCGCCATGTGGACTACGGCGCTGTGTATGACAGCCGGTTGAAGCTGCTGTCCAAGGCCAAAAAGCGGGGCTGGGAGCGTGACCGGGAGGAGGTCACGGCCTTTGTGACGGAGAATATCCGGTGGCTGCCGGACTATGCTCTGTTCATGGCCTGCAAGCGCCATTTCGGGATGCGCTCCTGGACGGAGTGGGAGGATGAGGACATCCGCCTGCGCCGCTCTCCGGAAGTGCTGGAGCAGTACCGCACCCTGCTGCGGGAGGATGTGGAGCTGTTTACCTATATCCAGTATCTGTTCTTCCGGCAGTGGGAGGCCTTGCGGACCTATCTCCATGAGAGGGACATCCACGTTATCGGTGACCTGCCCATATACGTGGCCATGGACTCCGCCGATGTGTGGGCCGAGCCGGAGAATTTCCAGTTGGATGACCGCTGTGTCCCCACGGAGGTGTCCGGTGTGCCGCCAGACTACTTCAGCGCCGATGGCCAACTGTGGGGCAATCCCCTTTATCGCTGGGATCGGATGCAGGCCGACGGCTTCGGTTGGTGGATTCGCCGCATCGACGGCGCCGGGAAGCTGTATGACGTCATCCGCATCGACCACTTCCGGGGCTTCGAGAGCTACTGGGCAGTACCCTACGGCGAGACGACGGCCAAAAACGGCCGGTGGGTCAAGGGCCCCGGCATGGCGCTGGTGGGTGTGCTCACCGGTTGGTTCCCGCAGCTGGAGTTTATCGCTGAGGATCTGGGCTATCCAACCCCGGAGGTGGCACAGCTGCTGCGGGATTCCGGTCTGCCGGGCATGAAGGTGTTGGAATTCGCCTTCGATTCCCGTGACACCAGCAGCTATCTGCCCCATAGCTATGGGGAGAACTGCATCTGCTATACCGGCACCCATGACAACAGCCCGCTGGCCCTATGGAGGCAGGAGGCAGATCCGGCGGATATTGCCTTTGCCAAGGAGTATCTGGGTCTTAATGACGAGGAGGGCTTCAATCGGGGTGTCATCCGGGGCGGCATGAGCTCTGTGGCCAAGCTGTTTGTAGCTCAGATGCAGGACTATCTGGAGTTGGGGGCGGGACACCGCACCAACGAGCCGGGGACTCAGTCCGGCAACTGGCAGTGGCGGATGCTGCCGGGCGAGCTGACACCGGAGCTGGCGCAGCGCATCCGGAAGCTGACCCGCATCTACGGCCGATTGGCCTGAAAAGCAACGGGAGGGACCGAGCCGATGCTCGGTCCCTTTTTCCATGGAAGGAGAAGGATATGATCCGTGTGCATGAGACGGGACTGCGGCGTGGAGGAGGTCACAGTGAACAAACCGAATCCTCAGGCTGTGGGCCTTTACCGGCATATGGGGGTCTATCGGAGGATCGATTGCGGCGAGGAGGGGCCCCTATCCACTGCTTTATAGGAAAACCGTCGGAACTGAAAACAGTGCATGACCCCGGTGGCCATTGGCTGCCGGGGTCATGGAGACTGTCGGAAAAACCCGGAGGGTTTTTCCGGCAAAAGGTTGCAGTCTGCTGTGCGCATAATTTGTGTGCCATAGGCGCACAAATTCCACACTTGCAGCCTGAGAAGTATTTTCTCTCACGCACATGTCGCGAGAGAAAATGATTTTACTTCTTTGCCGCCTGCGGGCGGCAAACTCTGCGAGGCTTTTTTGACACGCTGCATGACCCCGGCGGCCAATGGCCGCCGGGGTCATGCTATGGAAAGGAAGGGGATAGAATGTTTTACCGCTGCACCCGGCCGGAGCCGTCGCCGCCGGCCAGCTTCTCCACCTCGGCCACGGTGACACGGTTGAAGTCACCCTCGATGGAGTGCTTCAGGGCCGAAGCCGCCACGGCGAACTCGATGGCGCTCTGGCTGTCCTTGCCGCTGAGCAGGGCGTAGATCAGGCCGCCGCCGAAGCTGTCGCCGCCGCCCACACGGTCCACGATGTGCAGGTGGTACTCCTTGGAGAAGCAGTAATTCTCGCCGTCGTACAGCATACCGGCCCAGTCGTTGTCGCTGGCGGACAGGGAGGTGCGGAGGGTGATGGCCACCTTCTCGAAGCCGAACCGATCGGCCAGCTGCTTGGCCACGGACTTGTAGCCCTCCTTATTGAGCTTGCCGCCGTAGATGTCGGTGTTCTCCGCCTCGATGCCGAACACATCCTTGGCGTCCTCCTCATTGGAGATGCAGACGTCCACGTACTGGCACAGCTCCGTCATGGCGGCACGGGCCTGCTCACGGGTCCAGAGCTTACCACGATAGTTCAGGTCGCAGGAGATCTTTACGCCGTGCTTCTTGGCGGCTACGCAGGCCTCCTTGCAGATCTCCACCAGATTGGAACCCAGCGCCGGAGTGATGCCAGTGAAGTGGAACCAGTCGGCGCCGTCAAAGATGGCATCCCAATCGAAATCGGAGGGCTGGGCCTCCTGAATGGCGGAGTGCGCCCGGTCGTAGATGCACACGCTGCCCCGCTGGGAGGCACCCTTTTCCAGATAGTAGATGCCGATGCGATCGCCGCCCCGGACGATGGAGCGGGTGTCCACGCCCAGCCCACGGAGGGCATTGACGGCGCCCTGTCCGATGGCGTGGGCGGGCAGCTTGGTGACGAAGGCGGCGTCCATGCCGTAGTTGGCCAGCGACACGGCTACATTGGCCTCGCCGCCGCCGAAAGTCGCTTCCATCATGTTACTCTGGAAAAAGCGCTCGTGGCCGGGCGCGCGCAGGCGAAGCATGATCTCGCCAAAGGTTAAATATTTCATTGCGTCCTCCTTACTTTTGCAGCAGATGCACGGCAAAGCCGCCGAATTCCTGCTTCAAATACACGGCGATCATCCGATCGCCCTTGTACTTTGCCGTTTCCGGGTCAACGGCGTAGCCGGCCTTTTCCAGCTCCGCAATGGCCTGCCGCATGGTAACCCGGCTCACTTTATACGATTCTGCCAGTTCCTTTTCCGCCGGAAGTTTTCCGTTTTCATCTACAAGCTTGTTAATCAACAGCTTGTTCTTCAGATCGACATAGATCTGGTAGTAGAGTGGAATCGGTGATTCATTCATGATACCATTGCTGTTCCCCATTTGTTTCATTCCTCTTCTGATCATTTTAGTTAAACGCTTCGCCAAGTGCTCCCGGACGGCAGAAAGCAGTTTTCAAACACATTTCAGTATACCATAATTTCCCAGATTATGGAACTCCATTGCCTGTCAGACAGAACTTTTTCACCGCCTCAATCACCCCACAGGCACAGGCGGATGCGGCGACATAGTCCGCCGAACTTTTCAGGATTTCATTGGCATTGGCCACCGCAACTCCAATTCCCGCTTCCCGGATCATTTCCAGATCATTCGTGAAGTCCCCGCAGGCCATCACATCTTCCATACCAATCCCCATAAGCCCCGCCAGTTCCCGGACTCCCGTTGCTTTATTGCACTGTACCGGCCCCAGCTCAACCGCTACATCGGAGTACGTTGTAATCCAGTATTGGGAGGAATATGGCTTCAAAGCCATTCTGATCCTTTCTATTTTTCCTGTCCTGTGTTCATCCATAAACATAATTTTAACAAATTTTTGTTCTTTCCAGTCCACTGCACGATAATCCAGCAGCTGCTTAAACCGGTTTCCCAGTTTTCGATGTTCCGTAACATAATCGGTAACACTCAGAGCGCGCTCCTGGTATGCATCGGAACAGGTTACCGTAAGCCCCGCCCGGTTTGCATCATTTATGATGTCCCTGATCGGTTCTGCGCAGAAGCCTTTCATCAGGACGCAGGTGTCATCCACAAACACGCACGCCCCGTTTGCTGCA
>ENA-UEPH01000181-UEPH01000181.1-human-gut-metagenome-genome-assembly--contig:-NODE-181-length-75591-cov-7.434992_pt1 | contig 75591 bp, 65 predicted proteins | sample MGYA00242891_ERZ507898 | MGnify/ENA primary metagenome ERZ507898 (study PRJEB26167, sample SAMN06115411) | human gut metagenome | host: Homo sapiens | place: China:Guizhou | collected 2014-10-15...
TCCTTCCAGATCACTTGCGGGGCGGTGTTGATGTATAACGGGTTGTCGGGACTGTTGAAAGGTTTTTTCCTGAAGGTGGACGAGCATATAAAATTGGCGGATTTGACCACCGTTCCAATAGCCATACCCATGATTGCCGGACCTGCCACGATTACGGCCGCCGTTACTTTCCCGGTTCAATACGGGCGGGAGATCACGATTATATCTATCCTGATCGCTTTGGTGGTGAATCTGTTTTGTATGTTACAAGCCCGTCGGATCGGGAATTTCCTGATCAAATATAATTTTATGAACCCGTTAATTCGTATTATCGGGTTGATAGTTGCCACGATCGGGTTGCAGATGATATTTGACGGGATTACCCTGTTTATAAAGACGTTGACGGTGTGAGGTTTATAAAGTCCATAAGGTTTATAAAGTCCATAAGGTCTATAAAGTCCATAAAGTCTATAAGGTCAGTGGACCCCTGCGGGGCGCTTTGTCTACGGCAGCATGTGCTGCCGTTAAAGTTTGTCCGAAGGACACCCGTGACTTTATGGACTTTACGACTTTATGGACCTTATAGACTTATTTCAAGGTATCCATTCGATGATTCGGTTTGTCGGGTGATTCTCTCGCCATTTTATGAAGTCAGCATAAGTACGGATTCCGTCTTGGATAACAGCTTGGTAATATTCGATCCCCATGATCTTTTCGGTGTCGGGGGTTTCGTATTTCAGTTGTAGAATCGTGTTCCGGGTTTCCGGTGTCAACACGGTTGCGATACGTTCGGCGACGCGTTCGAAGTACCCGTCATAGCGGGAACCTTTCAAGATGTGGATCATGTCGATTTGCCACGGCGTGTTATCCGGGGAGAGATACGATGCATGCCATTCTATGCAGTGTTCATCGGTATCAATCGAGTTGATATATTCGATTTGTTTGATTGCCGGGTGTTCGGCGATTCGGGTTATTGCGGCAAAACTTACGGAAGGGGTTAGCGTGGGGGTATAGATATGAAAGTCAATATCCTTGTGCTTCATCATTAGTCCCATTTTTAATGAACCGACAAGATTAATTTCGGCCCCTACAGATTCCCAAATAGGAATAATACGGGTGTCCCGGATAATTTGCCGGGCTTGTTCCATATTCTGGGCTGCGATATTTAGTAAGTTTTCCATAGAAATAGTATTTTAATGCCGCAAAATTAGTGATAATATAGAGTAATAGAAAATGAATGAATATTCCTTGATTTTCTTTTTCGTTTTCTTGGAACATTGTTTATTATTGTTTAAATTGGTAGCTGAATATTTAAAAAATCGGCTATGAAATATATTGTGTCATTTGTGCTTTTTTTGGGGTGTTTTGTTTGGTTTGGGAATAGTTCGTTGGTTGCTCAGGTGTATAAAGACAAACAAAAGGATGAGAAAAAAAAGATTATTCGGGAGCAAGCGATAGAGTTATTACTAAAGGAGCAACAAGTAGCGGCAGAACGGGCTGCATTGATGGAATTGTACTGGGCGTTGGGAGGTGAGGAGTGGCGTACGAATGAAAATTGGTTGAGCGATCGGCCTGTTGAAGAATGGTACGGGGTGAAGCGGAATTATGATAATGGGATGTTGAGCTTGTATTTAGGGTCGAATGGTTTGAAAGGAGTCTTGCCGGGTTCTATTTTTAAGCTAAAGACATTAGAGGTTCTTAATCTCTGTAATAATGGGATTACGGGGGAGATTCCTGTAAATATAGGTGAATGTTCGGCATTGAGACAATTATCCTTGAACGGTAATCGTTTGACGGGGAAAATTCCCGGTGGGATCACCGAACTAGAGAATTTAGTGTCGTTGGACTTGGCACGTAATGAATTATCGGGAGAGATTCCCGCCTCGCTCGGGAATATAAAAGAATTGAAATTTCTGAGACTGGAAAATAACAGGTTGATTGGTAGTATTCCGGCAAGCATTGGTAATCTTTCACGATTGGAGTATATGAATATTTCAAGTAACTTGCTGGTAGGAAAAATTCCGGAGGAGTTTACGCTTTTGGAGAATCTGGAAGAGGTGTATTTATGTGATAACCGTATGCGGGGAGCTTTACCGTTGGATTGGAGTAATATGAAGAAATTGCATACTCTGTCGTTAGAGAACAACCGTATAGACGGAGAGATCCCCGCGTCATTGGGAAATGCGAAAGCTTTGAGGTATCTTTGGTTGAGGAATAATTTGTTAAGAGGACCGATACCGGTTACTTTAGCTGATTTGAATGAATTATTGAGGCTAGAGCTGGCGAATAATCGGTTGACAGGAGCGATACCCGGTGGGCTGTTTGCTTTGCCGAAATTATATAGTTTGGGTTTGTCGGATAATAATTTGTCCGGGCCGTTACCTTCTGATATAAACAAGGCTATTTTGTTATCCTCTCTTGATTTGAGTAACAACCGTTTGAGTGGGCCGTTACCGTTGGAACTTTGGGAATTGACGCAATTAAGTTTTATTAATTTGAGAAATAACAGGTTTACTGGAACTATATCCCCGGAAATAGGAAAGATGACGGCCTTGACTTCGTTGGATTTGACTTCTAACAAGTTTTCAGGCGAGTTGCCGAAGGAGATCGGGGAGTTAATGCGGTTACATTCTTTGTTGCTTTCGGAGAACGAGTTTTCTGGAGAGTTGCCGGAGACATTGGGCAAGCTGGCTCACCTACGGAATTTTTACGTGAAGACTAATCATTTTTCCGGCCCTTTCCCGGTTGTATTAACGAAATTAGTTCAGTTGGAATATTTGAACTTGAGTTTTAACTGTTTTTCGGGTGAGATTCCATCCGAGATTGGTAACTGGGAAAGTATGAAGCATTTGTATTTATGGGAAAATCAGTTTACAGGGAGTATACCTTCGACAATCGGTAATTTGCGCAACTTGACGGAATTGAGTCTGGGACAAAACCGGTTAACCGGAATATTACCCAAGGAGTTGGGTGAGTTGAAGAATTTGTCTAAAGTATTTTTGAATAATAATGGTTTTACCGGGCAACTTCCTGTCGAAATAGCGGGTATGCGAAGTTTGACTTTTCTAAACTTGGCTAATAACCGATTGTCGGGTGAGTTACCGGAGGAGTTGGGTGAGTTGGAGGCGTTAGAAGAGTTGTATCTGGGTGTTAATATGATAACGGGGACATTTCCAAGCACGATAGGCAAGATGAAACGTTTAAAAGTATTGAGCGTGTTTGGGAACCGGATGAGCGGTGTATTACCTCCTGAACTTGGTGATATGGAAGGACTTGAAAAATTGTACCTGACGAATAATCAGTTTGAGGGGGCAATCCCTCCGGAGATCGGTAATCTGAAGCGCTTGAAAGTATTGGCTATACCGAATAATAAGTTTTCGTCACTTCCGGAAGAATTAGGTGATTTGGAGGGATTAGAAGAATTTAACGCATCCGGAGCTTTTACGGGGGGAGTTTTACCCGAGAGTGTCGGTAATCTGAGAAATTTGAAGTTATTGTTGTTAGGGGCTAATAAGTTATCTGGAATGATTCCTTCCGGAATCGGAGATTTGACACGGTTGGAAAGAGTCGATTTGTCCATGAATGAATTAAGTGGAAGTATTCCTGTTGGAATAGGCTATCTGGATCGCTTGACAATATTGGATGTATCCGGGAATAAATTGAGTGGAACAGTGCCTGCAGAGATCGGGAATATGCGATGTTTGACGTTGCTTCGGCTGGCTCGGAATGAGTTGGAAGGAAGTTTACCTGTGGAGCTGGGATGGCTCTCTGAATTGGAGGTGTTGGATGTAGCATCAAATGAATTAACCGGAACATTACCCGCCGAATGGGGCGAATTGCGAAATTTGAAGTCTTTGATTCTCACTCGGAATAAAATTAGTGGAAGTATCCCGGAAGAATGGGCGGGAATGGAAAAACTGGAAAATTTTATGGTGATAGATAACGCTTTAACAGGGAAAGTGCCGGATTTTCTGTTTAATTTACCTACGTTGAAGCGGATGTTGATTGAAGATAATTTCTTAGAACTTACCACGGAACAAAAAGCATTGAATCGGAAAGGTGGTGTTTATTTTTTATTGCCGCAAAAGAAGAAAGATATTTGATTTTGATCACCCACCTATTCTTTTCCCGTGTATAAGGAAAGAATAGGTGGGTGATCATTTTAATTGGACTTCAGTTGAGAGTCGGTGACATGTTTTTCCTTGTAAGGGAATCCTTTCTCGAACTCTTCGACTTCTTCCGGGGTAACGTTGAATACCGGGTCTTCATAGAATTTTCCGCTGATACGGGATAAACTACCTTCGTGTAATTCGAAAATCATGAACGGGTCAAAATTTTCTCCTTCACGGGTGGTAATGTGGTATTGGGCGGCATTTTTGAATCCGAATCGGTGGTAATATGCGGGATTACCAAATAGGACGATAGCTTTGTAACCGAAGTTCCGAGCCGTGGCTTGGGTATGTTTTATCAGTAAAGAACCTATTCCCTGTTTTTGGAGGGAAGGGGACACGCTGATCGGTCCCAGGCAAAGAACTTCGTGTTCCATGCCCGTGTTGTCGATAACTTTGGCTTTCGTGCATATCACGTGTCCCACGATTTCCCCGTTTTGTTCGGCCACGAAATCGAGTTCCGGGATAAAACAAGGGCTTGTCCTGATCTTGTGTAACACGAGATGTTCGTCTGCTCCGGGATGATACACGTCCCAGAAGGCTTCCCGGGTGAGGTTGTCAACAAAGGCGTGGTCGGTTTCTGTTTCCAGTCTGATCGTTGTATTCATATTCCTTTTCCTTTTATTCATTTTTAATTCCGATGTAAAAGACATAGCCGTAATATTTTTTGTATTTGCGGTAATAGTTCTGTTCTTCCAGTTGATTTTGGGCGAATTGCCGGGCCGTTTCGCTGTAATCGTATTGTTCGAGGAACGATGTGACACAGGCTTGCATGGGTTTGTAGAAATGATCTAACCAGCAATCTTCAGGCACGATAAAGTGTGCTTGGGGCGTATACCCGGCGTCTTCCATTTGCTTGACTTTGTTTGGTATCGTGTCGATTTCGGCGTAATGAAAGTGCCAGAAATGATTAATCTCTTCGGGGCGTGTGGGGGTAAGCCACGAGACTTCCGACACGGCGATTGCTCCCCCGGTTTTCAGGAATTTTCTCCATTCGTTGAGTCCCCTCCGAAAACCGATATTGTAGATAGAACCTTCAGCCCAGATCAAGTCTAATTCTTCTCCTTCAAAAGGTAATTCAGCCATCGAACCTACGATGCCTGTAACCCGGTCGTCATAGCCGTGGCGTTTCATTCTCGCGTTGAAGAGGTCGATCAGCTTGGGAGATATGTCCATACCCCTGATCGTCCCGTCGGTATGGGTTGCGAGCGTGAGGGTTTGTCCCCCGCTACCGCAACCGAGGTCTGCGACTTTTGCGTCTTGCGGGAGTTTCCCGACGAGGTTTAATGCCTGGCAGGTCGTTTGTTCACTACCGGGTCCCTGACGATTTAACCGACCGAAAAAGTCCACGATCATGTCGAAATCGAAATCTTCTACTAGTTTTAGTTCTTTTCCCATAATTGATATAAATATAATGATTAAGTTTGAATCTCGCACCTTGTGGGCATGAAGATTCGGGTAAAGATTTCCGGGGTACCCGTGAGGATACTTGAAAATCGTAAAATGAAGCCAAATAAAAATTATTTTCGGGTGTGAAACTCGAATTGAAAGGTCCAGTCTGAAGAGATTACAGACTGTTAATTACGCATTTATCTTCTTAGAGTTTGTCGTTTTCAAACAGCAATGTTTTAATTTATCGTGCTCAAAGATAGTTTATTTTGAATTAAATTGATGGTTTCAACGGAAAATTCTTGTTTATCAAATATTTCTTTTGGATTTGGGCTGAAAAGAAAAGATTTTTGAACGAAATAATCATTTGCAAGATGGGTATATGTTGTATATTTGTACATGGTATATTTATAACTTACCTGTTTTCAAGCGAAATGATATGAAGAAATTTATAAAAGTTCCAACGGCTCTTGTTTCTGTTAACTGTACCAAAAGTTCTTTAAAGCTGGATGGTTGTTCGGTGATTGAATCCTGTATCCATAGCATGGGAGGGAAGGGAACCATGTTTCTGGAAGAACATTTGTTGGTGTTCGTGCTGGAAGGAACGATGACCCTTTTCTATGGAAACCAGCGGTTTGTCGTGCATGAGAATGAGATGATATTGCTGAAAAAGGCGATGTTCGTGAGATACGAAAAGGAGGGTAACCCGGATCATGATAATGTTTTTGATAGTTTGATGTTTTGCTTGAAAGACGAGTTGTTGAAAGAGTTTCTCACGATGGCGAACGTTAAAATACCCCGTATCACCGAAGAGGTGAAGAACACGGTGAACCCGATGACGGATTGTTTAGTGGCTTTTGCCCGTTCGTTGAAGCCTTATTTTAATAATCCGTCTTCCGTGAACGAGGGATTACTTCGGATTAAAATCATGGAGTTATTGTATAACGTGTCCGAGTGTAGTAAGAATATCTTCCGTCAAATACTTCAACTTCGTCAGCCTGTGCGTAATGATATCCGGCAAGTTGTCGAACAGCATTACTCGACTCCCGTGACCTTGCCGGAATTGGCTTATCTTTCCGGGAGAAGTTTATCCAGTTTCAAACGTGATTTTCAGGTGATATATAATATGCCTCCGGCACAATGGATTCGGGAACATCGGTTGGACAAGGCGAAAGACATGATCGAGAGTACGGTCATGCCCGTTTCGGATATATGCTATTCGCTGGGATTCGAGAATCCCACCCATTTTTCCCGTATTTTTAAGAACCGTTTCGGTAAATCGCCCTCGGATTATCGCCAATGAGCAAGGCGTTTCGCTTGAGTCTATAAGATCCATAAAGTCTATAAAGTCTATAAGGTCAATAGCCCCCACGGGCGCTTTATCAACGGCAGTTCTACTGCCGTTGAACTTTGTCCGAAGGACACTTGTGACTTTATGGACTTTAAGAACCGGGGGTGCAACTTTATGGACTTTATGGACCTTGTCCTTATGGACTAATAAGAAATAATATTTGAACTAAATAGCAAATCCGAATGGAGAGTATTACACTAACTTTGTAATATAGAGATAAAGCAGAGTTAACGTAATTGAACCACTAAAAAATGAAAGCTATGAGTGCAAATAGTAATGAGAATGCTACCGGGTCCACGGGGAAAAGGATTTTGATTTTAAATGGCAGTCCCCGGATGAACGGGAATACCGCAGGGTTAATCGCGTCTTTCACGGAAGGGGCGATTCAAGCCGGGCACGTTGTTGATCGCTTTGACTTGCAAAAGATGAATATCCGGGCTTGCTTGGGATGTTATAAGGGAGGGAAAGACCCCGATTCTCCCTGCGTGCAGAAAGATGATATGGATAAGATATATCCCGTTTACGAGCGTGCGGATATCGTGGTGCTTGCTTCTCCTATGTATTACTGGAGTGTCACGGGACAGTTGAAATGTGCGTTTGATCGCTTGTTTGCTGTTACCGAGAAAGACGCCGAATTCAGGAGCCCGAGTAAGAAGTGTATTATGTTGATGGCTGCCGAGGGAGATACACGGGATAACTTTGAACCGGTGGTTCATTATTATCATGCCTTGCTAAAACATCTGGGATGGACGAATTTGGGTGAAGTTTACGCGGGTGGAGTGGTGAACGTGGGGGATATCAAGGGACATTTGGCCTTGAAAGAAGCTAGGGATTTGGGCGTTTCTATTTTATAATTGATGATATATATGAAAGTTTTATTGATTAATGGTAGTCCTAACCGGTTAGGTTGTACCTACACGGCATTACACGAGGTGGAGAACACGTTGCACGGACATGATATCGAGACGGAAATTCTGTATCTGGGTAAACAGCCTGTTGCCGGGTGCATCGCTTGTATGAAATGTGCCGAGACGGGATATTGTTTCCGGGAAGATCAAGTGAGGGAGGTACAGACCCGTTTGGATGAATTTGATGCTATCGTGATCGGTTCCCCGGTGTATTACAGCGGGGTGTCCGGGCAGTTGGTGTCTTTCCTGAACCGCTTGTTTTTTGCTTCGGGCAACCGTATGGCCGGTAAACTCGGAGCGGCAGTCGTGTCCTGTCGGCGGGGCGGGGCTTCGGCTACGTTCGAACAGTTGAACCAGTATTTCACGATTAGTAATATGCCGATTGTTTCCTCACAATACTGGAATTCCGTGCATGGTTTCACCCCGGATGATGTTCGTAAGGATCGGGAAGGTTTGCAGACGATGCGTACGCTGGGCGAGAACATGGCATGGTTACTGAAATGTATCAAGCTGGGACGGGAACATGGCGTGGGGCTTCCGGAGTATGAACCGACGCAACGTACGAATTTTATTCAATGATTATTTGAATAAATGAAATCTCCGGGTGATTTTCCAATATCAGAAAATCACCCGGAGACTTGTTATTTTAATCTATTCATGACAGTGCTTTGTTTATATTTGGCTATATATATACTTACCTTGGGGTTGCTCCCGGATTACTTGTCATCCGGGTATTCTCCTACAGTTAGCTAATATACTTCAAGGTAGAGGTAATATCCAAGTATGAATATATTAATATTCAATTTTATCGAAGATGAATGCAAGGGGAATGCAGGATGAATGCTTGATGGTGATAATGAACTATCAAGCGGGTCCCGATGGGGTGATAATGAAAAATAGTGTTTCTATAATTTTGGTATAGTGTATTGCATGTTTTGTTTATCCTATGGTATGTTTGGAGATCGCGTGTTTATCGGTTCCCGTTCCTGAAATGCTCGATCATTTCGCTGGTAAGGCTGATATCGGATTCGGTGGCGGGGATGTTTTCCCGGTCGAACCACTCGGCGAGGGCGAGTTCTTCCCGGTCGAGAGTGATGTGGTTGTCACCGTCCATTTCGGCAAAGAAGCCCATTAACAAGGTGTCGGAGAAAGACCATGGTTGGCTTTTGTAGTATCGCAGGTTTTTGACGTGTAATCCTACTTCTTCCATGACTTCGCGTTTCACGGTTTCTTCAATGCTTTCGCCGATCTCGGTAAACCCGGCGAGTAGGGCGTAACGGGTATATTCCCGGTTGGCGTATTTGGATAACAGGATTTTATTCCCGTTGGTTACGGCGATGATGACCGCGGGCATGATTTTCGGGTATTCCGTGTTGTTACATTTCTCGCAGTATAGCATTCGTTCTTTATCGTGACGTACGAGCCGGTTCCCGCAATGACTGCAATAGCGGTGGTTGTCGTACCATTTGTAGAGGCTGTAAGCCGTGATCCCGGCAAAGGCCAGGTGACGGGGATTACTCGTTCGGAAAATTCCGGTGTCTTTCATTTCGAATTCCGGTTGTTCTTCCGGGAGGTGATTGACCAGATAGAAACACTCGTCATCAATGGCAAACAAGTAAATAGCTTCCTGATAGATTTCCTCCCGTGCGTTGGTTAATTCTTCGAAACGGGGAAAACGTAGGGTCGGGCTGTCTTTGCCAACCAGTACGGAATGCCCGTTGAAGTACAGGGCGTAACTTGTTGTTTCAGGACGTTTGGTTTTGTAAGCGTTCGAAAACGTGCGGGGAGCTATATCTTGAATCATACCTTGATTTATATTATCATTGAACGATTTGAATTCGGGGGGCAAAGGTATGAAAAATTTAAAATTAAAAAGAGTTCATAAAGTTCATAAGGTTTATAAAGTTCATAAGGTCAGTAGACCCTGGCGGGCGCTTTTTTCACGGCAGCCAGAGCTGCCGGTAAGCCTTGTCCGAAGGACACCCGTAACTTTATAAACCTTATAAACTTTACGAACTTTACAGACTCATTTCACCATATCGTAGTCAATACCGTTGACGTAGTAAATGGCATAGAAGTCTTTGTTATTATTTTTCATCCATTCCCGCATTTGGAGGATGCTGTTTTTCTCGGAATTGCAATGTGCCTCGTCTTTTTCGCCGTCGGCTTCTTCTTTGGCCAGTTCTTTTTCCCAGTTATCAATATATTCCTGTGAAAGACGTTGTTCTTGTAAAATTCCGGTCACGACGATCTCGGAATTGACGAGTTCTTTATTGAAAGCTTGGATGTTACCGCCGGCTTCAACCCGGATGGTGAGTTTTCCCGTCGAGTCGGCGATGAAACAACGGCGTCCCGAGTGAGAACAGGTGTGTGTCACGATACCTTTCAAGACGATCGTGTCGTTGATTTGCTGCTCGGCCTTGCTGAGTAAACCGTTAACGTCCACGGCCTTTTGAACCGGGGATATTTCGGTTACGGTTTCTTTCTTTTGGGTATTCTTACAGGCAACGATAGCAAGGGTTGCCACACATGCGATGATAAAAATAAATGTCGTTCTTTTCATGATTATATTATTAATGTTATTTCTTCAAGCGAGCTAAAATACATACGGTTATAAACCCGGCAAATCCCGTGAACAGCGTGATTATACTTGCTAGATATTTCCCGTAAGATTTTTCTTTGCGATAGAGGACAAAGGTAAGCAATGTCAGGATAATATTTATCCCGAAAGAGGGGAAATAATATCCGGAAATCCGGGGATACACGTAGCTGTTCGTACTGTCTTGGAAGTTTACCGTGAACGGGAACAGGTAGGGGAGTGTTTTATCCCATTGGGATTGACGTGCGGGACGGAACAGGCTATCTACTTGTTGCATGTTCTCGTTTTTTAAAGCGTAGGTGTATTCCCCGTCGGCGGATTCTTTGACCACGGTCCAGAAGAACATGTTGGCCATGATGGATACCCGGTCTTTGTCGGGATCGACGTTTTCCAACACTTTCACAAGTCCGTACCCGTCCGTGGAGAGGTAGTAGAGCGTGTGGTTCGTGTCGAACAGGAACCCGTACAGGCTTTTATTTTCAATGTCCATGGGGAACATGCACGATACGTTGATTGTTTCCCCGGCTTTCGTGTCTTTGACAAAAGGTTTGCCGTTTGTCATTTTCACATGGAGAAGACGGCCTTGACTATCCAGCACGAAATAACCTTCATCGTAAGCTTTCTGGCTCGTGGGTATTCCTGCCACCCACTGGGCGGGTGCCGTGAATCCGGCCCTTTGAAGGGCTTGCTGGAAGCGTGCGGATTTCTGCTCGTCGACTTGGTTGGTGGCCATGTCAATGAATTCGATTTTGTCTTTCAACCGGAACATATCGCTGGGATTTTCCAGATCGACTTTTCCCGAGCAGGATTCGAACATCGGGTAGAGTTCGATCACGGGGGTGTTTTTGTCTTTCGGTTTGTACCAGAAGAAGAAGTTGTTGCGGGCAATCGAGTGAAGATCGACCGGAACACCTTGTATCGAGTCGGGAAGAGCGTTCTCCATGGCTAACTGACGGTAATAAAACATGGGTAATACCCGGTCGAATTCGGCATCCGTGTATTCCTTACCACTCATGTCTTTCCCCTGCACGTTATCATTTTCCACGTCGATGTAGCAGAATTGGTTGATCACGGAGCTATAATAAGTGAACGGGTAACGAGAGGAGGAGTCCAAGGTTAACTGGACGAGAGACGGGATAATCCAAGATAACAGGAAAATGGATAACCCGATGTATAATATTTTTATTTTCATTTGCTTGAAGTTTAATCGTGTTATTGCATTCCTTCTTTAAAATGTTTAATGGAGATTTTGGGATAGATCGCCAAAAGTACGAGAACCCCGTACAGGAAGGGAAGCATGTATACGTAACTGCCCGGAACTCCCTGTATCATGAACAGGGACACGAGCAACAGGCCGATAATGGCGTTATATACGCGTTGTGCCCACACGGGTTCGAGGATGATCCACGCCGTGAGCAGGTAAGTTGCGAACCCGCACAATATCTGGGGTAAGACCGTGGAGAACCAGGCTGCTACCACTTCTCTCGGGAAGCTGGAGGACAAGCCCCACAGGAATCCCCCGTAACTGACGGTGAAGAGAGTTAATAGGCAAATAACGCCGAACCCTAGCATGAGGAATAAAATACGGTTTTCTCCCAGGGGGAGGTGCAGGGTTAGTTTAAACCGCTTTTTGGTCATTTCCGGGATAAACTGGGTGATTCCCATGACGATTCCGGCGAGTAGCGGGAGGACTTTTATCTGGTCAAGCAAAACGACGTTTTTCAGGATAAATACTTCCCATAAATGGGGCATGCCGACGTTGCGTGCGGCACTCGATATACGTAAAGCGATATATCCCATGGCGAGGGCGAATACTGCGAACATTAAGAGGATCATCCAGCGGGTTTTGATCCACTCTTTGAAAAGTAGTGCTTTATTCATCATTGTTTCCGTGTTGTTTTTTTAGATTAATATTTCCCGGTTAAACCGATAAAGGCATCTTCGAGGGATAGTGATTCCATTTTGAGGTCAGGGATTGATGCTCCCCCGGATTCCAGTATTTGCCGGACGTGTTCGAGGGACTCGAAAGAATAAACTTCCCATTGCCCGTTGTTTTTCTCTGCATTCCACAGCGATTCGTGTTGCACGGGAGTTTGCCCGTCAGCCAGCGAGAAGCGGAAGCGGTGGAAGTTTTCCATGATTTCCCGGGTCGGCTTGTGTATGAGTAATCGTCCGTAATCCAGAATCATGCAATCATCAATCAGGAGTTCCATGTCTTGGATGATGTGCGAGGTCAGAAATATGGTTTTATTCCCGCTAGAGGCGAAATCCCGCAGGTATTCGACGAACAGACGGCGATACCCGGGATCAAGGCCCATGGAGAAATCATCCAGAATGAGCAGTTCCGGGTCTTGGGCGAATAACAAGCCTAACGCTACTTGCGAGCGTTGGCCGCATGACATGTGGTTGATCTTTTGGTGGGGAACCACTTTTAGTTTTTCCATTAAACCGTAGAACGCGTCCCTGTTCCAGTTCGGGAAAAAAGCACGGTAATATTTTTCTATCTGTTCTATCGTGAAATAGGTGTGTTGTACATGACCTTCCAGTAATAACCCGATCTTGGCTTTCGTGGCGGGAGTGAGGTGATTCATGTTCTCGCCGAGAAGGTAACACTCCCCGGAACGAGGTTTCAGGTAACCATTCAGGATGTTAATAATGGTTGTCTTGCCTGTCCCGTTTTTCCCGAGTAACCCGAGTACTTTGCCTTTTTCAACTTCAAAGTTCAGGTTCTCGTAGATTAGTTTCTCTCCGTAATAGTGCGTTATGTTGCGACACTCGATTACTTTTTCCATTACAAAATGATGTTAGTGATTAAAACACGAAACCACAATGTGCTTGCAGCGTTTCCCGGTGCAAGTCGCTTTTGTAGGAGTCGTGTTGCCAGTTTAATTTGATGAAAATGCCCCTGTTTTTGGGTAGGGTATAATTCCAGCGCAATTCGATATTCGTGGTCCAGTTGTTGGTTGATAAATTGTCGTAAGCCGCGTAAACACCGGCTAGGGCGATTTGTTCCTTGTTGATTTCCGTGAGTTGCAGGTCGGCTGTTGAATTATTCCGGTATTCGCCGTCCAGGGTAAGCTGGAAGGCCGACTTTTTGTATCCCGCGGAGGCGAAGAAATTCATTCCCCCGGACAGGTATTCCAGTTTCATGACACGGGCGGGATCGAGGTATTCCATTTCGAACGAGTTGAAACCCGCTCTTGGGGACACGTACCACGTGAGGCGTTGATTCTTGTCACGTCCGTACACGCCCGAAAGGGTGATGTCGGTCCGTTTCACGGATAATTGTTCCGCCTCACCCGTTTTTTCATACACGTTTGTAGAAGCGCTCCCGATGAGTGATTCGATACCTTTTCGCTTCTGGTAGGATGCTTTTGTCCGGATCCCCCATTGATGTACGGATTGGAAGGAGGTGTAAGCGAGTTCCGCTTTCATCTCGTTCTGTTTGAGTTCATTCAGGGGGAGATCATTCAGATCTGAAATGATTTTCTCGAAAGAGAATTTTTCATACCCGAAAGCCCCGGATAGTCCGGTTTTGTTCCGGGGAAGAATTTCAATGCTTGCCCCGTAGCGTTCCCCGTCGTAATAGATGGACGTGGCTCCCCGTCGGAAACGGACGTAATCCATGCCCAGACCGCTTAAATTATAGGTGACCGCGGAACCCAGTTCGCTAAAGAATTTGAGGTCGTTGGTTTGCTTGTATTTCCCGGCATGCAGGGCGATTCCCGCTAAGTATTGTCGGTTGAGTTTCACCGATATCCCGATAGACGCTCTCAGGTCGGAAACGATGTTTTTCGGGCGGGGATCTATTTTTCGGTATTCGATGAGGGCCCGGTAATTACCATATATACCCCACGTCAGACGCTCATGCTCCTGTGCATAACCTCCGGCGAAATAGTACTCTTCGAAATCCATTTCGCCCCCGATAGAATCGGCAACCACGTAAGGATATACCATTAAATAATCAGATGCCTCGTTCCATTCTACTTTTTCTTTCCGTCCCTTTTTGAAATAGGCACTTCCCCATACTTTGCTGTTGGCTTTCAGCGGCATGTAGGAAAATGCGTTAAAAGAGAAATTGCTCACTTCCGAACCAAGTTGGGGCAGGATGGCTTTATTGGCATTCTGTTGTTTCCAACCGATTTGAATTTCCGATATGGAAAAAGTATGGGCATAGTAGTTTATTGCCGGGTTGTCATAGAGTTGTGACACGAAATTCTCCGTTGGGGAGAAGTAGGTTCGTGTGCGGGTGTTTACCGGAATACTATCCTGAGCCCAAACCCCGAAGGTTTGAAATATAAGACTGAAAACCAGAATGAAACGAGAGATCATGATTTTGTTGGTTTAATAATTATTGTTTTAGAGACGGGGTGGCTTCGGGCGTGAAATCCAACGTGGAGTTGTTGGAATCTGCTAGAATAGCTCTTCCGTCTTCCGTGGTTGAGAAGGTTTTCCGGAGTACACTTTTCCCGTATCGGTTATTATCCTTGTCGATCACGCCGCAGTAGGTCCAACCCATGTCCAGCGTGGGGGAGGTAACAATCCATTGGAATTCAGATTTAACACTTAGGTTGACTGCATCGACAATCATTTCGTTGGGAACTTTATAGCAACTTTCAGCTTGAGGAATTTCGTATTCCCCGAAAATGAACATCCATTCGTAATCGTAAGTATAATTCTTTAAGAATTCTTCCATGTCTCCCAGGCGAGCGATCGCGTAACTGCGGAATCCGCGATTGTGAAATATGAATTTGCCGTAGGGGGTAAGTATGTTTGGCACTTCTGGGTTGTCAATGTCACCCCCGTCATCGTAATAAATTTCGAAATTCGCTTTGCTTAGGTCAAAGGATTGAGAATTTTGAGCGTGATGGTTGATGGCGTTGTCCGCGATAATCATGAATTCTCCCGGGTTAACCGGATGTTCCGTGCCGCTTCCCGGTATGGTCAGGATTGAGCTGACCGCCATGGCTTGATTCATGATATTGGGCGTGTAGTCTTGTTTATCCACGGTAAGGAATGTTGATTCGAGGATAGATAGCCCGTCAGCGTAAAGTACTTTATCCGTGTTGTTATAAATTTTGATGTACTTGTCACCGTCGTATTGTTTTCCTTCTTCGGTAAGTGTTCCCGTGAAGAATATTTCGGCAATGATGAAATCCGAAGATATCTGGCTCACGAACAATTCGGTGGTTAAAGATGCACTTGCTCCGGTGATGTTAACCGATTCCTCGTATCCCCGGATTTGTCCATTCATGTTCTTGCCTTCTCTCTTGTATTGAATGGCACCTTCCATGCTGATGTGGTACATTCCCTCGGGAATGGTTACGGTTACCTCGTTATTGGCAAAGGAGTTGTCACTGATCACCCGTCCCGTGTTGACATTCGTGAAGTTTACGACCATGTTGGAAATACTGGGATCCTCGTAGTCGGCGGGGAGTGTCGTTGTTAATTTGAATTCGGTCGTCTGGATGTTTTTGTCATCGTCCGTGCATGACAAGAGGTTGAAGATCGTCATGATCAACAAACTGAAAATAATAAAGTTATTTTTCATGTTCATCGTTTTATTTGTTTTATAATTTAATATTCAATTCCATTCCGAAATAAGGGATCGCCTTTCTTCTTACTTTAAGCCCGTTGGATTCGTAGTCCGGGTTGTAATCCAGGATGTTTGTCACGAACATGGAAAGCCCTATTTTTTTATTAAAATATTTTGTCGCCGAGAAGTTGACATTGACAGATATGGGTACCGTCGTTTTTTTGAATGCAGCTTCGTTGTATTTTTCAATCAAATGTTGGCGTTCAACATGTGTGTAGTCGGCTTCGGTATAATCGTGTTCTTCTCCTTTGATGTCGACGTATTTGATCGGGACCCCGTTTTTCTTCATGCTTTGTTTGTTAGAGAGCCACATACATTCTACCGTGGTGGCGAAATTCAGTCCAAGCGGTTGCAAGTACGTGTCGAACTTGAAATTCGTGTTGAACTGTTCCCGGATATACCCGTCGTCGTCCAGGTATAACCCGACGTATTTTAAGTATTCTCCGTTAAGCATGACGCTCGGTTGCTTGTATACCGGCTGGCTGTTGCTGTATCTCGATTTAAACCAAGCCCCGGTAATAGTGATTTTAGTGCGGATGGATTCGATTCGGTTGGAGGAGTATTGGAACTCGATTCCTTCTTTGACGATCATACTTCCGTTGGTGAGCATCCCGTAAGTACGGATAACCGTATCGGTTGTGTAGGTCAAATCTTCCAATTGAGGGGGACCTTCCAAGGAGGTATGGTCTATGGTTGACGTGTCATATTTCTTGTATTGAAAAGATCGGTGATAACTTGAATTCCTGAATCCGGAAGTCATCTTCTCGTAAAAATAGTTCACGGAAAACAAATGTTTGTTATAATCGAAATCCAGACGAATTTCCCATTTCCGGTTCCGGGCAGGTTCCAGGTTGAAGTTCGTCGGATTGATGATATAAGTCATCATGTTTATCCGGCGATAGTCGCTATTGGAATGGTAATAATTTAATTGGGTAAGATCATGATAGATCATTTCCGGGTAGAGTTGTGACATGACGGGCATTTTTCTTTGCCAGCCGATACCTCCCGCGATCTGAATGTTTAATTGTCGGTCACGAATAAATAGTGCCGGAAATTTCCACAAGGTGTTAACCCGCGGATCGACGTATATTTTGCCTTGCATCCGGTAGGTATTGTCAAGGTTGAGTGGCGAAAAGGCCCGTATCCCTCCCGAAATCATCAGGTGATGTCGTTTGACGGGGACCGAAATACCGTCTTCAAGGAAGAACGAAATCATGTGATTTGCCGGAATGGCATCGTATGGACGAGCCCGGTACGCTGACGAGGGATAAAGGGGAAGCTCAGGATCGTACACTTGTCCTTTTCCCAAGTTTTTACTCATCTGCCATTCGACTCCCGCTTTCAATTTGTTGGTCGTGTTGAATAAGTTTATGTCATATTGCCCCATCGCTTTCACGTAAGCGTTGATCGGTTGCCCGTCTACTTCCAGGTACGCGGTGTATTTGTAGGGAAGAAATATCCCGTCGTGTTCGCCTTCTTCGGTGTTATTCGGGATGGACGTGTCCTTGTCCAGCGAGATGAATTTGGTTTGTTTTATTTTATTGCTGGAATAATCCACGGAGGCTGTCAGGTTGATAAATTGCCATTTACTGTATTGGGCGAATGTCCATGTCAGCGTGTTCGCCAAGGATACGCGGTGATAACTGGATTTATACTTGTCTATTTTTTTATAACTGATATCGGGATCACTTTTTTCATCGTCGATGGATTGCCCGTAATCCAGGTCTATGCTCCATGATAGTTTGCGGATTCCGGTTTGCCATTCCCGTACGGCGTGTGTCATAGCGGATAATCTTTTATAACTTTCCAGGTTATTGCGCGGATCAATCTTGGCGTCGAGGTAATCGAAACCGAAGTTTAATGCCCAACCGTTTTCGCATTGGAAACCTTTTCCCACGTACACGAGTTTACTCTCCGGGTCTGCTTTTACACGAACGTCCCAGGGTTGCAGACCCGATTTACGTTGAATCTTGATCACCCCGCTAGTGAGTTCCCCGTACTCGACGGAGGGAATCCCTCGTATGATTTCCACGCTCTCGATAAAGTCGGTGGATAACGTCCGCATGTCAACCCCTTTGCCGATGCTGTTCCGGTAATAATCGTGATCGCTTTGATAAGACCCTAGAACGTGTTGCATGTTCGCGTCCGTGTTGATAGGAACCCCGTTGATAAGGAATGAAGTTCCAAGAGATGAAACGTCGTAGTCTTCACTGGTAACACCCACCTCTCTAAGTCGTATCTGGTTGACACCCCCCAGGGCGGGATCTTTTGTCCTTCCTCCAGGTAACAGGGCGAGAATATCCGTGAAACTTGACGGTTGTAACAGGTCTATGGCTTTCCGGTTTATCTTGGAAGAGGTGGTTAATCCTCTCGATTCGGAAGCGGTGACGATTATATCTTGTAGGGTGATGTTATCCGGTTGCAGTAGAAATGACAGGGTCGTGTCCCGTGTCACGGACAGGGGATGTTGCAAGGTGGTATAACCGATGAAAGAGACATTCAGGATATAAGTCCCGGCAGGCACGTTTTTTATACTGAAAAAGCCTTTCGTGTCACTGATGGCGTGGAGTTGTACGGAATCATTTTTTAATAATACGGTGGCGAATTCCAATAATTCTTTTGTCTTGGCATCTTTTATGTTGCCTTGCAAGTGAATTCGTGCCTGGTTCTGAGCGTTAACCGAGAACGTGACAGATAAATAAGCCAGTAAGCAAAGTACTTTGATAAACCTAAATGTGTATTTCATCACCTATTTCTTTTTGTGCAGGCAAAGTTATAGGGTTGAATAATATGAATCTATCACTAAAAATGAGGATATTTAACTAACGCTCTCGCCATTCGTGATAGGGGTGGTGGCGTGCTAATTGTGCGTGTCTGGCTGCAAGTTGCTTGTGTTTGCGGGAGGGGGAACGGGTAATGGGAACCTCCCTAAGAATAGGGAGGAGAGGGAATGTGTTTTAGATTTAGAGATGTATCTTATAACTAGTATTAGGGGGTGGGATATAAAAAAAGTGACTTGTTCAGTTCAAGTCACCTTTTTATTAAAGTAGTGATTACTTTTGTAATTTATCCGCTCTTTCTTTTAATCTGGCAGCACGGGCTTCGCTGTCCGGGTGAGAGGAGAACATTTGCTGGATACGGGAAGCTTTTTCGCCTCCTCCTTTAGAGAGTTCTACCAGTTTGTTCAAGGCTTTTGACATGGCGTAGGGATCAACTTTTTGCTGAAGACAGAAATCAAAAGCGTAATCGTCGGCCGCGTATTCTTGTTTCTGGGAGAATTGTGCGCCCATGAAGGCTTCGGCCAGGTCCCCCAGTTGGGAATCCGTTAGTTTGGACACTTTGTCGCTCATGGCTCCGACTGCATTCTTGGCGGCTGAACGGAGGTAAGCGTTTTTCATGGCATGTTTGGTGTCTTGGTGTACCACGTGCCCAATTTCGTGTCCGATGACGGCTAACACCTCGTCGTCTGTCATGAGTTCCATTAATCCGGCGAAAATACGGATACTTCCGTCCCCGCAAGCAAAGGCGTTCACGTCAACAACCTCGTAAACGGCGAAGTTTAAATTCAAGCCTTCGATAGCGGGAAAGTTTGCCGTGATCTTGGCCAAACGTTTTCCCAGTTCGCTATCCGGAGCAGCGATTTTATTATGGGTATCAACCCATTGGATGTATTCTTTGCTCATGTTGGCGATGTCCTCGTCCGAGAGCGTGATGGCCCCGGCTGCATCTTTCCCGGCTTGAATGGCTTTTTTGGTATCAATTTTCATCTTGCCGATTTTGATTTGTGCTTGTAAAGATATTACCCCGGCAAGTAGTAGGGTTAACATGAATAGTTTTTTCATCTTCATTATGAATTTATGTCTGATTATTAAGTATTTCCTGATTTACGCCTTGTTTTCTCGTTTCGGGAGGCAAAATTAAGTATTTCCAGCAAACGAGCAAAGGGTATGAATTATTTAAAAATATTCGTCCGGGAAGTGACCAAGTGAAAGAAATTATATTACCTTTGCATCGCTCAAATGAAAAGGACTCGTAGCTTAATGGATAGAGCACTTGGTTACGGCCCAAGAGGTTGTGGGTTCGACTCCCGCCGAGTTCACTGAAATGACAAAAATGATAAGCCTTGTAAATTTACCGATTTACGAGGCTTTTTCTTTTCAATGTATGGGGATTTAATTGTTCTTATTAATCAAGTTTACTGTCACTTTTACCGTTGTATCCATTTCTTCGGAGCGGCTTTCGGCTATCATCAGCGTTAGGGCTACAAGAGTGTTGTTACCGATGCGTTTGCTGCCGTCAGCATGGTATAAAATACCGTATAAATTGAGTTGGAATTCGAGCCGAGAAGAGGGCGTAACGGGAGCATATCTTGGTAATGGAGGGGTAATAAAGACGACTTAACTTGTCTTTGTCTCGTCTTTATCTTGTCTATGTCTTGGCTGTGTTTGCTGATTTTTTGCTTAATTTTGGAGAATTTTACCTCGTTATGGGAAAAAGTTCGTGACATATTTAATACAAATGTCATATTTTTACGTGTGATAAATGTTATTTTTGTGGAGCGATATAAAAACACGAAAATGGAGAAGACGGTTTATTTTTTAGGATCGGGATTTTCTAAGGAGGCGGGAGGTTTGGTTCAGAATGAGATTATCAGGACGATTCTGGACGAGGATTTCACGCGGGGGAACGAGCGGTTAATCAAGGCGAAGGATAATTTCCTCGGCTTTTTGAAAGAGGAATTGCATATTTACGAGGATCATTATTGCAACGTGCAGTTGGAGGATATATTCACGCCGATAGACCGGTGTATCTGGGACGGGCTTTCGATCGGGCGGTACAGTGCGAGGGGATTGGTGGAGTTGCGGGAGGAGTTTAACGCCTTGATGGGGGCAGCGGTGAATTATAGTTTCATGAAAAATAAGGCTTGTTGTGATTATATCGACGAGTTTGCGGAATATATAAACGGTATCGCCCGGCAGCGTATGGTGGACGGGGAGGATCGGGTGTCGGTGATTACCACGAATTGGGACGTGATGTTTGATCATGCCTTGAAACGGGCGATCGAGAACGGGCAGCCGGAAAAGTTGAGCGTGGTGGATTATTGTTGTTACGTGAGTTCGTGGGAGGCGAATGACGATACGATCAAGCCGGGATTGCTTGCCGTGGGATATGGGGGATACAATATTAAATTATTGAAGTTGCATGGGTCGATGAACTGGTTTCAATGTCCCATGTGTCAGCGTATGTACGTGCGGTTTGGCGAGGAGATCGCTATAATGAAAGCCGCTTATTGCCGTCATTGCCGGAAAAATTATGGTATTCCTGAGATCAATTCTATCAAGTTGCAGAGTAATTTGTTGTTACCGACGTACTTGAAGAATCTGAGTAATATCCAGATCAAACTGGTATGGCAGAACGCGGCGATCGAGTTGTCTGAGGCGAGCCGCATCGTGTTTATCGGGTATTCGTTGCCTGCTGCCGATTTCGAGATCCGGCAGTTGTTGGCCCGGATGATTCGCCCGAACGCGGAGATTCAGGTCGTGCTTTATCCTAAAAGTTCTCACGTGGAGGCGGAAGCCGAACGCTACCGGAATTTCTTCGGGAGCCGGATTTCCGAACAGGATATCATGCGGTTGACGGTGCCGGAATACGTGAGAAAACTAAAAGATAAAAACTAAAAAATAAAAGTCATAATACTCCCTTAATTTCTATCTTTCAGTTTTTATCTTTTAGTTTTTAGCTTTTATCTTAAAAAGTGGTATTTATACTCTATTATGGGATGTGGGAAAGCTTTACTTTTGTACGTATAAAGAAATGTACAATTCAAGGAGAGAAGATATGACAAGTTATCATTTAGAGTCAACATGTTGTGGGACAACTTTTGAAGATAAGGAGTGGGAGTTGGAGTGTCCCCACAAGGATGGTGCGGCTTTGATTTATGCAAGTTATGCAAAGCGTCAATTCGAAGTAAGAAATGATTTACCCGGTATTTATAAATACGCTAACTGGTTACCCATTTGCCGGACGCTGGACGGTTCCGGAGCTCCGGTGACTTACAAGAGCGAGGGATTGGCCGAATATCTGGGTTTATCAAACTTGTATATCACGTTTAACGGTTACTGGCCGGAACGGGGAGCGATGATGAAGACCGGCTCGTTTAAGGAGTGCGAGGCGTACGCCGTGTGTGCCCGAACGAATGGTAACAGCGGTAAAATCATGGTGGTGGCTTCGGCCGGGAATACGGCTCGGGCATTCGGGCGCGTGTGTTCGGAGAATAATATACCTTTGTTATTGTGTGTACCGGAAGATAATTTAAGCTCGATTTGGGCGGATCAACCGTGGAATGACTGCGTGAAGCTGGTTTGTTCGGCGTCCGGTTGTGATTATTTTGACGCGATACATTTATCTAATATAATTTGCGAGCTGGAGTATTTTTATCCCGAGGGAGGGGCCAAGAACGTGGCTCGTCGCGACGGGATGGGAACGACGGTTTTGTCGGCCGTGCAGGAAATCGGCCGGATTCCGGATTATTATTTCCAGGCCGTGGGTAGCGGTACCGGGGCTATTGCCGCGTGGGAAGCTAACAGGCGGTTTATCAAGGACGGGCGTTACGGTTCGAACTTGATGAAGTTGATCGTTTCGCAGAATGCTCCGTTCTCGTTGATGTATGACGCGTGGAAAGCCGGTTCGCGAGCTTTGTTACCTCTGGATGAGAACGTGGCCCGGGAACAGGTGAAGGAGATGTGCGCTAAGGTGTTGTCTAACCGGAAGCCGCCTTATTCTTTGAAAGGCGGACTTTACGATGCGCTGGTTGCCACGGGTGGCGATATGATGTTGGCCACGAATGACGAGGCTATGGTTGCCAAGGAGTTGTTCGAGAAGTTGGAGGGTATTGACATCGAGCCGGCTGCTGCTGTTGCTACTGCCACGTTGATGCAGGCGGTGAAAGAGCAACGGGTGGAAGAAGATGCGATTATCATGTTGAATATCACGGGTGGCGGCATCGCCCGCTACAAGAAGGAATTCAAGCCGGTTGAGCAGAAACCTGATCTGGTGTTTCCGGTGAATCCCGATCCCGAGTTGGTGAAGGCGAAAGTCCGGGAGTTGATAGGAAAATAAAAGATATTAGAAAGAGGGTTTACGCCCTCTTTTGGTATTAAAGTGAGGTGGAGGCGATTCCCGGTGGCAATGAAATGGAATGAATTTGAAAGAGGAGGTTTGAATGTTTAGAGAAATGCGTCGTAAAAAACAACTTTTGTCTTTGGATGAGGTTATTGCGGTCTTGAATAACGGGACCTCCGGGGTTCTGGCCGTGGCAGGGGATGACGGGTTTCCATATGCTGTTCCGCTTAGCTACGTGTATCATGATTCTAAAATCTTTTTTCATAGTGCTTTGACGGGGCATAAATTAGATGCAATTGCAAAAAACGATAAAGTTTCTTTTTGTGTTATTGATCAGGATAACGTGAAACCGCAGGAATACACGACTTATTTTCGTAGTGTCATTGTTTTCGGGCGAGCTCGTGTTTTGAAAGAGGACGGGGAGAAGAGAAAAGCACTTGAGGTTTTAGCCGGGAAATATTCTCCTGACGATGAGCCGGGACGGTTACGGGAAATTGATAAGTTGTTTAAGCAGGTCTGTATCATTGAACTGACGATTGAACATATGACCGGAAAGGAGGCGATCGAGCTGGTTCGGGAACAATATGTTTCCGATGGAAAAATAGGTGGCGAGTGAGGGTATTATGAAATATATTAAAAGCCCCGTAACGAAAGTTGCGGGGTTTTTCGTACCTTTGGAACTCGAATGTTTTGAAAGAAAAGTTTTATGAATATACAGAAAGGTCACCAGGGAATGGAGCTGTTTCGTCGATATAAAAATGAGGTATTTCGTCGGATGGATTGTATGTTGGATCTGGATTATCACTACATGGTTTTGCGCCGGGATTACGGGAGTCGTTTCCTGATCACGGAGTTCCTGCAAAAGTCCTTGTCGATTCTTGTGGTTTCTTTCAATCGTTTTATCAAAGACGCTTGTAGTATTTCGGCCTCGGCCCTCACGTTCTATTCTATTTTGTCGTTTATCCCGCTGATGGCTCTTGCTTTCGCTATCGCGGCCGGGTTTGGAGCCCGTGAAGCCCTGGAGAGAGAGTTTATGATGCAGTTGGGGGATAACCAGGAATTTGCGGGACAGATGCTGGGATATGTCACGAAAGCGATAGATCACGCGAAAGGGGGGATTATCACGGGAGTGGGTATCGTGATTTTGCTTTGGTCGGTGATCAAGGTGCTGAACAGTACCGAGATGACGATGAATCGTATCTGGGGAGTGAGAAAGGGAAGAAGTTTGCGACGGATGTTCACGGATTACTTTTCGATTATTTTTATAGCCCCAATCCTGATGATTCTCGTGAGCAGTCTGAACGTGTTCATGACAGCCTCCGGTTGGCAGGAGAATTTCCCGTTGATCAGTTCTTTCCTGACGGTGTTGATCAAGTTGTTGCCTTACCTGCTGGTGTGGATGTTGTTTATTTTCCTGTATATGTTCATGCCGGCCACCCCGGTGAAGTTCAAACACGCTTTCGTGGCGGCGATGATTGCCGGGACGGTTTACCAGATTATTCAATGGTTTTACTTGCGTTTCCAAATCGGGATGAGTTCTTACAGTGCCATATACGGTACGTTGGCAGCGTTGCCCTTGTTGCTGGTGTGGTTGCAGTTGAGCTGGAGCGTGGTGCTGTGGGGGACGGAGTTGTGCTATATTTTTCGGAACAGGCATTTTATGTATAAAAGCGAGTTGTTTGGGGATACGGCCTGGATGGAGACGTTGGAATGCGCGTTGAAGGTGATGAGGTTCACGGCTCGGGTGTACGTGAACGGGGGCGGGGGGCCTAGTTTGGGGATGATTAACAAAGAGTTGAAGATTAATACCGGGAAGTTACGTATCGTGTTGCAGGAATTGGTAGACTTACATCTGTTGGTGGAAGCGAAGGAAGAGGAAGATTATTTCTATTACCCGGCTTTTGATTTGCATTCGATGTCTGTTGCGGATATTATTATTCGTTTTTCCCGGGTGGATGAAAGTCGGGATGAAGCTTGGAAAAAGCAGTTCAAGGAGGCTGTCGTGGCCGGATTTTCCAGTGATCGGTTGATTGAAGAAGCAAATCATTAAAAAAGTTCATAAGGTTTATAAGGTTCATAAAGTTTATAAGGTTCGTGGACCCCATGGGGGTACGGCAGCTTGGGCTGCCGGTAGATAACAGTCCGAAGGATACCTGCTATTTTATGACTCAATTAAAGGGAGAATATGGTTAGTTTTTTTCTAGTGTTTCGCTACACATTCTTTGGTGTCTCTCCGGTGTTTCTCCTGTAAGTTAATTATGCTTCGATTATGCATCAATTAGGGATCGATTATCCGGACTGGGGATTTTCGGTTGATTTCTTGTTGAAGATGAGGTAATATATAAGTGAAGTACTAGTGCGATACTGGTGCGTGTACCTGTCGGTATACCGGGAGGTGTGATAAATCAGGAGTGCGGTGCCGAACTTCTGTGTAAATAGGGAGTTGGGGTTGCGGAAAACTTAAAACTCTCGTTTTTCTTGTATATCCGGTAAATCTTTTATATATTGTCGAGCAAATTGAAATGAAGTATGAGGAAAAGAATCGATTTAGAGTACATTTTCTCATCGTCGGTAACAATATTGTTCTCTCGTCTAAGTACTGCTCCCGGTTTGGCAGAGTGGTTTTCCGATGATGTGAAACATGCTGGAAATATCTTCACATTCGTGTGGGATGGTGTTGGTGAACAAGCGGAGTTGGTGGATATGAAGAAAAATTCGTACGTGCGCTTCAAGTGGTTGGACGCGGACGATGAAAACGAGTTTTTCGAATTCTCTCTTCACGTGGAGCCTTTGACGGAAGAGGTCGCTTTAATCATCACGGATTTTGTGGATACTGATGAAGAGGGAGATGCTGTTGAATTGTGGAATAAACAGGTCGAAATGTTACATCGTACGGTTGGTGGATGATAAAGATGGCTTCACCATGTTACAGGTTGCAAGTTACAGGTTACAAGTTGTGGCGTGATTTAAACATCTTACCGGCAGCTCAAGCTGTCGTGAATAAAAGTGCCCGCAGTGTTCATCGACCTTATAGCCCTTATGGACTTTATAGACTTTATAGACTTTATGGACTTTATTGGCTATTGGGCTGGAAAATTTTTTTATCTTTGTGAATTCGTTTATAGCGAATGGAATAGAAAAATATGAAAACCAATATAAGGTGCTAAAGATGAAGAAGCTACACCTGTTTATGCTGAAAAGCTTTGTCGGTCCTTTCGTGGCCACCTTTTTTATCAGTATGTTCGTGTTGATCATGCAATTTTTGTGGCGATATATTGATGATTTGGTGGGAAAAGGGCTGGAGGGACACGTTATCTCACATTTACTTTTTTACGTATCCATGACATTGGTGCCTATGGGGTTACCTTTGGCCGTGTTGTTGGCTTCTATCATGACGTTCGGTGCCATGGGGGAGAATTACGAGTTGACGGCCATGAAGGCCGCGGGTATTTCTTTATACCGGATCATGAAGCCGTTGATCGTGCTGATTGTTATCTTAACGATCGGGGCGTTCTTTTTCTCCAATAACGTGCTTCCTTACGCGAACTTGAAGGCGAGTAGTCTGTTATATGATATCAAACGGCAAAAGCCGGAATTGTCGCTGAAAGAGGGGGTGTTTATCAATGATATTGACGGGTATAGTATCAAGGTTGACAAGATCGACAAGAAGACGGGTATGATGTATGGTATGTTGATATACAATCATACGGATAGAGCAGGGAATTATGAGGTCACGATAGCCGATTCCGGAATCATGGAAGCCGACCCGACGGGGCTTTTCATGGAGGTGGAGTTGTATCATGGTTATACTTACACGGATGAGGGCATGAAAACGAATAACAAGAAGACGTATCCTTTCCGCAGGGTGCGTTTTGACAAGCAGTTTTTCGTGATCCCGTTGTCCGGTAACGAGTTGAAACGTTCGGATGAGGATTTGTTTAAAAATAGCTATGGTATGTTGAATATCAGACAACTGGATAGTATGGTAAATACTTTAAACCTGCGTTTGGGGAGTCGAAAACAGGGTGTTGCCGTGGGGTTAATTCGGGATAGCTACGTGAAAAGAGTGGATAGAAATCCGAAACGGGATAGTGTGATACAACAAGAGACACAAGGACAGGTGAAAGATTTGGATAGTTTGCGAATGTCTTTGGATTCGGAAGAGTGGAAAAATGCCATGGAACAGGCCGTGCAATTTGCGCGGAATGCGCAGACTCATCACAGGAATGACCTGATGATAAATGATCGTGACGAGGAGGCTATCCGTAAGTATAATATCGAGTGGCACCGTAAGTTCACGTTGTCATTTGCTTGTTTTATATTTTTCTTTATCGGGGCCCCGTTGGGAGGAATTATTCGTAAAGGAGGTTTGGGCGCGCCGGTCGTGGTTTCGATTTTCTTGTTTATCGTGTATTATATTATTTGGATGATGGGAGAACGAGCGGCTCGCGAGGGTGTTTTGGAACCTTGGCAGGGGATGTGGATTTCTTCTGTGATCCTGTTGCCTCTCGGTGCGATATTGACTTACACGGCGATGACGGATTCGGCCGTGATGAGTAGTGAATCGTATGCTAATTTTATCAAGAAGATAGTCGGTTTCTTTAAAAAGAAAGAGAAGAATGCGTGAATTAAGAATCGTGTACATGGGGACGCCTGATTTCGCGGTGTACCCGTTACAAAAGTTGTTGGAGGCCGGGCATCATGTCGTGGCTGTCGTGACTAATCCGGATAAACCGGCCGGGAGAGGACAGAAGATTCAAGAGTCTCCCGTGAAGAAATTTGCCGTGGAGAAGGGAATTCCCGTGTTACAACCGGAACGTTTTCGTGACGAGCGGTTTTTGGCTGATTTGAGAGCTTTCCGGGCTGATTTGCAATTGGTGGTGGCTTTCAAGATGTTGCCGGAGGTGGTTTGGAATATGCCCCCGCTGGGAACGGTGAACCTGCATGCTTCTTTGTTGCCGGATTACCGGGGTGCAGCCCCGATTAACTGGGCGGTGATAAACGGGGAGACTTGTAGCGGGGTGACGACTTTTCTTTTGAAACATGAGATCGACACCGGGAATTTGATTTTCCAGGAACGGGTGGAGATCGGTGAAACGATGACCGCCGGGGAGTTGCATGATCAATTGATGTACACGGGGGCCGATTTGTTGGTGAAGACGGTGGAGGCGATGGCTTCCGGCGAGTATCCTTTGCAGGATCAGACGGGATTGCTGGCAGGACGTGAACCGAAGCATGCCCCCAAAATTTTCAAGGAGGATATGAAGGTGGATTGGACGCTGGGATTGGATATGATTTATAACCGTATCCGGGGACTTTCTCCTTTCCCGACGGCATGGACGGAGTTAAAGAACAAAAAGACCGGGGAAACGGTATCACTAAAGATTTTCGTAACGGAGCGGATTCCCAAGGAATACACGGGTGACGTGACTTTGGCCACGGATAACAAGACGTTTTTGGATGTACTTGTGAAAGGCGGTGCGATTCGGATTAAAGAGTTGCAGTTGTCCGGAAAGAAGAGAATGAAAACGGACGAGTTTTTGCGGGGCTTTCACGTGGAGGATTACACGTTGTAATCATTGCAATATGAATATTTGGCGGGAAATGACACGAAGACCGGTGCTGAAGAGGTGCATCGGGGGGAGCGTGTTGCTCGCGTTCGTGATCGGTTGGTGGTATTTTCTGCCTGTCCCTTTGTTTACAGTGCCCTATTCTACCGTGATTCTTGATAAAGAGGGGGAGATTATGGGAATGACCGTGGCGGAAGACGGGCAATACCGGGTTTCCGGGCGAGGGAGGCTTTCCTTGAAATACGTGACCGCTTTGATGTGTTTCGAGGATAAACGTTTCCTGCAACATCCGGGAGTTGACCCGTTGGCTATCGGGCGGGCGTTGTGGTTGAATCTGCGAAGCGGTTCGGTGGTGAGCGGGGGAAGCACGTTGACGATGCAGGTGATTCGTTTGTCTCGTGATAATCCGCCCCGGACGATCCCGGAGAAGATGTTAGAAATGTTGCTGGCGATTCGCCTGGAACAGAGTTACACCAAGTGGGAAATCCTGAATATGTATGTCGATCACGCTCCTTTCGGGGGAAATATCGTGGGTATACAGGCTGCCGCGCTAAAATATTTCAACCGCCAGCCGGACGAGTTGAGCTGGGCAGAGGCGGCGTTACTGGCCGTGTTACCGAACGCACCCGCGTTGATGTATCCGGGAAGGAATATGTCCGGTTTGAAGGGGAAGAGGGATGCTTTATTGCGGGAACTTCACGAACTGGGGTGTTTTGATCGGGGGGATTTGGAAATGGCCATGGCGGAACCTTTGCCCGAAAAGGTGTATAGCCCGGAGTGTATCACTCCTCATTTACTGGCGAAGGCTTACGGGCAACGTAAAGGCCAGATTAGCCGGACGTTTATTGATACCCGTCTGCAAGAGCAGGTGAATGGTATCGTGAAGCGGCATATTGATGTGTTGAAACATAATCATATATATAATGCCGCCGTGCTGGTGGCGCATATCCCGACCGGACAGGTCCGGGCTTACGTGGGGAACGGGCCCAGAGTACGTGATGACGGGGGAAATCAGGTAGATATTATTACATCGAATCGCAGTTCGGGGAGTATTTTGAAACCCGCTTTATATGCTTTGATGCAGCAATCCGGTTTTATTTTGCCGGGGACAATCGTGTCGGATGTCCCTTCCCGTTTCGGGGGGTATGTACCTTCGAATTTTAACAAGGATTTTCAAGGAGTGGTGCCTGCTGACAAGGCGTTGTCGATGTCGTTGAATATTCCTTTCGTGCGCTTGTTGAGAGAGTACGGGGTGGAACATTTTTACGATAACTTGAAAAAGATGGGGATCACGACCCTGAATCGTCGGGCCGAGGCTTACGGTTTAAGTTTGATTTTAGGGGGGGCCGAGTGTAAGTTATGGGATTTGTGTAATTTATACGGGGGAATGGCTTCTGTTTTGAGGCATTATAACGAGTGTGACGGGGCTAGTTTCGATCATGAATTCCGGCGTTTGCGGGTTTGGGAGGATGAGAGGACGGATAGTGTTGATATCGGGCAGAACGTGGTGAGTGCCGCGGCGGTATGGCTCACGCTAAAGGCGTTGCAGGACGTGGAACGCCCGGATTTGGAATCGGGGTGGAAGAATTTCGCCTCTTCGATGAACCTGTCTTGGAAGACGGGAACCAGTTTCGGTTTCCGGGATGCCTGGGCGGTAGGAGTGAACCCGGAATATGTTGTCGGTGTCTGGGTGGGGAACGCGGACGGTGAAGGACGGCCGGGATTGGTCGGTGTGCGTGCGGCAGCTCCGATCTTGTTTGAAGTGGCCTCTTTGTTGCGTACTGATTTACATTTTTACATGCCGAGGGAAGAGTTGGTGGCTATTCCTGTTTGCCGCAAGAGCGGTTACCGGGCTTCCGATATCTGTCCGGAAGTGGATACCGTGTATGTAGCCCGGGCCGGGGAGAAAACGGAGGTTTGTCCTTATCATCGTTTGGTGAATCTGGATTTATCGGGTAAATTTCGAGTGGATTCGGAATGTGAATCGGTGACCCGGATGAAGATTGAACCTTGGTTCGTGTTGTCGCCCGTGCAGGAATGGTATTATGCCCGTGCGCATTCGGATTACAAGAAATTACCTCCTTACCGTGCGGATTGCCAACGGGGACAGGATGATGTCATGGAAATGATTTACCCGCAACGGGGTTTACGTGTGTTTATTCCCAAGGATTTGGGTGGGGTTGTACGGGGTGTCGTGTTCGAAATGGCTCATCGGGAGCCTTCAACTTTGGTGTATTGGCATATTGATGATCAGTTTTTGGGAACGACCCGTTATCATCACCAGTTGGAGGTGAATGTGTCCCCCGGACGTCACACGCTTTATCTTGTCGATGCCAAGGGAAACACGCTACGGCAGGGATTTGTCGTGGTGGACGGGGAGAGTGGTCGATTGAAAGTGGAGAATTGAATCTTGTGCTAAATTGTAAGTAAGATTCGTGTTGTTCAGTTATATAAAAAAAATGCACCATGAGAGTGCATTTTTTATCTGATTTTTGCACTATGAGAGTGCATTTTATTTTAATATGTCTCTATTATTTCCGGTTGACGTCTCTTGAGCTGGCTTGGGCCGTGGGCATGATCTGGATGTCGTTCAGGCAGATGTGTGCCGGACGGGTGACGGCGAACACGATCGTGTCGGCAATGTCTTCTCCCGAAAGCGGGGTGATGCCTTTGTACACGTTGTCGGCAGCCTGTTGATCACCCTTGTAGCGAACTACCGAGAACTCGGTTTCTACCATACCCGGGGCGATGTTGGTTACTTTGATATTGTGTTTCACCATGTCGATTCGCATGGCTTTGGAGAGGGCGTCTACAGCGTGTTTGGTTGCGCAATAAACGTTACCGCCGGGATAAACTTCTTTGCCTGCCACGGAGGCTATATTGACGATATGTCCTTTCTCGTTCTTGATCATCAGGGGAGCGATTTCACGAGTGATGTAAAGAAGACCTTTCACGTTCGTGTCGATCATGCGTTCCCAGTCATCCAGAATTCCGTCCTGAATCGGAGAAGTGCCGACGGCAAGTCCGGCGTTATTTACGAGTATATCAATGTTTTTCCAAGCTTCTGGCAGGTTGTTGATGGCGTTATGAACTTCTTGTTGATTACGAACATCAAATTGAAGAGCCAAAACTTTTACTCCTTTCGCTTTTAATTCCGTTTCAAAAGCCGAGAGACGATCTCCCCGGCGTCCGGTGATAATGATGTCATACCCGATTTCGGCCAATCTGGTCGCTGTTGCCTTTCCGATACCGGAAGTGGCTCCTGTGATTAACGCTATCTTGCTCATAATAATTATTGTTTAAATCTGTCGTGCGAAGGTATGATTTTTTTCTTATTTTCGCACCATAGAAAGGTTACAAGTTACAGGTTGCACTTTCAGTGCTGCAAGTTGCAGGTTGAGGGTTTGACCGGGGAGAATAACGGACTTGTAACCTGATAACCTGTAACTTGTAACGTGGCGAAGCCACCTGTATTATGTATAAAGAATTAGAATTGAGAATTACGCCGGAAGAGGCGCATGATAAAGAGATCGTCAATGATTTGTTGGCAAGGATGTTGCACGTGGGGAGAGAGAGAATTAGGCACGTGGAGATTCTTCGAAAGTCGATAGATGCCCGTCAGCGCAGGGTGGTTATCCAGTTGAAGGTGGGAGTACACGTGGATCGGGTCGAGGAGAAAGAACGGGTGTTCAGTCCGCAATACCGGGATGTGTCGTCTGCCGAGACGGTTGTCGTGGTGGGAGCGGGACCGGCCGGGTTGTTCGCGGCGTTGCGGTTGATCGAGCTAGGTATGAGACCGATTGTTCTGGAGAGGGGAAAATGCGTGGAAGAGCGGAAGCAGGATTTGAATAGTCTTTATAAAACGGGCCTCGTGAACGAGGATTCCAATTACGGATTCGGGGAAGGAGGTGCGGGTACTTTCTCGGACGGGAAGTTGTTCACCCGTTCCAAGAAGCGCGGAAACGTGGATCGTATACTGGAGATATTGGTTTATCACGGGGCTAGTCAGAATATATTAATAGATGCACACCCGCATATTGGTACGGATAAGTTGCCGCGGGTGATCGTGAATATTCGTAAAACGATAGAGAGATACGGGGGGGAGGTGCGTTTTAACAGCCGGGTGAGGGATATTATTATCGAGCAAAACCGGGTACGGGGTGTCGTTGTGGGGGACGAGGAGATCCGGGCGGATCACGTGATTCTTGCCACGGGACATTCTGCCCGTGACGTGTACCGAATGTTGCAATCCCGCTCGGTGTTGATGTTCCCGAAAGATTTTGCGGTGGGGCTTCGGTTGGAGCACCCGCAGGAGTTGATTGATCAAATACAATATCATAACCCGCGGGGGCGGGGAGATTTTTTACCGGCCGCGGAGTACAGTTTCGTGACTAACGTGGACAGCCGGGGAGTCTACTCGTTTTGTATGTGTCCGGGAGGGGTGGTTGTCCCGGCTTGCACGGGACCTGGCCAGCAAGTGGTGAACGGGATGTCGGCTTCCGGGAGAAACACGGCTTGGGCGAATTCGGCCATGGTTACCTCGATCGGTGAGGGGGAATTGCTTGGGATGAAGTACCGGGGATTATTTGCCGGGTTGGAGTTTCAGGAAGACTTGGAACGTGCGGCATGGGAACAGGGTGGAAAGAATTTGTATGCTCCGGCTCAGCGGTTGACTCATTTCCTGTGTGGTCATTTGAGCGAACAGTTGCCCCGGACTTCTTATAAGCCGGGAGTGCGGGCTACATCTTTTAAAGAATGGTTACCGGAAATGGTTTACCGGCGTCTTCGCGAAGGCTTGAATCAATTCGGGAAAAAGGCCCGCGGGTTTGTCACGGAAGAAGCTGTTTTGCTTGGAGTGGAGAGTCGTACGTCTTCCCCGTTACGGATTCCCCGGGAGGCAGAGAGAATGGTACATCCGGAGATTTCGGGGTTATATCCTTGTGGAGAGGGGGCCGGGTATGCGGGTGGAATTGTCTCGGCTGCCATGGATGGAGAAGGCTGTGCCGAGGCGATTTGTTAAGAAAAGCCGGGCATTAGAGTACTTTATAACCGGATGATGTTAAAGTTGCTTTGTTTTTTTGGTAAAAAATTTGCATTAATCAGGAAAATACCTACATTTGCGAATATAATAAAATTTTATTAGTTCTAATCCTAAAACTGTCTATTATGAATAAAGCTCAATTAATTGACGCAATTGCTGATAAAGCAGGTTTGACAAAAGCAGATTCTAAAAAAGCATTAGAGGCTTTTATCGCTACTATCGGGGAGTCTTTGAAGAAAGATGAAAAAGTAGCTTTGGTTGGTTTTGGTTCTTTCTCCGTGTCTGAGCGAAGCGCTAGAACAGGTAGAAACCCGCAAACTGGTAAAGAGATCCAAATCGCAGCCAAGAAAGTGGTGAAATTTAGAGCTGGTGCTGAATTAGAAGGCCAACTATAATTGCCATTAAAAGATTAAGAAGGGGGTGTTGTAAGAACACCCTTTTTTTGTTGCAACCAAAGGTTGCAAGTTACAGGTTGCAGGTTGCGCTTCGCGCTGCAGGTTACAGGTTCGGCTTTTGCAGTGGAGAGAAGTATTTTTAACCTGTAACTTGTAACTTTTAAACTTGTAACTTTTAAACTTGGCGGAGCCCACTTTAATAATAAATTATGCATTCGGTAAAAGAGCAGGTTGAATATTTGAGCGAGTTCGTGACGGATTATAAAAATGATTTGTTTCGTCGGTTGATCGCGGAGCGGACAAGTTATGTCACGATGGTGCTTGAGGATTTTTATCAGCAACATAATTGTAGTGCCGTGTTGCGTTCATGTGATTGTTTTGGGATTCAGAATGTACATATTATAGAGAACATGAACACTTTCACGGATAATTCCGAGATTTCGATGGGTGCTTCCGATTGGTTGACCATACATCGGCATCGAAAGCGTGAGAATAACACGATCGAGACGATTGATATATTGAAATCACAGGGGTATCGTATTATTGCCACGACCCCGCATGAACAGGATACGTTTATCGATCAGATTGATCTTCATAAGGGGAAAATGGCTTTTTGCATGGGAACCGAGTTAACGGGATTGTCAGATGACGTGTTGACGAGGGCCGATGAGTTCGTGAAAGTGCCTATGTACGGTTTCACGGAAAGTTATAACGTGAGTGTGTGTGCCGCCTTGCTTATGTACAGTGTGGTGCAGCGCTTGCGACAGACAGAGATCGACTGGCATTTGTCGGACGAGGAACGTGATCAGGTTTTATTTGCCTGGTACAAGCGCTCGATCAAAGCTTCGGCGCAGATATTGAAACGGTTTAATCATAACGTGTAAGAGAGATGTATTATTTGAAATGTAAACATTGTAATCACCTGAACGAGGTAAAATCCGAGTACATGGTGGTATGTGGTTTATGTAACCGGAAACTAGAGGATAATTATAAAGATTGGAAGGTGAAACACCCGGAGAAGTCATTCGAGGATTTTCAACGGGAGGTGTGTCTGACCGAGGAACAGGTGAAAAGAGGGGATTTGGCGAGAACGGGCAAGAAAAAAGGCAATAAAAAAGGTGTGATCGCGGGGCTGATAGGGGGGATTCTCGGGGTTTTGATGATCGTGGTGGTGATGAACGGGATGAAGGAAAGTTACGATAAGATATACGGGCAGGATGAGACTCCCGTGTCGGAGCAACAATGGTACACGGGAACTTACGCGGGAGATATGTCCTTGTCTACTCCGAAGGCCATGAAATCGGTCGGTTCCATGATCAAACGTTTGCCCGAGGAGGTACGGTCGGTCGTGAAGGAAATGGTGGGTTTTACGTACTCGGGTAACGGTATCGAGTTGATGTATTTGTTTACCGAATATACCCCGGAAGTCGGGCAGGTGGATTTGGAAGGGGCCGCAACCGGAGGATTGAATCAGTTGAAGAGTCAGCGAGGAGTGTTTGATTTGAAAAATGATATGGCTTACGTGCAGGAAGGAGATATGAGCGGGGTTGTCATGCAGGGAACGTTCGTAAAGGGCGGGGCGGAGTACGAGTTTAACATCACTTTGTACGTGGCCGGGTTGAAACTTTATCAGGTGATTTCAAGTAATAAGAAAGGAGACGATGTGGCCCGGGCTGTTGTGCGTAGGGTGTATGATTCGTTGAAAGTTCTTGGACACGAAACAACAAAAACAGAAGAAGAATGAAAGAGCAAGTTTATTTGTTAGAGCAATTTGACGATATAAAGATACTACGTTACGACGTCCCGGCTTTCGAGGGATTGACCTTGCGGGAGAAGTTGTTTGTTTATTATCTGGGTCGGGCGGCATTGGCCGGAAGAGATATTCTCTGGGATCAGAATAATAAATATAATTTACGGGTACGGGCAGCATTGGAGAAGATTCTGCGGGATTACCGGGGAGACCGGGATGCGGAAGGGTTTCAGCATTTCGTGGTCTACGCGAAGAAGGTGTTTTTTGCTAACGGGATACATCATCATTATTCCATGGAGAAGTTCGTGCCCGGTTTCACTTCCGGGTATTTCAAATCGTTGCTTCGGGAAGTGGGGGCGGAACAGATGTACGCGGAGTTGGAACGGGTGATTTTTGACCCGGAATACATGGCGAAACGGGTCGTGCTGGACGAGGGAAAGGACTTGGTTGAAGAGTCTGCCAATCATTATTACGAGAATGTAACCCAAGAGGAGGTCGAGAGTTATTACCGGGAGAAAAAGAAAGAGAATGAATTTGTTTCCTGGGGGTTAAATTCCACGTTAGTGCGTGATGGCCAGGGGCAGTTGCAGGAGCAGGTGTGGCATGTCGGTGGTAAATACGGGGAGACGATTCGTCATGTCGTTGAGAATTTACGAAAGGCTTCCGGATACGCTTGTAACGAGCATCAGAAAGAGGTGATGGACTTGTTGATCGAGTATTACGAGACGGGTGATCTGTCTTTGTTTGATCGTTATTCGATAGAGTGGGTGAAAGAAGTTGCCGCCCCGATTGATTTTATTAACGGTTTTATCGAGGTGTACGGTGATCCTTTGGCCTATAAAGCCAGTTGGGAGTCCGTGGTGCAGATCATGGACGAGGAGGCTTGCGAGCGAACCCGGAAACTGGCGGATAACGCCTTGTGGTTTGAGAAAAATGCTCCTATCGACGAACGCTTTAAGAAAAGTGAGGTCGTGGGGATCACGGCTCGGGTGGTGCAAGCTGCCATGTTGGGAGGTGATTGTCATCCGGCAACGCCGATAGGCATCAATTTACCGAATGCCGAGTGGATTAGGGAGCGTTACGGAAGTAAGTCGGTTACCCTGGATAATATCACGTATGCTTATGACCGGGTTTCTTTGAATTCGGGCGTGTTGGATGAATTTGCCTATTCGGACGAGGAGAAGGAATTGGTACGGAAGTACGGGTATATCGGGGGAAACGTGCATACTGATTTGCACGAATGCTTGGGGCATGGTTCCGGCAAGATGTTGCCGGGCGTGGGGCAGGAGGCTTTGAAAAATTACTATTCCACGATAGAGGAGGCACGGGCCGATTTGTTCGCTCTTTATTACGTGATGGACCCGAAACTGGTAGAATTGGGGGTAATACCCTCGTTGGAGGTGGCCAAAAGCGAGTATTGTAATTATATCCGTAACGGTTTGATGGTCCAATTGACACGGGTGAAGTTGGGTAATAACTTGGAGGAGTCGCATATGCGCAATCGTCAGTTGATAGCCTCTTGGGTGTACGAGCAAGGAAAAGAGGCAAATGTTATCGAGCGTGTCACCCGGGATGGGAAAACATATTTCACGATCCGGGATTACGAGGTCTTGCGTCAATTGTTCGGTAAATTATTGGCTGAAGTACAGCGGGTGAAATCGGAAGGTGATTTTGAAGGTGCCCGACGTTTGATCGAGAATTATGGTGTACGGGTTGATCCCGTGTTGCATCAGGAGGTTCTGGAACGTTACAAGAAGTTGAACGTGGCCCCTTACGCGGGTTTCGTTAACCCGAAGTACCGGCTTGTAGAGGAAGCGGGGAAGGTGGTAGATGTAAAAATAGAATACCCGACGGATTTTCTGGCACAAATGTTGGAATACGGGGAAAATCGTTCATAAGATTTCGAAATGATGTATATGTTACAATTCATGCTTGCTGCTATCGAGTTACCTATGACAGATCCGGTGTTGAAGTTTTTGTTGATACTGGTTATTATTCTGGCTGCACCGTTGTTGCTGAACAAGTTGAGGATTCCCCATTTGTTGGGATTGATTATTGCCGGGGCGATTATCGGACCGCATGGTTTTAACTTGATATCACGGGATAGTAGTATTATTCTTTCGGGAACAGCCGGGCTGTTGTATATCATGTTTCTGGCCGGGTTGGAAATTGATATGGGGGATTTCAAGAAGAATAAATGGAAGAGTCTGGCATTTGGAATATATACATTTTTGATATCCATGGCGTTGGGTATGTTGCTGGGGGTCTACGTGTTGAACTTTTCGGTGTTAACCTCGGCTTTATTGGCCAGTATGTTTGCATCCCACACGTTGATTGCCTATCCGATTATCAGTAAATTGGGGATAACGAAGAATAAAGCCGTGACGATTACGGTCGGAGGGACGATGGTTACCGACACGTTGGCTTTGTTGGTGCTGACGGTGGTGGTCGGGTTGGCTATGGGAAAGGTGGACGATATGTTTTATTATCGCTTGAGCGGGGCGATTATCGTGTATTTCCTGTTCGTGCTGATTGCTTTCCCGTTGATCGGGAGGTGGTTTTTCAAGCGGGTGGATGATAATATATCACAATATATTTTCGTGCTGGTGATGCTTTTTCTGGGGGCTTATTTGGCAGAGCTGGCAGGGTTGGAAGCTATTATCGGGGCTTTTATCGCCGGTATCGCGCTGAATCGGTTGATCCCGGGTACCTCTCCTTTAATGAACCGGGTGGAGTTCGTGGGGAATGCCATTTTTATCCCGTTCTTCCTGATCAGTGTCGGGATGTTGATTGATTACCGGGCTTTTTTCACGAGTTGGGATACGTTAAAAGTCGGTGGTTTGATGATCGTTGTCGCCACGATAGCGAAATACGTGTGCGCTTGGTTGACACAGAAGATATTCGGCATGTCGGATGATCAACGGTGGGTTATTTTCGGGTTGAACAGCGCGCACGCGGCGGCGACGCTGGCTGTGGTGACGGTCGGGTATAACGTGATCCTAGGGCAGACGCCGGACGGGGAGCCTATCCGCTTGTTGAACGAGAGCGTGTTGAACGGTTCGATCCTGATGGTGCTCGTGACGTGTACGATGGCCTCGTTTGCCGCCCAGAAGGGAGCGCATAATATCGCCATGGCAGATGGTCCGGAGGATAAGGAGGATGAAGAGGATCATAAAGAACGGATATTGATTCCCGTGTCGTACGAGGGAAACGTGTCGGAATTAGTTAATTTGAGTACGGCCATAAAGTCTAAAAAGAACAAATCGGGATTGTATGCCCTGAACGTGATTAATAACAAGGCATCGGATGAAAAGACGATCAAACAGGCGAAAAAGGTGTTGAACATGACAGTAACAACCGCGGCGGCAACGGATAACCTGGTGCATGACTTGTTGCGCTATGACTTGAACGTGGCAAACGCCATTATTAGCGTGATCCAGGAACAGGCAATTACGGATATGGTGTTGGGTTTACATCAGGGAAAAGGAATTTCGCCTTCTTTTCTGGGAAACATGACGGAAGGGATTCTGAACCAGAGTAACGTGACCACTTTTATTTATCGCCCGATGCAGCCGATGGCAACGATCAAGCGTCATTGGATCGTGGTGCCTGAAAACGCGGAGAAGGAGGTCGGGTTCCCCATGTGGGTGAATAAAATGTGGAATATCGCCTTGAACACGGGGGCGCAGTTGTTGTTCCACGCTTCGGAGGGAACGTTGGCTTACTTGAAGGAGTTGTACAAGAAACGTCCTATTGAGGCCGAGTTCACGTTGTTTGATGATTGGAATGATTTCCTGATTATCTTCCGGGAGATCAAGAGTGACGATATGTTGTGGATCGTGATGAGTCGTCGGGAACGCTTTTCTTATCACGCCAGCATGAGCCGTATCCCGGGTTACCTGAATAGTTATTTTCAGATGAATAATTTCGCGTTGATCTATCCGGTACAAGCGGGAGGGAAGAGTACGAAGTTTATGATATAGTATCAGGTTGCACAAAATTCACCCTCCCCATAAATAGGGAGGGTGAATTTTGTTTTTACCCGATTTTGAGGATGTGGTATTTCCCGGCGGATTCGTAACTTTGAGGTCGTGAAATATCATAAATAATTCTATAAACTAATGAATAAACTTGGTGGTGAATCGATTATTTCCAATATTTGTGGTAAAAATAAAGATATGAATTCACATCTTTTTTCTGCCGATATGAAACTGGCGGATGTTATTCATGCCGATTACTCTTTGTTACTGTTGTTGCATCGATTTGGTATGAACCTGGGTTTTGGAGATAAGACCGTGCGGGAGTGTTGCGAGGCGAGTCACGTCTCGTGCCCGTTGTTCCTAATGATTTGTAACGTGTACAGTAACGAGCAATATTTGCCGACAGGTAAGGAGATCGAGGCTATCGGGGCGGATGTCGATCAGTTGATATCTTATTTGAAAAATTCCCATACTTACTACTTGGAAAACCGGATGTACTCTATAGAGGAACAATTAAAGGAGATATCCGAGAGTTGCGAGCAACAGCATCAGCAGATACTGCACCTCTTCTTTACCGAGTACAAGAACGAGGTGATCCGGCATTTCGCTTACGAGGAGGAGACGGTTTTCCCGTATATTTCGAATATAGTGAAAGGTGTTCGCCCGGATAATTACGAGATCGGGGTCTTTCAGGAGAATCACAGTAATATAGATGATAAGCTGAACGATTTAAAGAATATCATCATGAAATATTTGCCGGGAGATGCCTTGTCAGATATGCGTATCCGGGTATTGTTCGGAATTTTTGCCCTGGAAGAGGATTTAAGTAAACATTCTTTGATCGAGGATAGAATACTCGTTCCTTTAGTAATGAAATTAGAGCAACGGTATGTCAAACAATAATAAATGCTATAAAATTGTTATTATTGAGCCGTCGATGATCATATCAACCGGGTTACGGAAATTGATTGAAACCAGGAAAGAGTTTGAAGTGGTGGCGGTGATCGCTGATTGTTATCATTGCCTGGATCGGATCAGTCATTTGAATCCGGATATTATAATCATAAACCCCTCGATAATAGAATTGAAGAAACGGCAACATCTGGAAGAGTTGTTCGATGGCGTGAAGGACACGGCTTTCGTGGCGCTTGTTTACCAGTATATTGATCCCGAAGTGTTGAAACAGTATCACACGACAATTGATATATCGGATGATGGCGACAAGATCGCGCAGAAGTTGTTCCATTCGATTGATGCGTTGACTACTTCCGGTGATTTGCTGGATAAGAATGAACTTTCGGAACGGGAGAAGGAGATTTTGATCTCCCTGGCGAAAGGAAAGATTAATAAAGAGATCGCTGACCAGCATCATATATCGGTGCATACCGTGATCACGCACCGGAAGAATATTATCCGGAAAACCGGGATAAAATCTGTTTCCGGGCTTACGGTGTACGCGATATTGAACAATCTCATTGATATTAATGAGGTGGAATGACAATTTTACTTGAAATATCCCTATTATTGGGGATTGCCGGTAAACTTGAATTTCTTGATCTTTGTAATGTTAATAATAATATGATTTTTTTCTTTTCAACGTAAGCCATTGAAAGAATTTTGCCAAAATAAGCTGCTGGAAACCCGGCAGCTTATTTAGTTTAATGGTTTTGGGTTGGCTCGATGTAAAACATGGATTCAGATTTGGTGAATCATTGATTAGCAAGGATGCTGAAAATGGGGTTTTATCGGTTCATCAGTTGGGCTCCTTTGTAAGCTATCGCGTATAGGATAAATGTCAGTAAAATTAACCCGGCGATGAACCATTGCCAACCGAAATGATCGAGAACGATCCCCGTTGCTGATCCCCAGATGCTGGAGCCCATGTAATAAAAGAGGAGGTATATGGAGATCGTGACCGAACGTTTCTGGAGGTTGTAATCGCTCACGATCCGGTTACAGATGACATGCACGACGAAGAAATTGAACGTGAAGATGGCTAACCCGAACGTGACGATCCAGAAATTGTTGACGTACAACAGGAGTAGGCCCGCTACCGAGAGGGCGATGATCGTTTTTAGTATCTTGAAATGATTGTATAAAGCGGTTAATTTTGCCGTGGCAATAGAACCGAACACGCCGAAAATGTACATCAGGTAAATGTAGTGTATCAGGTGTGGCGAGAAATTGAAGGGTTCTTTCACGAGGTAGAATCCCAGGTAGTTGTACAAGCTCACGAATATCCCTAACATGAGGGAGCCGATCAGGTAGAAAGGAATCAACTTCACGGACACGATAAGGTGTAAATTAGATATAATCAACGATTTGAAATTCTCTTTCTTGGGCTTGAAGTTCAGTGAACGGGGACTGAATATCAGGAATAATATGGCGAAAATGGCACATAACACGCCTATGGATACGGAGGCTATCTGCCAGGAGAAGGCCGTGCTGAGGTACGAGGATATCACTCGTCCTCCCATACCCCCGAGGGCGTTTCCGGCGATATATAGTCCCGTGATTTTTCCTTTATTCAGGGGGTGGACTTCCTCGGAAATATACGCTAGGGAGACGGAGGTAGCCCCGGAGAGCAAAAATCCCTTGAGGGCGCTCAGCGCTACCAGCAGGAAGAACGAGGGGGAGTAGGAGCAGATCACCGAGAACACGGATGAGGATAGGAGCGCGGCACTGATCAGTTTTTTCCTGGGGATAGAATCAGCCACGAACATGGCCGTGAATAAGCCGATGACCATTCCCAGTGTGGAAAATGATATGGCCAGGCTGCTGTAACTTGCCGATAGATCAAACTCTTGAGCCAAATCGGGTAGAAGAGGTTGAAAATAGTATAGTTGGGCAAAACAGGAGAATCCGGATAGAAAGACACAGATGGATATCTTGCGGTCTTTGGCGTTATTCTCCGGTTTTATTATTCCTTGATCTGTATTCATGATTTCTCGTTATCCTGTGCAAAAGTATACATTCTGAAAATAGGTTATCCTTCACGAGAGGATTTTTTCACTGGAAACTTTTTTCCACTCTTTCTCGTTAGAGTGAATATATTAGCAAACAATATTGTTGAACAGATAAATTCGAGAAAGATGATGAGAGGAAGGATTTTAATGGTGACGTTATGGATGGCGTCATTATTTGTTTTCGCGGCCTGCCACGATGATGATGACGACGATGACAAGGGGTACACGCCCGGGAAGAGTATCGTGGAGGCTTTTGAGGCTAAATACCCGAATGCCGTGTCGGTGAGTTGGGAGAAAAAAGGAGAGTACGAGAAAGCGGAGTTTCACCTGAACGGACAAGAGGTGGATGCTTGGTTTGCCCCCTCCGGGCAATGGATGATGAGCGAAACGGATATCTTGTTTAGCAACTTGCCTACCGAGGTGAAAACCGGGTTTAGCGGGAGTATCTATAGTTCGTGGAAAGTGGATGATGCTGATGTCTTGGAACGGTTAAATATGCCTACCGTGTATCGGTTGGATATCGAGAAAGGGACCGAAGAGATGGTGATCTATTTCAACGAGAAGGGAGAATTAGTAAGAGAAGTGAACGAGGAGGCTTCCACGTTACCTGCCGCGGTGAGTAGTTTTATCACGGGACAGTACCCGAAAGCCTTGGTGGTTAGCGTTGACCGGTGGCAGGATGGTTTGTTGGAAGTGGGTATTCTGGATGCCAGCCTGGTGAAAGAGGTGTTGTTCGATCGGGAGAATAATTGGATGAAGACTTCCTGGCCGGTGTTGGAGGCGAACGTTCCCCAGGTCGTGCTGGATGTTTTGAAGGGCGAGGCTTACAACAGTTTCTCGATCGCGAGCGTACAATATATAGAATACGCTTCCGGTAGCAACGTTTATCATTTCGTGTTACAGAAAGCGAATGCTATGGATATATCCGTGGAAATAGACCCGCAAGGGAACCTGGTTTTAGATTGATGTATATATGGTAAGACAGGTGACGGGAGCTCTTGAAAGCTCCCGTTTTTCGTGGGGTGTACGGTTGAAAAATTTATTTGAATGTGGTGGAACAAGATATCATTAATCTGCGTATGTTTGCGTAGTTTTATAACCGAAAAACAAAAAATGATAAAGGAGAGATTCTACGGAATCAGACAATTATGAAAACAAGTGTAAGCGATTTACCCCGATCGATGAATCAGGGAAATGAGTTCTTAATGTTACGGGAGAAGACGCACTGTGTGAGGATAGAGGGAGAGGGATTTGTCGTGCGCGAATGGCGATTCTCGGATTGCGATTCTTTAGCCGAGAATGCCAACAATGAGAAGATCTGGAATAATGTCATGGATCACTTTCCACATCCATACACGAAACAAGATGCTTTCGATTATATCAGCATGGTTCATGTTATGCCGGCTCCACCGATGCGGTTTGCCATTGAGGTAGACGGGAAAGCGGTTGGGAGTATCGGGTTCGGTTCCGAGGGCGATATTGAGCGGGTTACGGCCGAGATTGGGTACTGGCTAGGTGAACCCTACTGGGGACGGGGTATTATGCCTAAAGTCGTGGCTGCCGTTACCCGATACGCTTTTGAAACATTCGGGTACCAGAAATTGTACGCTTTGGTATTCGATTATAACCCGGGGTCTATGCGTGTGTTGGAAAAAGCGGGGTATCAATTGGAAGCCGTGCTACACAAGGCGGCCGTGAAAAACGGGAAGGTCATTGACTTTTATTATTACAGTATCATGAAAGAGGATTGATAAAAAAAGCGTGGCAGATGTTTTGAACTGCCACGCTTTTTTTATTATGATAGATATGTTATTTAATAATTTCGACAAGCACGCAACGATTCCATTCATCCTTATCGTAACGTGAGCTGACGCCTTTATGATCTGTAACAATGCGATTCTTGTTAATACCGTATTTGTTGATGAACATATCGGCAACTGCGTTTACCCGTCTTTCTGATATGGTCATGTTTGCTTTTTGAGTACCGCGTTTATCTGCGTATCCCGTTATACGGATGCGAACATCGGGATTCGCTTTCATGAATTGAGCCAGATTGTACACGCCGATTTCTTGGGTCGGGTCAATCTTGGAACTGTTGAACGCGAAGTTAATGGTGGTCGGTAATGCTTTAAATTCCACGTTGGTGGTGGGAACTTCTTGTTTCACGACTTTCACGATAGTATCCGGTGTCCGGCTTAACAATTCCTTGATTTGTGCCTGTTGTGCTTTCGTCAGATCCTGAAGCTCCGCGTATTGTTTTTGGCTGACAGCTTTTTGGAAAGAGCGATTTTTGAATCTGAAAGTAACACCCACGCTTAACCCGGTGATACCGTCATTCGGGAATCCTCCCCGGGTAACAAGGTCGTCATCCAGGATGATACCGGAATATTCCAAATTCAAATCAAAACGTTGTGACAAACGGAAACGAGCTTGAATTCCCGCGTTAATCGTGAACGATTGGTCGCTTCCGATGAATGCACCCCCGATTCCGGCAAATGGAACCAAGTCAAAACAACGATTTTCTTTGTATTGTCCGAAGAAATTCAACAGGCCGAACATGAAATCTCCGTGAACAGCCCCATAGTGTTTATGCAACATGGTTTTGCCGTTATTTTGGAATCCATGTAGAGCTCCGCCTAAACCTTGAACTCTCACTCCCCACCAAGGGGTAAACCATTTACCTACAGATAATGCCGGCATGAAGGTCAGTCTGTCCCCGAATTTAGCATCGGTTGAACCTTCAGCGTAAAGTGTTTGTGCTCCTAAATTCAGAGAAACAAACCAGTTATCCCAAAAGTTGTTCGTTTCAAATGAAGTTTTGTAACCAGGTAAATTTTTTTCTTGATTATATTGCGCAAATGTAGAAATGTGCAACATGATCATCAATGCGAATAAAATGTTTTTTTTCATTTTAAAATAGTTAAAGTGTTTATTTTGATAACATATCTCATTTTTAAAATTGAGAAAAACGGTGCAAAAATAAAATAAATTTACGATTTAATGTGTTTTTCGAAGCGTGTTGTGTGATTTTATTTGTGGCTTCATGGCTTTTGATTATTGTTTTTGTCTCTACGTAGTGATGTTATTGATGTTTGTTAAATTTTGTTCTTTATGGGTGTAAATGTGATTTTATTTATTGTTGGTGAAGTAAGATTTATGGTACCGGGGATTAAAAAATAGATTATAATGGTGTATTCTTGTCATATATTTATTGACTCGATGGCTTTAATCGTTATATTGGTAGAATATTTTGAGCGCGTGTATGTTAAATCTTCTATACGGGCTTGTATATTCAAATGTATGTTTATATATTTGTGTATTCTAAAAAGAGAAATTATGGATACAGAGTGTTTTACAAGGGAAGAGTTAGAGAAGCTGGCTTACGTGCTGAAAGCGGTGGCGCACCCGAACCGGTTGAAGATTATTTGCCTGTTGTCGAAGAACGGGGAGATGAGCGTGTCGGATATATGTGACCGGATGGGATGCAGCCAGGCGTTGATCTCGCATCACCTGACCGATATGCAGGCGAAGGGGATTTTGTTGATCCGCCGGGAAGGGCGTAACGCTTTTTATAGCATGGCGAGTGACCACGTGACGGAAGCCATGCGGTGCATGATGAAATGCACGAAGTGAGTTCGTCCGGTCGGTACGGAGCCCACGTTAATGCTGTTTAAACAGGGAAAATTGCCGTGGGATAATAGCGGGGTCGTGCGGGCTGCGCGATCACTGGAAATCATTGAAATATATATATAAACCCCTAAAATTTAAGCGTGTATGAAATATTTGATAGTCGGAGGTGTGGCGGGAGGAGCTTCTACGGCCGCCCGTTTGCGTAGGCTCGATGAGAACGCGGAAATAATTATGTTCGAGAGAGGTGAATACATCTCTTATGCCAATTGTGGTTTACCTTATTATATCGGGGAGTTGATCTACGAGCGGGAGAAGCTGTTCGTGCAAACCCCGGAGAGTTTCGCGGCCCGTTTTAACATAGAGGCCCGCGTGTGTTCGGAAGTGGAGCGGGTTGATACGGGAAAGAAAGTGATCACGGTGCGTGATCTGGCGTCGGGGCGAGTTTACGAGGAAGCGTATGATAAATTAGTCTTGTCACCGGGGGCCGCGCCCGTGCGTCCGCCTTTGGAGGGTATTGACACGGAAGGGATTTTCACGTTGCGTAACGTGAACGATACCGATCGGGTGAAGGAGTATATCGAGGATCACGACGTGAAACGGGCGTTGATCGTGGGGGCCGGGTTTATCGGTTTGGAAATGGCCGAGAACCTGCACGAGTACGGGATCAAGGTGTCGGTAGTGGAAATGGCCGACCAGGTCATGACCCCGGTGGATTATGAAATCGCTTCGGTGGTGCACCAGCACTTCAAGTCGAAGGGTGTCGGCCTTCATTTGCAAGAAGCCGTGACGGCGTTTCGCCCGGTGGAAGGGGGAATTGACGTGGTGTTACGAAGTGGGCTGGTGACGCGGGTTGATATGGTGTTGCTCTCTATCGGGGTACGTCCGGACGTGAAATTGGCCCGGGAGGCGGGTTTGGAGATCGGGGAGACGGGGGGAATCAAGGTGAACGAGTACATGCAGACTTCCCACCCGGATGTTTACGCCGTGGGGGATGCCGTCGAGTTCCCGAATCCCGTGAGCGGCCGTCCGGCGTTGGCTTTCCTGGCGGGTCCGGCGAACAAGCAGGGACGTATCTGTGCCGACAACGTGGCTTGCGGTAATCATCAAAAGTATAAAGGTTCGATCAACACGGCCATCGCCAAGGTGTTCGATTTGACGGTAGGGGCTGCCGGGTTGTCGGCGAAGATGCTGGATCGGTTGCAGATTCCTTACCGGGAGGCGATCGTGCACGGGGCTTCTCACGCCGGGTATTACCCGGGAGCTGTCATGATGGATATAAAGATTAATTTCTCGCCCGAAGACGGTCGGTTGCTCGGGGCCCAGGCCGTGGGGGTCGACGGGGTGGATAAACGCCTGGAAATGATGTCGGCCGTGATCCGGGGAGGCGGGACGATTTACGATCTGATGGAGTTGGAGCAGGCTTACGCCCCTCCTTATTCCTCGGCTAAAGACCCGGTGAACATGGCGGGATTCGTGGCGGACAACATGTTGAGCGGGAAGGTGAAGGTGATGAGTTGGCGGGAGTTGCGGGCCACGGATCGTTCCGGCGTGATGTTGGTCGACGTGCGGAGTGCCGAGGAGTTCGCGATGGGAAGTATAGAAGGAGCCGTGAATATACCCTTGGACGGTTCCCGGGCGGAGTTCCGGAATCTCCCGAAGGACCGGACGATTGTCGTGTTCTGTGCTATCGGGTTGCGCGGTTATATCGCGGCCCGGGTGTTGATGCAACTCGGTTACGAGGTGGTGAACCTGAACGGGGGATATCGTACCTACGCGACGGCTATGGCCGAGCAGGGCAATCCCTTGAAGTACGCGGAGCCGGAGAAACCCGTGGAGGTGAAGGCCCCCGGGAAGGTGGAGGAAAAGAAATCCATCGCGATAGATGCCTGCGGTTTGCAATGTCCGGGACCCGTGTTGAAATTGAAAAGCGGGATGGAACAGTTACAGGCGGGAGAACGTCTGGAAATCAAGGTGACGGATCAGGGATTTTCCCGGGACGTGGCTTCGTGGGCGAAGATGACGGGTAATCAGTTGGTTGACGTGAAGGAGGAGAAGGGTATTATTACCGCGATATTGGAAAAAGGGGGTGGAGCTTGTCCGGTTGCCGGGGGGAAGCCGTCTAATAACAAGACGTTGATCGTGTTCAGTGACGATCTGGACAAGGCGTTAGCTTCTTTCGTGATTGCCAACGGGGCTGCCTCAACGGGGCGGAAGGTGACGATGTTCTTTACCTTCTGGGGGTTGAACGTGATCAAGAAAGAACGTCCCGGTGCCGTGAAGAAGGACGCCATGGGTAAGATGTTCGGGATGATGTTGCCGTCGGGAAGTCGCGAGTTATCCCTGTCGAAGATGAATATGATGGGGATAGGCTCCCGGATGATGCGGAAGATCATGCGGGATAAACGGATTGATTCGCTGGAAAGCCTGATCGAGCAGGCGAAAGCCAACGGGGTCGAGTTTATCGCTTGCCAGATGTCGATGGACGTGATGGGGATCACGAGGGAAGAGTTGATTGACGGGGTGAATGTCGGGGGCGTGGCGACCTATCTCGAACGAGCCGAGGAGGCGAACGTGAATTTGTTCGTGTAGATAAAAGGGCGTGTTTTAACGAGTTCGCTTCTCGTTCAATCCGGCCTTCGGCCAAGTGAACTTGAAGCGGTCTCGAACCGCCTCTCATCCGGCATCCAGGGAACGAGTTTCGTCCCGAATAACGCCGTGTACGTGACCGGGCGCTGGGAGGCTGACCTTACCACACCCGCCCGGATTTTCTCCACCCTTTTTTGTAGTAGTTTTCGCTCAGGTGATTGACCATGACTCCTTTCGAGGTGCTGGCGTGGGCGAAGTAACCGTTTTTAAGGTAGATGCCCACGTGGTTAAGCGTTCTTTTCTTTCTCTTTGAAAAGTTGAAGAACACGAGATCGCCCGGTTTTAACCGGCCTTTCCCGACGCGTTGGCAGTCTTTGTTATAGATGTTCACGACCGTGCGCTGTAAGGATTTGTGGTACACGTTCTTGTACACGGCCCCCACGAATCCCGAACAATCGGCCCCGGTGCGGGTCGTTCCCCCGTAACGGTAGGGTGTGCCCAGCCAACGACTGACTTCTTCCAGCAGGGGAAGGTCGTCTTTCCGGTGAACGGTGAATCCCAGTTTGCGGGACAGTTGTTCCGTCTTGCTCTTTTGAAGGGCGAGTTGTTTTGACGAGCCGCAGGACGAAAGCGCCAACGCTAGCAGGAGCAGTCCGGGATATAGTATTTTAGATTTAAACATGTTGAAATTGTTACAGGTTACAAGTTACAGGTTACAAGTACGATAATGACACGCTGGTTCACCCGGGACACGACTTGTAACTCGCGAATAAACAGCGTTTATCGCCGTTTACCTTGCAAAGGTAGGAATAAAAAGTGATATTCGGAAAGTAACGTGACCTGTTTCTCGTTTATCGCCCCGCTTGGTGTAAAGTTGGACTATTCTTGAGGGGTTTAGCTATTTATACTCCTTTAACATTTCTCGACCTCTTCTCAACCTGTTATAGACAGGTGGAGAACAGGTGGGGAACAGGTGGAGAACAGGTGGGGAAGGAAGAGGTCAAGAGTTGTTGACGGGTGGTTGAAAACTCATTCTCCCGTGTCGGGATGGCGGTTTGCCGTGGAAATGGCTCCCCGCGACGTTACCGGGAATGTATCGTTTGATCGAGTTCTTCGAGTTTTAATAGATGTAATTTTGTCTGTTTAACAGTTAAATATTTGCACCCCTTTTCTCGTTCCAATATCGCGATGTTGTGGTGATCTCGTGCCGGTCACGATCGTGCCGTTTCTCGCGCGGGACACGAGTTACAAAGACGCGTGATTTCACGGGGGATTTTTCTTTTTTTTATATTTTCGCGTGTTGTTCGGTGTTAAGAAAAGTCCGGAATGCTTGCAACATGTTACACGATTAAAACGTTAAGTAACTGATGAATTATTTAGCACATATATTTCTTTCGGGGAAAAACCGGGAGATTCAAATCGGGAACTTTGTCGGGGATGCCGTTAAAGGCCGTGCCTATGATGATTATCCCCCGGCTTTTCGCGAGGGAATCCTGTTGCACCGGGCGATAGACGATTACACGGATCATCATCCCCTGGTGAAGGAGGCGGTGAGCCTGTCGCGGGAGGAGTTCGGGCGTTACGCGGGTGTGTTGACGGATATCTATTTTGACCATTTCCTGGCGGTGGGGTTCCGGGAGTATTCCGGCCGGTCGTTGCGATCGTTCGCTCTCGGTTTTTACGGGGGACTGGTGCTGAATTATCGTCATCTGCCGGAACGTTTCAAGGGATTCTTGTGGCATTTTATTTTAACCAACCGGCTGGTGCGTTACGCCTCGGTTCCCGGGATTCGGCGTTCCCTGGAGATTATGGTGGAGTACAAGCATCTGGGCGTTGACCCGGAACGGGCGATTCGTTTCCTGGAGGAGAACCGGGGGAGGTTGAAGGATTTGTTCGAGCGTTTCCTGCCTGACGTGCGGGAAATGTGCCGGGAGAAGTTGGCGGAGGATTTAAATTGTTGATTATTAATATAAATTTAGGTGTATGGAAGAATTAATTACAACCCCTTCTAGTGTATCACTAGACACGTTTTTAAGTAAGATGATTGATCTCGGTATATCGGCCGGTTCAAAGATTTTATTGGCAATTGTCGTGTTTATCGTGGGACGTTGGATCGTTCGGCGATTAAATAAATTACTGGCAAGGATCCTGGAGAGGCGACACGTGGAGGCTTCGCTGTCTACTTTCGTGAAGAGCCTGGTGAGTATCACGTTAACCCTGTTGTTGATTATCATCGTGATCGGGGTGCTGGGAATCGAGACTAGCTCGTTTATCGCGCTCTTCGCGTCGGCCGGTGTCGCTATCGGTATGGCGTTGAGCGGCACGTTGCAGAATTTTGCCGGGGGCGTGATGATCCTGTTGTTTAAACCTTTCAAGGTGGGCGACACGATCGAGGCGCAGGGACAGAGCGGTACGGTAAGAGAGATACAGATATTCAACACGATTCTGGCTACCCCGGATAACAAGATTATCATTATCCCGAATGGCGGTTTGTCTACCGGGATGATGAAGAACTTTTCAAAGGAGGCTACCCGTCGCGTGGACTGGGAGTTCGGGATCGCTTACGGGGATGACTACACGAAAGCGAAGAAGGTGATCGCTCGTTTGTTGGACGCTGATTCGCGGGTGTTGAAGGACCCGGCTTATTTTATCGCGTTGACTTCTCTCGGCGCGAGTTCCGTGAATATCGTGGTTCGCGCGTGGGTTAATTCCGGGGATTACTGGGGCGTGTATTTCGACATGAACGAGAAAGTTTACAAGACTTTTGCCGAAGAGGATCTTAACATTCCGTTCCCGCAGATGGATGTGCACGTGATATCGAAACAATAGTTTCGCTGTTACAGGTTACAAGTTGAGATAAATTTTATGGATAAGAGGGGGAGAGCATTCTGTTGAGGTTGTTTGAAAAGTTAATTTACATAGAACTACCACCCCTGGCCCCTCCTTACACGGGAGGGGAAACTGCTTGGTAATTCCCCTTTCCCCTAATACGGGAGGGAAACCGTATGGTAATCAACTCTCCCCCTGTGTAAGGGGGAGTCGGAGGGGGTGGTGATTTTGTCGGGAAGAGACTTTTTCAGGCAACCTCTTGGAATGATAAAAACTTAAAGTTTAAAGTCTAGAATTTAGAGTTTAAAGTGAAAAAGCGTTAGCTTCGCGTGCTAGGAATCATAAATTTTAAATTATCATGCGGCTTCTTTGGTTGGACTTGAATTCTTCGTACGCTCATTCTTCGTTGGCTCTTCCGGCTATCCACGCCCAGGTGGAAGGGAGGGAAGGAGGTGTGGAATGGGCGAAAGTGGCGGCCACGATTAATTCGAACGTGGGGAGTGTCGTGGCGGAGATCGTGGCGGCAAAACCTGACGTGCTGGCGGCGACGGCTTGGTTGTTCACGCATGAAGTGTTGTTGAAAATCACGTGGCGGGTGAAGGCTTTGTTACCGGGATGCACGATTATATTCGGGGGACCCGAAATGCTGGGGGATAACGAGGAGTATTTGCGCCGTAATCGTCACGTGGCATGCGTGTTCAGGGGAGAGGGAGAAGTGGGGTTTCACGAGTGGTTGCGACGCTATGATTGCCCGTCGAGGTGGGAGGAGGTGACCGGATTGTGCTGGCTGGACGCGGGGGGCGTGTACCATGACGGGGGATTGGCCCGGGTCATGGAGTTCGACCGGTTGGAAATCCCGGAGAGAAGTCGTTTTTTTGACTGGACGAAGCCATTCGTGCAACTGGAGACGACGAGGGGATGTTTTAACACCTGTGCTTTTTGCGTGAGCGGCGCGGAGAAACCCGTGCGGGCGTTGTCCGTGGAGCGTATCCGGGAACGTTTGAGGGTTATCCGGGAGCATGGAATACGGGATATCCGTTTGCTGGATCGTACTTTTAACGGGTCGTCCGGTCGTGCTATCCGCCTGTTGGAGTTGTTCCGGGAGTTCGCGCCGGGGATGCGCTTTCACCTGGAGATACACCCGGCGTTGCTTTCCGATGAGGTGAAGGCCCTGTTGCGGGAGTTGCCCGCGGGGTTGTTACACCTGGAGGCCGGTATACAAAGCCTGAACGAAGAGGTTTTGCAGGCTTGTCGGCGGGTGGGCGATTTGCAGGCGGCTTTGGAGGGATTGCGTTACCTGGCGGCTTTGCCTAATCTTGTCGTTCATGCCGACCTGATCGCGGGGTTGCCGCTCTACTCGTTACGACAGATGATCGAGGATGTACGGGTGTTGTCGTCTTTCGGGACGGGCGAGATCCAGTTGGAATTGTTGAAGTTGCTACCGGGTACGGCAATGCGCGCGGAGGCGGGGAAGTCGGGGATTGTCTATTCCCCGGACGTGCCTTACGAGGTGTTACGGACCCCGGCGATGTCTGTCGAGGATTTGCGACAGGCTCGTTTGTTGTCTCGCTTGATAGATGGTTTTTATAACGCCTTGGCATGGCAGGAGGTCACGCGGAACCTGATCGGGTATGACGAGCGTTTTTTGCCGGACTTTTTGAGCTGGTTGGAGGAGCGTGATTTATTGGAGCAACCGCTTAGTTTGGAGCGACGCGGGGCGTTATTGTACGAGTTTTGCGAGCGTCGTTACCCGATGTTCCTGACCGCGATATCCGTGGCGTGGATTGTTGCCGGTATTCCTTTCGCTAAAGAGCCTGGCAAGCGGTTGAAACCTTGGAACGGGGAGATCCCGTCGGGCGTGAGCGTCGTGACCGGGAAGTACGAGAGCATCATGCGGGTATATTACCTGGCCGGGGATGGCGAGGAATACTGGTTCGGGTTTGACCGGGGCAGGTCGGCTTCCCGTCCGCTGTACGTTTCGAGGCGACGGGGTTAATCGAGTTGTAATCCGTTATTTGTGAGTGCTTAACCCGTTGTTTTTATTTTCATTTGCATCCAACCAGTTGTTGATCATCCCGCGTCCTTGGCGGGTGATGATGGATTCGGGGTGAAATTGCACGCCGTGGATGGGCAGGGTTTCGTGATAGAATGACATGATATGTCCCTCCTCGTCGAGCGCGCTTACTTTGAGGCTTGCCGGGAGCGTGTTCGGGTTGATGATCCAAGAGTGATAACGCCCCACTTGCACGGGGTACGTCATGCCCCGGTAGAGGATATCACCCCGGTCAACGATGGTGAGGGGGCTTTCGTGGCCGTGTTTCGGGTGTGAAAGTTGTTGCAGTCGTGCCCCGAAACATTCGGCAATGGCCTGGTGTCCGAGACACACGCCGAGGATGGAATGGGTCTCTTTGCAACGGTCGATTAGCGGCAGGAGGTCTCCGGCTTCCGAGGGGATACCCGGTCCCGGGGATAGTAATAGTTTGTCGTAACGGTCGAGCGTGGAGAAGTCTATCCGGTCATTGTAAACGATGTCGAACTGGCAGTCTTTATTTTCCCTGAGAATCTGCACGAGATTGTAGACAAACGAGTCGTGATTGTCGATGACGAGTACGCGTTTTGATTTTGAATTCTCCATTTCCTGATATTCTTAGTAAACTTTATGGATCGCGAAAGTAGGAAATCGGGAGGAAAAAACTACCTTTGGGTGTTGTGTTTTCACGGGAGCGTGCGTTTCCCGGAAGTTTCATGTCGCGGGAAGAGGGGGTTCCGGGGGAGGAATTCGAGCGTTCGGGAGGTGTAACATGATAAGATACAGCGTGTAATTAACTTGTAATTATGGTAAAGAGTAAAAATTGGTTTTCCCTGTTTTTCACGAATTATCTGGGTGTTTTGAATGATAATTTCCTGAAAACATTGGCGTGCTTCATTTGTATCGCGTGGGTGGGAAAGGATAACGAGTCCATGGTTGTAACCCTGGCGTCGGCCGCGTTAGTGATTCCCTATTTGTTGTTTTCCCCGTTGGCCGGTCGGCTGGCGAAGATTTACAAGAAGCGTAAGATCGTGGTTTGGGCGAAGTTTGCCGAGATGTTGATCATGCTGGTGGCCACGGCGGGATTCCTGCTGCATTCGACGGGGTTGGTGTTGGGATCAATATTGTTGATGGGGTTACAAAGTGCCTTGTTTTCGCCTTCGAAGTACGGGTTGATCCGGGATATCGGGGGGGAGGAAGGGATTTCTTTCGGTTCGGGGGCGATGGAGATGTTCGCTTTCGTGGGGATCCTGACGGGTACGTTGATGGCGGCTTTCTTGTCGGAGAGCGTAACGATTCCCGTGTTGTGCGTGATCCTTTTCGGGGTGGCCCTGTTGGGATGGCTATCGAGCCTGACGATCCGGGCGAACGAGAGCGAGCCGCTGAAAGAGAGTCACGAGACGTTGAATCCCGTGAAGTTCGTGAAGGATATGTTCGCACGGGCGTTGGCGTTTAAGGGGTTGAACTTGGTGGTGGTAGGGCTTGCCACGTTCTGGTTTATCGGTTCGATGATCCAGATGGTGCTTATCGTTTACTGTCGCTCGGATCTGGGGATGAGCGATTCGGAAACGGGTATCGTGATGTCCCTGGCCGCGATAGGTATCGGGGCGGGGTGTTACCTGGCGGGCGTGTTGTCCCATCATGACGTGGAGTTGGGGCTGGTTCCGTGCGGGGGAATCACGACGGGATTGACGTTGCTGGCTATTTTCGTTTTTGATGCTCACGGAATCACGTTTGGCGTGCTGGTGTTCTTGGCGGCCTTTTTCAGTGGCATGTTCAAGGTTCCGCTGGACGCGTGGATTCAGGCGCACGTGAAGGGGCGGGAACTGGGCGATATGCTGGCCTACTCGAACCTGATCACGTTTTTGTTCATGCTGTTGGCCTCGGGATGTTTCGGGGGTATCGAGATGTTTTTTGACACGAAATACGTGTTTATTTTCCTTGCCGTGTTGACTTTTGCCATCACGATCGTGCTGTTCACGTGCGTGGAGGAGGTGAGGGAAAGGTTTAGGAAGTTAAAAACTAAAAGATGAAATTATTGAATTTCTAAATTCATATCGTTGTGTATAAGAAGGTATTGGCAGCTATTTATAGAGTGATGTTAAGTGCCCGTTACCGGGTGCGGCTGGAAGGGGTGGAATTGTTACGGGAGCAACGGGCGACGTTGTTTTTGCCGAATCATCAGGCTTCCGTTGACCCGCAGATTGTTTGCGCGGAGTTATTGCGTTACGTGGATGTATCACCATTGGTGACGGAGGGGTATTTCAGGATTCCCGTGGTTGCCCAAGTGTTGCACTTGATGCATGCCGTGCGGGTTCCCGACCTGGAGAAGAGCCGCCGTGACGTGGCGGTGGTGGCCGGTTTGAGCCAGGTGGTGGTGGAGGCTCTGGCGGCGGGGCATAACGTGTTGCTTTATCCCGCGGGACAGTTGACGAATAGCGGGTTGGAACGCGTGGGGAACAAGCAGGGGGCTTGGCAGGTGTGTCACCAGTTGCCGGAAGGGGTGCGCGTGGTAGGTATGCGTGTCCGGGGATTGTGGGGAAGCATGTGGTCGAGGGCGAAGACGGGGCGTTCTCCCAATTTCGCGTGGACTTATTTGAAGGGTATTTTCTACGTGCTGGCGAATTTGATATTTTTCGTGCCCCGGCGTGACGTGACGATTACTTTCGAGGATATTACGGCCGACGCGGTACGTTACGCGGGGGAGGGACGTCAACCGTTCAATCGTTTTTTGGAGAGTTTTTATAATGCCGCGGGGGAGGAAAAACTTTTGTTTTTAAAACATTTTTTTTACGTGCCGGGGCGACGGGATTGATCGCCGGGTTGTTTTTTATATGTGGTTATGATAGTAGCAAGGGAAGTCAGGGAGTGCATGAATGAGGCGGGTGCCCGGCGAGAGCCTTTCTTGTTCGGGGTAGATTTCGAGTTGTCGGAAGGTTTTTTTATTGCCGATCCGTTGAATCAACAGGAGATATTGTTCGAGGCCGGGGGTGTGACGAATGTTCCCCGTCAGGAGTGTACCGGGGAGGGATTGCCCGGGAAGGTATTTTGTCCTCTTCCGGTGGATTACGAGGTTTACCGGGGGAAATTCGACACGGTACGGCAGGGGTTGGCTCGCGGCGATTCGTTTTTACTGAACTTGACGGTCGCGACGGAACTGGAGATGAGCTGGACGTTGGAGGAGATTTTTCATCGTGCCCGTTCGCCTTATCGTTTACTGGTGCCGGGGCGTTTTGTTTGTTTCTCGCCGGAGATATTCGTGCGGGTCGGGAACGGGGAGATTTCGTCTTTCCCGATGAAGGGGACGATCGACGCCAGCGTGCCGGATGCCGAACGGGTGATCTTGGAGGATTACAAGGAACGTTCGGAACACAACACGATTGTTGATTTGATTCGTAATGATCTGAACCGGGTCTCGGAAAGGGTTGACGTGCGGCGTTTCCGTTATATTGACCGGTTGCGGGTGAGCCGGGGCGAGATCTTGCAAGTGAGTTCGGAGGTGGTCGGGCGATTGGCTGGTGATTATAAATCCCGTCTGGGGGATATCGTGTTCGGGATGTTGCCCGCGGGGTCTATCTCTGGGGCCCCGAAGCCTTCCACGCTGGATATTATTTCCCGGGCAGAGAGGGAACCGAGGGGATTTTACACGGGCGTGTTCGGGTATTTTGACGGTGAACGCTTGGATTCGGCGGTTATGATTCGTTATATCGAGAGACGTGATGGACGGTACTATTTTCGTAGTGGCGGCGGGATCACGATTAATAGTGATTGTCGCTCGGAATACGAGGAGGTGCTGGCAAAAGTGTATTTACCATTCAAGAGTTAGACGCGGGATGTTTGTAGAGACGATTAAAGTGTTGAACGGGTGTTTTTATAATCTGGAATACCATGAAAAGAGGGCCCGTGAAACGGCGATGGCCTGTTTCGGTCGGCGGTTGTCATGGGATACGGCGAGTATGGTCGTGCCGGAAGAGGCGCGTGTCGGGTTGGTGAAGTGTCGGGTTGTTTACGACACGGGAATCCGGGAGGTTACTTTTCAGCCTTACGTGATGAGAAAGATCGGGAGTTTGCGTCTCGTGGACGGCGGGAATATTGATTATCGCTACAAGGCAACGGATCGTTCCGCGCTCACCGCTTTGCTGGATCAACGGGCGGGATGTGATGATATCCTGATAGTGCGTGACGGGAGGATTACCGATACTTCTTTTTCTAACGTGGTTTTCGAGGACGCGGGGGGCGGTTTGTACACGCCGGATACTTGTTTGCTGAAAGGCACGCGCCGGGAGAGTCTGTTGGATGCCGGGATCATTCGAGAATGCCCGATTACCGTGGATGATATTCGTCGTTTCCGGAAGGTGTTGTTGGTGAACGCCATGATCGGTTTGGAGGATGGAGTCGGGGTTTTGACGGGGAAAATTATATAGATTAATCGTGACGGAAAGCGTTTGAAAGGATAGTTTGTTGTTGAAAATGCAACTATTTCACGTTTTAATTTGCATTTAGAGTAACTATTTTGTATGTTTGCCAACATTATAAATATTAATAATAGAGGTGATCGTTGCGAGTTGCGTAGCCTTAAAGTGTGGCTGATGTTGTCGTGAATTTGACGATGATATTTAATGATGTTTACAAATACCCGGTGGTTTATCCACCGGGTGTATTTTTTATGTCTCGCGTACACGAAAAGATACACGTCTATGGACATGTATCAGGAGTAAAAATGCCGGGGAATCACGAGAGGTTCGTTCCCCGGTAAGTCATGTCGGGTATGGTTAGGAGCATGACGTGTTAAAGGATCGTTCTTTGTCATCTTTTAGAGAAAGAAGGGGATCAAATAAAAGGTGTTTTTGAGTGTAATTACGATGAAAATAAGGTTATTCCTGTTTGTAATAGATTCTCTTGCTGGCTTTGAACGTGAGTTCCGTGTTGTCGCTGTTGACAAACGCCTCGCTCGTGAAGTTGGTAAGCGGGTTGTTGGTGAACTGGATATAGTCGTCGCGTAGAAGATGCCATGTTCCGGTCGCGGAGCGAGTGTTGTTTGCGCTCAGGTTGTAAATACTGAACGTGTAGGTGTAATCGGGATGCAGGGTGAAGGTGAAACGCTCGGAAGGCTTGATGTTGTTGGGTACGTAGGTAATATAATCTCCCGTGAGTGAGCGGGCGATGGTCGTGTTCGTGCGGGGTTGCAGGCTAACGATCCGGGTGATGGTGAGGATTAAGCCGGGATTTTGTTCAACTTCATCGGTTGGTGTCAGGCGACCATATAACCGGGCGATAGCTGTTTCATTGGCGGGTAATTTCAAGGTGGAGTATTCCTTGGCCAGTTGCGAGGCGAGTGTCCCGTTGCTGATCGTGAGGATGGTACCCGTGGCGTTGTCTTTTAGCGTGGCGTTGCCCTGGTGATCCCGGTATTCCCCGGCGAAGTAGTAATCTGTCGCGGAGATAGGGGGTGCCGCGAAGGTGCTGTCCGCGGTAGTGGTCTGGTTGTTTTTCGTTTTATTGTTACACCCGCCGATAACGAGGGCGAGTAGTGATAATGCTAGTAGTACGTGCGTGTTCATATTCTTTCGTTTAGTTACACGTTTAACGAGAAGAATACCAATAAAGTTTATAAACTTTTGACTCAACGGGCGAAGGCGTGTTTACGCGTTTGCCCTAATCTTACACGAGTTTCATTTTTTCAAGTAGTATGGAGGCATTCATGTTCTGGCTGACACCGGGTTTTAGCTTGTAATCGTAAATGATGTCATCATCCGTGTGGGTGATTTCAAAACAACGGTTGAAATAGTTGTCGGGTAGCGTGTCGGCAAGGCCGCCTAGTTCGAGGTCGTGCGTGGCGACAAGCCCGGCGATGGGTAACGTGAGTAGTTTCTGGAGGAAACGACGGGAACCGTTCAGTTTATCCCGCGAGTTGGTTCCTTTTAATATCTCGTCGAGGATGATGAAGAGGCGTTCCTCGCGTCGGGCCATGTCGACGAGTTGTTGCAGGCGAAGCAGTTCGGCGTGGAAATAAGAGGTTCCCTTGGCCAGGTTGTCGACGGTGCGCATGCTGGTGAATATACCCGTGGGCTGAAATTCGAAGGTTTTGGCACAAACGACGGCACCGCAGGAGGCCAGCACGAGGTTCACCCCGATAGCACGTAAGAAGGTTGATTTTCCCGCCATGTTGGCACCCGTGATAATATAAAATTCGTGAAGCCGGGCGATCTCGAAGTCATTGGTGATACATTCATTCACGGGTAGGAGGGGATGACCGATAGCCGTACCTTTCAGAATCAGGTTATTGCCTGGGGTGGGAGTCACGAAAGTCGGGTGGTTGTACTTGTAGTTGGCAAGGCTGACGAAAGCATCTAGCTCGCTCGTGATTTCAATCCATGCGGGGATGGCGTCGGCATAACGACGTTTCCACGCGACAAGGCGTTGGATAAGATGTAATTCCCGCATGAAAAGACCGTTCATGAACAAGGCGACAACGACATTCGTGCGTTGGTCGAAACTTTCTTGTATTTGATGTAACGAGCGTAAGGCCACGTGAGCATCACGGGTTCCGTTGAAAAGTTGAGCGTGGAATGCCTGTAATCGAGTGGACGTGCTGGCGAAAGTGGAAAAGTGCCCGATGAGTTCGTAGAGATTACTGAACGAGCGGGTGAATTCGTCAAGCCGGGCATGAGTCTGCAAGGTCTTTTTAGCGGGTAGATAGCAACAAAAAAGCGACAGGATGGAGAGGAATAACGGGATATTCGAACCGATCACGGAGAATATGAACAACATCCATGCCGAGACCGTGATCGCCGGTAGAATGTACAGGAAAGGGCCAGTCCAGCGGGGAAGAGATATTTGTTCCTGTTGCCAGCATTCGACCTGTTGCATGGCGAAACGGGTGATGCGCTGGCTGTTTCCCTTGGCCCGGAAGATATGGCACCACTCCGGGTTGTCGGCAAGTTCACGGATCGCTTGCTGGCGTTCGATGATCGCTTGTTCGGATTTTAACGGGTTTAGTAGCCATTGACACAATTCCTCTTTCCCGTGGGGCGTGACCGTGCGGTTGACGGATTGGAAAAGGGAGTCTTCCCCGAAGATATCAAGGTCATGAGCGTAGGGGTGAGACGGGTCCTTGTATTCTTCTCCTGTCGGGAGGTTCTTGAAGTTACCCGCGAGGTATTCTAGTTCCACGCGTGAGCATTCTTCCTGTTTTTTCAGAAAGGAGATGGTTTTTAATAGTTTGGTCTCGAATATATTCGTGATGATAAACAGGGCGATAGAAACGAAGAAAGCAACCAGGTAAAGTTCCAAGGAGGATGTCGTGAAGGTATATATAAAGTATATGGCCAACAGGAACAAGGTGATCTTGACAAGGGTGATGACGTTGCGCCGTTGCTTGTGTTTTTTCAAGAGAATCGTGAGACGTGATATTTGTGCTTGATAGTATTCTTCTGGTCGTTGCATGGGGTGAATGTTATTTGTTGCAAATATAGTTTTTAACGTTAATTTTAGAAAATAAAAGGAGTAGTATTTTTATGTTACCGGTAGGTAACTTATATTTGTGACCAGTTGGTAACAAATAAACAGGGATGATGGAAAAAGAGATATCCAGAAATAGACAGACGACGGAACAGGTTTTACTGGATGCCGTGCGGGAACTCGTGGAGGAAAGCGGGTTCGAGAATGTTGGGGTTAATGCCGTGGCAACGAGGGCCGGGGTATCGAAGATGTTGATATATCGTTATTTCGGGTCGCTGGACGGGTTGATCGCGGCCTATATCCGGCAGCATGACTTCTGGATCAATTTTGACGAGGAGTTACCGGACAGGCAGTATGTCGGGGAGTTCGTGAAGAGGATGTTCCGGGGACAAGTGGCGCTTTTGCGGGAGAATTACACGTTGAATCGCTTGTACCGATGGGAGTTGACAACGGATAATGCCGTGATCCGGGAGTTGCGGGAGAAACGGGAGGCGAAGGGGTGTTGGCTGGTGGATGCGGTGAGTCGCCTGACGGGGCACCCCCGGAAGGAGATCGCGGTGGTGGCGACGTTGATAAACACGTCTATTTGTTATCTGACGTTGCTGGCGGAGAATTGCGAGGAATATAACGGTATACGGATTCAGGAGGATGCGGGGTGGCGACAGTTGGAGGAAGGGATCGACACGTTGATAGATTTATGGTTGTCTAAGAAAATAAAGAGTGAATAAGATGTTAATCGTATGTTTTTGTGCGATTGCCGCTGTTTGTGGCTCGTGTGACAAGAATTTGTTGGAGTATAACCAAGGGGATATCCGGGTGAAGGTGGAAAAGGGAACGGCTTATCTGCATGACTTCCCGTTGTTTTTGGGGATAGAGAGAAAGAACGCGCCGCAAATGGCGATTTGGGTAGAGGACACGGCGGGGAATTATGTCGCGACGATTTATGTGACCGGGAAGATTGCCAACCAGTCGTGGAGTTTTGCCGGGGGGAACCGTCGTAAGGAGGCTTTACCTTGCTGGTGTCATGCCCGTGGGGTGCGATACGGGGACGGGTTGTACCTGCCCACGAAGTCGGAACCCTTGACGGATGGCGTTTCCGGTGCGACTCCGAGGGAGAGCTTCGAGGTGAAAATGACCCCTTTGTCCGGGTTAAAGCATTTCGTGGTAAAGGTGGAAGTGAATCATTCGACGGATTTTAACGAGTATTACCCGAAGTCGGCAAAGGAAAGGGATAAAGGTTATTCCGGCGGGAAGATGGGGAGCGGACAGCCGGCCGTGGTGTATGCCGCCGAGGTGAATCTGGAATCAGGTGAGAAAGAGTTTAAAGCAGTCCTGATCGGGCATAGTAGCCCGGACGGAAGTAATGGTGACGTGTTCCCGGACGTGACGAAATTGACGACGGCATTACGTATCGTTAAAGAAATAATCGTTAGCGTGAAATGATGAAAGGAGTCGTGTTGAGTATCCACGAGAAACGCGATTGACGTTCGCGGGCGGGTACGAGTTGCAGAAGTTGGACCGGGTAACAAGTCACCGGGACTATTACTTCCTCACGGAATTCAAGGAACGTTAGAGTCATCAGTCGGTAGCGTTCCGGCTGGGGGTAGTATTTTGATTTATTTTTTTTATAAAATCCCTTGCAGAATCAAAAATAAGCACTATATTTGCACCCGCAATCAGGAACAACGGAGGTTGTTTTTAAAAGCACAAGTCTGGTTCGGTAGTTCAGCTGGTTAGAATACATGCCTGTCACGCATGGGGTCGCGGGTTCGAGTCCCGTCCGAACCGCCATCTTGTAACCGTTTGGAAATTGTTTTCCGAGCGGTTTTTTCTTTTACATGAAATTCAAAGCGGGTATACATTCGTTGATATTCTTCCCTTGTATATTCATTTTTTGAGTATTCTTTCCAAGTAGGAGGCATCTAACAAATTCACGGTTTCGAAATTTCCTTTATAGAACACGGCCCAGTTATTGAAAACGCAAGGCAATTCTTTTGCTTTTTGTAGCGTGTCCACTTGAAATAAAGATACAGGAACGTTATTCATTTCACAATACTGTTTTATCCTCTCAATGTTGTGATAGATATAGGGGCATTGCATATCATAATAAATGGTTAGTTCTTTGTTTTCAATTTCTTGTTTTTTAGCATTTAGAGCGAACCGCGGTGTTGTCCCGTCAAAAGAAAGTGCGAGCAACTCGTACCCGTTATCGGTAGTGTCAACAACCTCGAAGCCGAACTTCTTCACGAATGATTGGTCGGAAAGCCAAGATTTTTGTTTTTTTGCACCGAGCATGCAAATGCCGGATTTACCTTTCGCTTTTGCATCGGCAATACAATATTTCATCAGAGATTTTCCGTATCCTTTTCCCCTGTAATTTCCCAAAATCCACAAGCAATACAGGTAATAATAGTTGTCACCGGTCACGGGAACCCAAGCTGTTTCAAGAGGAGCGTATTCGATGAAAACCGTGCCTTTTGCGTTTAATTTTCTAAAGACATGCCCTTCACGTAACCGATCTGAAAGCCATTGTCGCTTCGCTTCAACACCTTGATGGGGCTTTTTACTGCGGATAATGCAGCATAAGTGTTCGTTGACAAGGTTTTCTGTTGTTAAGTTTATAAAATCGGTATCCATGTACATCCTTTTTTAAATTAAATATTATCAATTAGCGTGTCGCTTTATTATCGTTATTGATAGATCGAGACATGCAAATGTAGTGAATTTATGTGGATTATACCCTGTACGTGGGTTCTCTACAAAGTTAATTAATTTTTTTAATGTCGCATTTTCCTATAAAAGTGTAACGTTTTTAAACGGGTTCTCGTATTTCGAGTGTTATTTGAATGAGCTAAGCATAGCTAGCAAACAAAAGTTAACAAACACATGATGAATATGAAAAAGACGTTTATTTTATTATTTGTTGCGATATTGCCTTTATTAGCAAACGCACAAAGGGAAGAGGTAAAAGTGAAAGTGGTCGAGGAAGTGAAGACCACACCCTGGAGTGGTTTCGTTACCAATCGGTTCTGGGATAACTGGTTTATTTCAATAAATGCCGGGGGACAAGTTTATTTCGGGGAGTATGACAGTAAAGATGATTTCGGACGGCGGATTACCCCGGCATTCGATTTTGCCGTGGGGAAATGGTTTATGCCGACATTAGGAGCCCGGATTCAAGCAGGTGGTTTCACGTTGAAAGGTTTGACGGGTGATCCGGATAATATTTACGCTAAAGGACCGTCTCGCGTGGATGGGTACTACAAGCAAAAATGGCAACAGTTTAACGTGCATGTAGACGGGTTATTGAATCTTTCAAACTGGATCGGCGGTTACCGTACGGATCGTTTCTACGAAGCTGTCCCGTTCGCCGGTTTTGGTATGATCCATGGGTGTTCTTCCGTTGATAACACGAAGTTCATGTTTGACGCCGGTTTGATTAATAAAATGCGTTTGTCCGACGCTTTCGATTTTAACGTGGAAATTAAAGGAACTTTGGTCCCCCAGGAGTTTGACGGCGATAGCGGTGGTAGCAAGTTCGAAGGAATGGTTGGTGTAACCGTGGGTTTCACGTACAAGTTCAATCAACGTAATTTCAGAAGAGAGAAGCCGACAGAAGTTGTGTTCACGGGTGTTTCCCCGGAAATGTTGAGTGCAGCCGAGGCTAAACTGGCAGACCAGATTCGTCGTGCCGACCGTTTGCAAAACGAGTTGGATCAAGCTCGTAGGGCCGCACAACAAAAACAAGTCGTGAAGGAATCAAAGGCTGCCCCGTTGGCAATCTTCTTCCAGATAAACAAGGCTAATATCACGAACAAGGAAATGATTAACCTGAAAGGTTACGCCGATATTATAAAGAATAACCCGGGTAAGGTGTACCAAGTTACCGGATATGCTGACAAAGCAACAGGTACGGCTGCTTACAACCAGAAGTTGAGTGAAAAACGTGCCCAGAACGTGGCCGACGCTTTAGTGAAGAAGTTTGGTGTGAACGCCAGTCAGTTGCAGGTTGTCGGTAAAGGTGGCGTTTCCGATCTTTATAGCCTTTACAAGGGAGAGATTCAACTGAATCGTGTCGTTATTGTTGAATAATGATAAAAATGTATTACTACTAACCATTTGTACTTTTTAAGAACCGGGGCAAGAGTTTGAGATTCTTTTGTCCCGGTTTTGTTTTTGCCCGAATTACGGTTTTATATAACTTTTAGCTTTTAGCTTTTAGCTTTTAGTTTAATAAGTTGTATCTTTGTCCGAGAATAATAAAAAAACAGAGAAATGATAACAAAGAATAAGTTTGTAACCGTGAGTTACGAGTTAAGAACGGCAGCGGATGCCGAGCCCATGGAAGTCGCAGACGAGAAAAACCCGCTTGAGTTTATTTGCGGACAGGGGCAAACGCTGGAATATTTCGAGATGAACCTGTTGAATCTGAACACGGGGAATTCTTTCGATTTCCATATCCCGGCTGCAAACGCTTACGGTGAGGTAAACGAGGATATGATTGTTGAGTTGCCTAAAGATATATTCGCCGAGGTTGAGGCGGAAGAGTTGGTTCCGGGAAACGTGTTGCCTATGCAGGATAGCTTGGGCCGTCATCTGAACGGTAAGATCGTTGAAGTGGGTGAGAGCACGGTAACCATGGATTTCAATCACCCGATGGCCGGAAAAGATTTATATTTCAAAGGTAAGGTGTTGGCGGTAAGAGACGCTACCGACGAAGAACTGGAAAGTTTACATTCTCACAAGTGTGGCGGTTGTCACGGTTGTGGGTCTGACGGCGGATGCGGTTCGGATTGTGGTGACGGTTGCTGCCACTAATTCGGTCGTAAAGTCCATAAGGTCTATAAAGTTATAAGGTCAGTGGACCCCTGCGGGGCGCTTTATTAACGGCAGCTAGTCTGCCGTTTTTGCATAGTTCAAGAGACATTATCACTTTAATCGCTTTATGGACTTTATGGACTTTACGGACTTTATGGACTTTATAGACTCATTTGTATGAACACGATAGGTAAATTGTACACGTTGACCTCGTTCGGGGAATCGCACGGGGAGGCCCTTGGGGGAGTGATTGACGGGTGTCCCGCGGGGATTGCCTTGTCGTTGGATGAGATTCAGCGGGAACTGGATCGGCGGAGACCGGGACAGTCGGAGGTTACAACAGCAAGGGCGGAAGAGGATCGCGTGGAAATTCTTTCCGGGGTATTCGAGGGAATTACCACGGGAATGCCCATAGGATTTATCATACGTAACAAGGATCAACGTAGTCGGGATTACCACGAGATGAAAGATTTGTTTCGTCCGTCCCATGCTGACTACACGATGCAGGCAAAGTACGGGATCAGGGATTACCGGGGAGGCGGTCGCACGTCTGCTAGGGAACACGTGGCTCGTGTCGTGGGCGGGGCTGTTGCCCGTCAGGTGTTGAAGTTACGAGGAGTTTCCATTCACGGGTATACTTCCCAAGTGGGAAGCGTGGTGTTGGATAAGCGGTATGACGAACTGGATATGGAGGAGACGGAACGGAATATCGTGCGTTGTCCGGATCAGGAGACTGCACGAGAGATGGAACGGCTTATCCGAGAGGTGCAAGTGGGGCGGGATAGTGTGGGTGGTGTCGTGAGTTGCGTGATCCGGGGAGTGCCGGTCGGGATCGGGGAACCCGTGTTTGATCGTTTTCAAGCCCGTTTGGGGTATTACATGATGGGAATCAACGCGGCGAAAGGCTTCGAATATGGCGAAGGTTTTCGGGCTGCCGGCATGAGAGGGAGCGAGCATAATGATGCGTTCGTGATGAAAAACGGACAGGTAAGCACGTTGACCAATCACGCCGGGGGAATACTGGGAGGTATCACGAGCGGCGAGGATATTTATTTCCGGGTGGCTTTTAAACCCGTGGCCACGATCGGGCGGGAACAGGAAACGGTGAACCTTTCGGGTGAAGAAGTTACTTTCACGGCAGGCGGCAGGCACGATCCATGCGTGGTTCCCCGTGCAGTACCGGTGGTGGAAGCAATGGCAGCTATGTTGGTACTGGATATGATGTTGGAGGCGGGAAAAGCAACTTGTAACCTATAACTTGTAACTAGCGAAGATAATTCTTGCAATAATTTTTGAAAATAAGCTTGTTTAGGACAATATTCTTTATTAATTTTGTTCGAAATTAAATATCAAAGTTATGGCAAGTATTAGAAGATTGAAGAAAGATGTTGACTACTTAACTTTCGCGGTGATTGCTGATTGCATGAATTATAATGCAAGCAGGGAGAAGAATGATCCGGAAGTTGTCAATATCGTGAAAACGATGGTTGAATATAGAAACTTGACTAGAAGTAAAGTTGCTTCTCGCAAGTCATTTAACGATAAAAAAGAAGTTAAAGCATACTATAAAGGAATTTCTATCGATTTATTGAAAACGGTAGACGGAGAATTTACCCGTTTAAGTGATCTTGTAAAGAAGAATGCTTAAATGATGATTGCCCCCAAGTGTTTGAGCTACCACGTCCTGTGGTAGCTCTTTTTAATATATGAACGACGAGATTTTATTATCGGGAATCGGTAAAATTAAGGTGAGACGGGGAAAGAATATCCGTTTCCTCTCGGTGCGAATGGCACCGGGTAGAGGGGTGTGGGTAAATGTTCCTTACGGGGTGAGTGGCCGACAGGTGGAAGAGTTCGTGCATACTCAACGGGAGTGGATCGAGAAGAACTTGGAGAAAATCAAGGTTTACGAGAAAGACACGGGAGTGGGCTTGGGGATGGATTCGGAGGTAAAAACGAAATTCCACGTGTTGAAAGTGCTTGCTTGTGACGAGATGCGCCCGTTTTACAAGATCGAGGGGAAGGAGATTCGCTTGTATATACCGAGAAAGACTGATTACACGAAAATCGCCCCTTACGTGGAGAGTTTTCTGGTAGAGATTTACCGGATGGAGAGTAAACGTTACCTACCGGGACGGGTTCGGGAGCTGGCCGAACGTTTCGGATTCCGTTATGGGGAATTATCTTTCCGCAACAATATCTCGAACTGGGGGAGTTGCTCGGCGGAGGATAATATCAGTTTGAACGTGAAGTTGATGAAATTGCCGGACGAGATCATCGATTATGTTATTTTGCACGAATTGTGCCATACGATTGAGAAGAACCATTCCAGTAGCTTCTGGGCGTTGATGAAGAAAGTGTGTCCGGAGTGTATGCAATTGCGTCGTAGGTTGCATCAATATAATACAAGGATTTGATAGTAACCTTTTCTTCCCGGGTGGCCAACCAGAACGAGAGGATGAACACGAGTCCCAGCATAAGTAACAGTGTTTCGACTTTTTTCATGGTGCAAGTATTTAGTTTGTTCCAGTGTTTCTTTTATGCGGGAATGGGATTAAATGTTACATTTTCGGATGGTTTTAACCATTGAAACAGGGAATGTGGGCAGGACAAAAGCGTTTTTGACGCTTTCGACCTAGTCCGTAAAGTCCATAAAGTCATGCCTTCGGCATCTAAAGTTTATAAAGTCTATGGAATTACTTGTTTTACGGGACTTTGTCCCGATCGGCAGCTAGACTGCCGCAATATGCGTCTGCAAGGTCCATTGACTTTACAAACTTTATAGACTTTATAAACTTTTGACTCAAAGGGTCGAAAGCGTTTTTGACGCTTTTGCCTCGGGAATGTGGTGGAAATTGAAACGGGATTCGGCTTTATTCGTTATATTTGATCGTTATTTCTAAAAAGAATGAAGATAATGGAAGGACAGTATTGTTATCAATATCCCCGTCCGGCGGTGACCACGGATTGCGTGATTTTCGGGTTTGACGGGAAGGCTTTACAAGTGTTACTTATCAAGCGGGGCGGGGAGCCCTACAAGGGAAGTTGGGCTTTTCCGGGTGGGTTCTTGAACATGGATGAAACCACGGACGAGGGGGTCGTGCGGGAACTGGAAGAAGAAACGGGGGTGAAGAACGTGTTCGTGGAGCAATTGCAGGCTTTCTCGGACGTGGATCGCGATCCGAGGGGGCGGACGATCACGGTTGCTTATTACGCTTTGGTGAACCCGGAGGGAATGAACGTGGCTGGATACGATGATGCGGCAGATGCCCGTTGGTTTTCTTTGCAGGAATTACCCCCGTTGGCTTTTGATCACGGGCATATCTTACGAGTTGCTTTGCATCGGTTGGCTTTGAAGGCCTACTTGCAATTGAACGGGATTGAACGGGTGGATGAGCGTTTTGCCGAGTTTGATTTGAAGCGGTTACAACAATTAATTCCGGATAAGATATGATGAATACGGATCGATTGGAAATTATTGAGGCGGATATAACCACGTTAGACGTGGATGCTATTGTGAACGCGGCTAATAGTTCCCTCTTGGGTGGGGGTGGTGTTGATGGGGCGATTCACCGGGCCGCGGGGAAAGAGTTACTGGCGGAGTGTCGTACGTTGCATGGGTGCAAGACTGGGGATGCGAAGATCACGAAGGGATATAACCTGAAAGCCCGGCACGTGATTCACACGGTGGGACCGATTTATTCTGACGGACGACACGGAGAACCCGAATTATTGGCAGCTTGTTATCGGAACAGTCTTTTACTGGCGGAACGAAATGGTTTGAAAACGATAGCTTTCCCGTTAATCAGCACGGGAGTATACGGTTACCCGCTGGAAGAGGCAACACCGATTGCGTTGCGGGAGATCAGAACGTTTCTGGAGACACATCCGGATTTCGAACGAGTGATAGTCACCTGTTTTAGTCGCCGGGCTTATGATTTGTATATGAAATTGGTGCAGGAATAGCGTGTTGAAAGGTCTTGACCCGGCTAGTCAGAAGTTTATAAAGTTGGGAAATTGATTTATTAACCGTAATTTTGCCGAAAGGATTTATTAAAAACAGATATTATGCAAGAGATAGTAAAAGAGGTACGTGACGTTTTGTCGGAAGTTAAGTATCCCGGCACTTCGAAAAGTATCGTTGCGCTGGATATGGTGCAGAATATAAAGGCAGGGGATGGTAAGGTGGAATTTCGCTTGGTGTTCCAGAAAGCCAATGACCCGTTCGTGGGAGCGGTGAAAAAGAAATGTGAAGCACTGTTGAAAGAGAAATTAGGATATACGACCGTGGAGATCGAGACTGTCTTCGTGCACGATTTGGAAAAACCGCTGGCCTTGGAGAAAGTAAAGCATATTGTAGCCATTTCTTCCGGTAAAGGTGGTGTCGGTAAATCAACAGTAGCCTCAAACCTGGCAGTTGCTTTGGCTAAAGCGGGGTATAAAGTCGGGTTAGTGGATGCTGATATTTACGGGCCGTCAATCCCGAAGATGTTCGGGTGCGAGGATGCCAGTCCTTATATGGTGGAAGTGGGAGGCAAGGAATTGATCGAACCCGTCGTGAAATACGGGGTGAAACTGCTTTCTATCGGCTTTTTCGTTGATCCTGATTCTGCCACCGTGTGGAGAGGACCGATGGCTTCCAACGCTTTGAAACAGATGGTGGAAGGCGGTTTTTGGGATGAGCTCGATTTTATGTTGATTGATTTACCCCCGGGGACGAGTGATATTCACCTGACGTTGGTTCAGACTGTGGCCTTGAGCGGGGCGATCGTGGTCAGCACGCCGCAACAAGTTGCCTTGGCCGATGCGGTGAAAGGAATTAATATGTTTGAATCTCCCGGAATTCAGGTTCCCGTGTTGGGGTTAGTGGAAAATATGGCTTGGTTTACCCCGGCTGAATTACCGGATAACAAGTATTATATTTTCGGTAAAGAGGGGGCCAAGAAGCTCGCCGACGAGAAAGGATTACGCTTGTTGGGAGAGATTCCAATCGTGCAGAGTATCATGGAGGGAGGAGAAAGTGGTAGTCCGGTGGCCTTGGATGAAGATAGTGTCATTGGTCAGGCATTCATGGAATTGGCCCGTAGTGTTGCGAAGGCCGTTGATGAGACGGGAGAGACCGCGAAACGGGTACGGGTAACGAGATAAAAGAGAGGGGGCTTTGATTAAGCCCTCTTCGTTTTTAAGGCATGAATGGCAATTGCGCATAACGTGATAAATTCTGCCGCGGCAACGGCTACCCATATTCCCTTGACTCCTAGCCATACAGGTAGAAGGAGAAAGCATAATACGGGTAATATCACCCCTCGTAATATCGTAAACATGGTTGCTAATTCCGATTTTTCAATGCTCATGTAGTAACCGATCGCGATGATATTGATCCCGAAGAATAGGTAACATATCGCGAAAAAGGATATACCGGACGTGGCGATACGCCAAGCTTCGTTCGCCCGATCGGCAATAAATAATGACACGATTTGTTCCCGGAAAAGGACGGTTATAAATAGAAAAAATAGTCCGGTTCCGATCGTTGACAGAAGAGCTAGCCGGAGGGCGTGTCTGGAACGATCGGGAGCGTTACATCCGTGATTGAAACTGATAATGGGTTGTGCTGATTGGATAATGGCATTGAATACCATAAAAATGATCGGGAAGAAATAGCATACGATGCTGAATGCCGCTATTCCGTCCGAACCTAGGTAACGGACAAAAACGTAGTTCCCTGTCAGCATCATCACCCCGATGGCGGCTTCACCTAGAAAGGCAGAGAATCCCAGACGGATGATATGTCTTGTGTTACGGGCCGTGAGTAACAGGCTTTTCCAGCTAAGTTTTAATTTTATGATTCGTACGCGGGGAGAATAACGTAACAGATAGATGACCAGTAGTGTACATCCCACGATTTCGCCAATACCGGTTGCCACGGCAGCACCAGTCAATCCCCATTTGAACACGAATATGAAGAGGTAATCGAGCACGATGTTGATGATCGTGGAGATGGTCATGCTCCACATGGCTATTTTAGGGCCGTCGATACGGGTGAAAAAAGTAAGCACGCAAAGTAAGGTTTGGAACGTGGCAAAAGCTGCGTATGCGAAAAGATATTCCCGGGCAAAGCTGATAATATCGGCAGGAGCCCCGAGCATTCGAGCTATTGATGTCGGGAAGATCATCACGATGCCGGATACAATGGCCATGATTAAAAAGGAAATTAACGCGGCCTGGGTCACGTTAATGTTGGCCACTCGTTCTTTACCCCTGGCGAGGTTAATGGAGGCGACAATGGCTCCTCCCATGCCGAACATTAATCCTATTCCGGCGGCGAACACGAACAACGGACCGGCAATATTAACCGCAGCCAGAGCATCACTGCCAATCCCACGACCGACGAAAACCCCGTCGGTGATCACGAATAAGGCCGAGAAAACCATTCCCAGCAAGGTCGGGAACAGTTGTTTACAAAATAATTGCCCGACTTTCATTGAACCAAAATCTATTTTATCCCGTTGCATATATATGATTTTTTTACCACGCGAAGGTAGGTCGAATAAGATGGAGAAAAATTACCATAGGATAATTATGGATTATTTTGCTTATTTTTGTCGGGAAATAATGAATAAAGGGAGATCTTCGAATGTTTAGAAGTGCTAATGGAAGACAGATGTTCGGTGACATGATACAACGTAAACGGTATTGTTACGCTTTATTGATGATATTACTCATGGTCGGTGTTGCCGGATATTTTGGGGAAAGGGAGATTATTTTCCCGGAAATGGCAGCCTTGACAGTTGGGATGTGGATCGTGGATAAAAGAGTGTGGCAGGTTAGTAGAATGCGTATGGTTATCCTGATGACCGTGGGGGCGTTTGTCGGTGTATGTATCGTGCGTTATTCGCCTTTTCCCTTGCTTGTTAACTTGTCGATGGCTTTCGCTTTTGCTGCAGTTTGCCTCACGTTGTTTCGGGCCACGTTGATCCCACAGATTTCTGCTTGCATGTTACCCGTGTTACTTGGTACGGAAAGTTGGGTTTACCCGATAGCCGTGGTGGTGATGTCCCTGATCATTGTCGGGGGACAATGGGGTATGGAAAGGCAGGGACTCCGGGAGAAGATCACGTACACGCCCGTGACGGGAAATCGGATAGATATGTTTTATCGGTGGTTGTTTTTGTGGGTAACCATGCTGGCGATAGCTTCGTTAGCGATATACACGAGGAATATTTATTTTATTCTCCCGCCATTGATCGTGACTTACGTGGAGTTTGCCAATTCGAAGGCCGGATTCCGTAATCGTCCCGTGCAGGTGTTGTTGGTATTGTTCACGGCAGCTGTGTTGGGTGTGTTTTTCGAGGTCATGGGACATTATTATTTGCATTTGCCGGAATGGGTGATCGTTTTTCCGATCTTTATCTGCCTGTTCTCGTTATTTGAATTTCTAGGAAAGTTTTTCGCCCCGGCCGGGGCTGTTGCCTTGATCCCGATGATTGTTCCCGAAGAAGGAGTGTTATGGTTACCTTTACAGGTTCTCGTGGGAGCTACTTTGTTTATCTGCCTGGCGATGATTTGTTTTCAAAGATGTTTGAGTTGGCCTAGGGCGCAGTTGATCGTCTGTCTTGTACCTCCGTTTATCCGGGATTTGAGAAAAAGAAGACAGTAAGTTTATAAAGTTTATAAAGTCTATAAAGTTTATAAAGTTCATAAAGTCATAGACCCTGCGGGCGCTTTATTTACGGCAGCTTGAGTTGCCGATAAACACAGTCCGAAGGACTCCCGTAACTTTATGAACTTTAAGAACCGGAGGTTCAACTTTATAGACTTTATGGACTAAAAAAAGGGCTTTTTAAAGCCCTTTTTTTAATGTCTTGCTCTTGCCTTGATGATCTCGAAGAAATCGGCGGCTTTCAGTGAAGCTCCTCCGATTAATCCCCCGTCAACGTCAGGATTGGAGAAGATCGCATCGGCATTTCCCGGGTTACAGCTCCCCCCGTAAAGAATAGAGGTTTCGTCTGCAACAGCCTGACCGTATTTCTCGGCAACGACTGAACGGATGAACGCATGCATTTCTTGTGCCTGCTCGGGAGTGGCCGTTTTACCAGTACCAATAGCCCAAACGGGTTCGTAGGCAATCACGATGTGAGAGAATTGTTCCGGGGTAAGATTGAAAAGCCCCTCGGTCAATTGTTGTTTCACGACCTCGAAGTGTTTTCCGGCTTCTCTTTCTTCCAGTACTTCACCCACGCAGAAGATAATTTCCAGTTTGCTGTCTAAAGCTTGTGCCACTTTCTTCACGAGAATAGGGCTTGTCTCGCCGTAGTAACTTCTCCTCTCGGAATGTCCCAGGATAACGCATTTCGCACCCGTGGAAGCGATCATGTCGGCTGATACTTCCCCCGTGTATGCCCCGGATTTTTCGGTTGCGCAGTTTTGTGCAGAAACCATGATCGAAGCTTCCGTGATGTTGTGAGCCACTTTAGCCAAATGGATAAAGGGAGTACCGAGAACGACACCAACACCTTCTCCACCTTCTTTATATCTCACGTAGTCATTCACTTCTCTTGCCAGTTCAACTCCTTCAGCGAAGGTTTTGTTCATTTTCCAGTTACCTGCTACAATCTTTTTTCTCATATCTTTATGTTTTGAATTATGTATGCTTAATTGTTTCTTTTCCCTTTTCTACGTGGGAAAAGTAAATATGCTACAAAGAAAAGAAGGATAATGGAGTAAACCAAATAAATTCGTTGCATTTGTACCCTTGAATGTATGCAATAAGCGGTTAAGTCAGTGGCCTGTAATTCTTTCATGTCGGGAACATCTTTTCCGGCCCATTTGTCCAGAATTGTACCTCCGCGAAGTACGATCACGCCGGGATTGGAACGAATCATGGTTTTTAGTTGAATTTCGTCGACCGTGCAGAACTCGTAGGGAACATGGTTCCGCTTTTTGTAAGCCTCGATATCTTGTTCCGATGAGGCAGTCAGTCCGTAGAAACGAAACCCTTTCTCCCGGGCGTAATCGGCCAGACGATTGATTGCTGTCTGGTATTTCGCATTACTTTTACCCAAGTTGTAGGCGACGGCCAGAATCGTATGATTGTCGTCTTCCAGGATTTCTTCGGTGATATTACCCAGTGTCGGGTGCTCGATAACCAGATCGTGTATGGGGGTAACGTATCCCTTTTTAACCAGACGTTCCGAGCTGCTTTCGTATTCCCAGTTCAACGTGTCCTGCCACGGGTAGTTCTCTTCCGTGAAGGATTGTATTTCCCCGGTCTGCTTATTTTTGTATTTTAGAGTGACCTCGTATTGATCCGGTTCGGCTCCTTCCGGTAGTTGCATCCCTTCAGCGATGTTCTCTGGCTGTTTTGGCTTCTTTCAACTGTGCTTTGGCTGTTGCCAGTATGTTTTCTGCTGACTGAATGGTCCG
>ENA-UEPH01000200-UEPH01000200.1-human-gut-metagenome-genome-assembly--contig:-NODE-200-length-72720-cov-6.503985_pt1 | contig 72720 bp, 75 predicted proteins | sample MGYA00242891_ERZ507898 | MGnify/ENA primary metagenome ERZ507898 (study PRJEB26167, sample SAMN06115411) | human gut metagenome | host: Homo sapiens | place: China:Guizhou | collected 2014-10-15...
AAGATACAATAATCTAAGCATTTCCAGGATATGAGGCTTTGCCCCATCGCCCCGCCAAAGGGCTTTTCACTCGCCCTTTGGAAACCTTCGGGCGAAAATACTTAGTTTTTTGAAACATCAGGTTTATGAGCTTGACAGCCTTCTCATGCTTTTTCTCTCTGATTGCAAAGCAATCAGAATATGGGAGGTGAAGGAACCTCAGGTTCCTTCCGGGGTTTGGGGCGGAGCCCCATCGTTCTTTTTTACGAGAACATCTTTTCCAGCTCTTCGTATTTTTCGTGCGTGATCAGCGCGTCCTGCGTCGTGCCGACCAGATGCACCACATACGTCCAGCGGCCGTAAGGCGTGATGTTGTCAATCACGTTCAGGTTGATGATGTAGGACTTGTGGCAGCGGAAGAAAATCTTCGGGTCGAGCCGCGCTTCCACATCGCCCAGCGCCTCGCTCGTCTCAAAGCGCCGCCCGCCCGTGGCATAGAGCACCGTCGAGCGGTTTTCGCGCTGCACCAGCAGAATATCCGACTGGTTGATGAAGTTCACGCCTTCCTTGTGATGCAGCATAATCCGCCCGCTGCTCGCGCCTCTGGCCGGAATCGTTTTCAGATGCTCCTCCAGCTTCCCGGTCTCCTCGCTCTGGGGCTGCGCTCGCCCGCCGACGACCTGGCGAATGCGCTCCAGCGTTTTCATCACACGCTCCACCTTGAACGGCTTGACCATGTAGTCAAACGCATAGACCTCGAACGCCTGCGCCATGTAGTCGTCGTGCGCCGTCGCGAAAACAAGGATGGTGCGCGGGTCGGTATCCTGAATCGCCTTGGCGCATTCCAGCCCCGTCATGCCCGGCATTTCCACATCCAGAAAGCAGACCTGCGGCTTATACCGCTCCACCAGCTTGAGCAGATCCGGCCCGTTGTCGGCCTCGCCGCAGAGGGTGAAGCCTTCCGCCTTTTCAATCATTTTACGCATAATCATGCGCATACCCGGCTCGTCGTCCGCAATGACGACGCGAATCGCTTCGCTGTTCACGCTCATCTTCCCCGCTTCATCCGTCTGACCGCTGCCCGCTCGCCGGGACGCATCAAAATCTCGCTCATGATGACCCCGCGCAGCACGTCGCTTTGAAACGCCGCCCGCCGCGCCTCCTCTTCCGTCGGTTCATACGCCTCGTCCGGCTCCGGCCGTTTCGGCGCAGCGCCCGCGTGGCAGGGGTCTTCGCCCTCGCCCGCCTGCTCCATCGCCTGTTCATCCGCGTGATGCAGATGGATGCGCGGTTCGGCCTCCTGTTCGCACGGGTCGTCAAATTTGTCCGCCTGCTCGAACACCCGCGCGCGTTCGCGGGCCGTCTCATCCGCCTGCTTCTGGGTCGTTTCGGGCGGCGCGGCGCGCTTCGGTTCATGCAGCTTGGCAGCCGGGCGCTTCTTCTTCTTTTTTCCAACCGCGATCACTTCAACGATCACAAAGAACGCGGCGACCAGCAGATACCGCAGCATTTCGCCCATGTTTCGCGCCCCTCCCTTCGCGGTTTACTTCTTGCGCGGCGCGTTTGCGCCCTCGCCCATGGACGCAATGGAATCGCGCATGGCCGTGTCGGCGATGGTGTTCTTCATCTCGTAATAATCCATCACGCCCAGCTTGCCCTCGCGCAGCGCGGCCGCCATCGCGCGCGGCACTTCCGCCTCGGCCTCGATGACCTTCGCGCGCTGCTCCTGCGCGGCGGCCTTCATCTCCTGCTCGCGGGCAACAGCCATCGCGCGGCGCTCCTCCGCCTTGGCCTGCGCAATGCGGCGGTCGGCCTCGGCCTGATCCATTTGCAGCTGCGCGCCGATGTTGCGGCCTACGTCCACATCCGCGATATCGATGGAAAGAATTTCAAACGCCGTGCCCGCGTCAAGGCCCTTGCTGAGCACGGTGCGGCTGATCAGATCTGGATTTTCGAGCACGGCCTTGTGCGTCTCCGCCGAGCCGACGGTCGTCACGATGCCCTCGCCGACACGCGCGACGATCGTCTCTTCGCCCGCGCCGCCGACCAGCCGTTCGATATTCGCACGCACGGTCACGCGCGCCTTGGCGCGAAGCTCGATGCCGTCCTTCGCAATCGCGGCGACGACAGGCGTTTCGATGACCTTCGGGTTGACGCTCATCTGCACAGCTTGCAGCACGTCGCGGCCCGCCAGATCGATGGCGCACGCTTCCGGAAAGTCGAGCTTGATGTTCGCGCCGCGCGCGGTAATCAGCGCGGTAATCACGCGGTCGAGGTTGCCGCCCGCGAGAAAATGCGCTTCCATTTTGCTGATCTGCATATTCAGCCCGGCCTTTTCCGCCTTAATCAGCGGCCCGACGATCTTTGCCGGGGGCACGCGGCGGATACGCATGCCCATCAGCGTAAAGATGGAAACATGCACGCCGGAAGCCAGCGCGGAAATCCACAGATTCAGCGGAATAAAACGCAGAAAAACCAGCACCGCCAAAATAATGGCGACAATCAAAATAATGCTCTCCACAACCATTTTCGTTTCCTCCAATTCCTTCGTCCGTGTTATTTACATCGCCTTGACGACGATTTTTCCGCCTTCGACGCGCACAATGCGAATCGGCGTTCCGTTTTCAATGAACTCGCCTTCGGTCACGACGTTCAGCCGCACCCCGTCAAAATCGCCAATGCCGGACGGCCGCAGCACGCTGAGCGTTTTGCCCTCGTGGCCGACAAACACCTGCATATCCTGCTGCTGGTCGCACAGCTCGTCTTTCTGATGCAGAAAAAGCTTGGATTTACCCATGTCGCCCTTCGCCGCCGAGCGGAGCAGCCACGAAATCAGCACTGCCAGCACCGCGATAATCACCAGCAGCAGCGCGACCGCCGTCAGCGTGCCGAAGTGCATCGCCGCCATGATCGTGCCCACGCCGACCAGCGCGATACCCGCCACGCCCGGCAGGCCGAAGCCCGGTAGAAAAACCTCCACGATAATCAGCCCCATGCCCAGCAGCAGACAGAGCGCCATCGGCAGATTTGCAAGAATCGTTTCCATCTTCTTCACCCTTCCTTTCCTCCGAGCATATCACAGGTTCGCCGGGAAAGAAAGCCCTTTTGTTTCAATTATACATTTTGCCGCTTTAAAACACGCCTTTGCGCAGAATTTCGGCCAGCGCGCGCACATCCTGTTCATACACTGGCGCAAGCGAACGGTTGTAAATCAGACTGGCGGGATGATACAGCGCGAAAAGCGGCCTGCCCGTTTCGCCCGCCGCCATCAGTTTTCCGTGCGCCTCCCCGATGGTCAATCTGCTGTCCGTGACGGCCTGCAGGGGCACGTTGCCCAGCGTGGCGATGACACCCGGATTCACGCGCGCGATCTCCGCCATCAGCCACGGGCGAAAGAACGCAATTTCCTCCTTTGTCGGCGGCCGGTTGCTCAGGCGTCCGGTCGAGCCTGTCTTCGTCGGGCGGATTTTGACGACGTTTGAAATATAGATTTCCTCACGCGCCAGCCCGGCCAGTTCCAGAAAATGATCCAGATTCTTCCCTGCCTTGCCAACAAACGGCCGTCCCTGCAAGCTCTCCTGCTCGCCCGGCGCTTCGCCGATGAGCATCAGTTTCGGATTCTGCGGCCCTTCACCAAAGACCAGCGCATTCTCCCGTCCAGGCATCACGCCCGCAATTAGGGCTTTAAGCGCCTCCCGCTCCTTCTGTTCTTCCATCAGCCCGCCTCCGTTTCGCCCGGATACGCGTTCAGTTCGATCAATTTATCGCGGATAGCCCGAAAATCCACCCACGCGGGGCGCTTTTTATCCGCGTCGCGCAGCAGCGCCGCCGGATGATACGTCGGCATAAACCACACGCCTTTTTTGAGCTGCCAGACACCGCGGTCGCGCGTAATGCGCATGTCGTCGCCCAGCAGCGCCCGCGTCGGGGTCGAACCGAGGCAGACAATCACCTTGGGCCGCACCAGCGCGACCTGCTGGCGCAGATAATCCATGCAGGCGGCGCGCTCATCCGGTTCGGGCACGCGGTTCTGCGGCGGCCTGCACTTGACGATGTTGCAGATATACACCTGCTCCCGCTTCAAACCGATGGCCGCGAGCATCTTATCCAGCAGCTGCCCGGCCGCGCCGACGAACGGACGGCCGGACAGATCCTCCTGCTGCCCCGGCCCCTCGCCGATAAACATCAGCGGCGCATGCAGGTCGCCCTCGCCGAGCACCACGTTCGTCCTCGTCTGACAAAGCCTGCATTTTTCGCAGGCAAAAACCGCTTCCGTGAGCGTTGGCCACGATGTGTTCATGCCGTCCGCCTCCCGTTTTCTCTTAGTATGCCATTCTGATGGGTTTTATAAAAAGCGGCCTGAGGCCGCTCTCACTTTCGCCACAGTCTGTAAAGCTAAAAAGTCTTATGCACGTGGACAAACTTTATTCAATTTCCAATGCGTCAAAAACGGCCTGATACCGCTCATTTCCCGACAATCACCGCGTCCGTGATGTTATCCGAGATATCGGCAAAGGTCATCGCCAAATCCTGCCGCAGCCACGAAAAGAGACTTCCCATCATTAACAGCAGCACGACAATCGCCAGCGCGGCGGCGGCCACGCCAAACACATCCATCACACCCGCCGCAACGCGGAAGCCGATCTGGCTTTTCTTTTTCTTTTTCAAGCGTTCCGCCCCTTTTCGGCTTTCTTCTGCCCCTATTGTAGCAAAAACGATCTTGCGCTGTCAAGGACAGGCAAAGGATTACAGATAATCCATCCATGCGCCGGGTTCTTCGTCGCGCCCGGTCAACGCGCCGTGGTCGAGCAGATGTTCAAAGTTGTGCTGGCGCAGCGCCTCATAGGTCACAATCGCCACGGAATTGGACAGATTCAGACTGCGCGCCCCCTCGATCATCGGGATGCGGATGCAGCGGTCATAGACCCGTTCCAGCAGGTTTTCCGGCAGGCCGCGCGATTCCCGGCCGAAGACGAGAAACACGTCCTTCGGATAGGCGACCTGCGCATAGCTTTTCGGCGCTTTCGTGCTGGCATAAAAGAACGGCGCATCCGGATAGGCCGCGAGCACCTCGCCAAAGTTCTCGTGGACATGCACCCTGACCAGCGGCCAGTAATCCAGCCCCGCGCGTTTCAGATATTTATCCTCCAGGCTGTATCCCAGCGGCTTGACCAGATGCAGTTCGCTCCCCGTCGCCGCACACGTGCGCGCAATGTTGCCGGTATTCTGCGGGATTTCCGGCTCAACCAATACGATATGAATCATCGTTTCCACCCTTATTTCTTTCTTCCGCCCTATTGTATCGCAATTCGCGCAAAAGCGCAAGGCGCGCAAAATAGGGCTTGACAAGCGATTCAATCGTCCGTATAATACACCCATACGCGACGATGGGAACAAGTACGCCTGTCCTTTTCGTTTCAGAGAGCCGTCGGTCGGTGCAAGGCGGCAGCGGGAAACAGGCCGAATACATCCCGGAGCACGACCCCGAAAGTCCTTGGGCGAGTAGGCGGCCGCCGGTACGCCGGATACAGCGTGCAGCCCGTGTCTGCGGGCGGCTAAGGGGGCTTTCAGCAATGAAGCTCTGAACGGAAGTGGTACCGCGTGTTTCACGCCTTCCCGATTGCAATCGGGAGGGCGTTTTTTTGTGGGCAGCGCCGCCCCTCCCGTTTATCATCTGCCCGACATCGAAGGAGGAAATCCCCATGGCTCAACACGTTCTCGACCTGCTCAAAGAGCGCGGCTTTATCGCGCAGATGACCTTTGAAGACGAGCTTTACGAACAGCTCAAAAACCCGACGACGTTCTACGTCGGCTTTGACCCAACCGCCGATTCCCTGCACATCGGCCACTACATCCCGATCATGGCAATGGCACACATGCAGCGCGCGGGTCATCGCCCCATTGCCCTGATGGGCGGCGGCACGGCGATGATCGGCGACCCCTCCGGCAAGACCGACATGCGCAAGATGATGACCGTCGAAACCATCGACAACAACGTCGCGCATATCAAGCAGCAGATGAGCCGCTTCCTCGATTTTTCGGACGGCAAGGCCATCATCGCCAACAACGGTGACTGGCTGCGCAGCCTGAATTTCATCGAGTTCATGCGCGACATCGGCTCCATGTTCTCCGTCAACAAGATGCTCACCGCCGAATGCTACAAGGCGCGCATGGCGACGGACAACGGCCTCTCCTTCCTCGAATTCACCTACATGCTCATGCAGTCCTACGACTTCCTTGAACTGTTTAAGAAATACGGCTGTCGGTTGGAGATGGGCGGCAACGACCAGTGGAGCAACATGCTCGGCGGCGCAGATCTGATTCGCCGCAAGGAGCGCGAGAGCGCGTTCGCCTGCACCTTCCAGCTGCTGCTCACCCACGACGGCCGCAAGATGGGCAAGACCGAAAAGGGCGCGCTCTGGCTCGATCCGGCCAAGACCAGCCCCTACGACTTCTACCAGTACTGGCGCAATGTGGACGATCAGGACGTGGAAAAGTGCCTCGGTCTGCTGACCTTCCTGCCGATGGACGAGGTTCGCCGCCTCGGCGCGCTCAAGGACAGCCAGATCAACGAAGCCAAGAAGGTGCTCGCCTACGAAGTCACCAAGCTCGTCCACGGCGAAGAGGAAGCCGAAAAGGCGCAGGAGGCCGCTGCTTCCCTGTTCGGCGGCGCGGCGATGGGCGGCTCCATCCCGACGACGGAAATCACCGCGGCCGACCTTGAAAAGGACGCGCGCGTGACCACGCTGCTCGTCACCTGCGGCCTTGCCGCGTCCAACTCCGCGGCGCGTCGCCTGGTTCAGGGCGGCGGCGTGAGCCTGGGCGAAGAGAAAGTCACCGATGTGAACGCGGTCGTGACAGCAGAGATGATTCCCACCGACGGCCTGATGCTGCGCAGCGGCAAAAAGAAGTTCCACCGCGTCGTGCTCAAATAAACCATGCCCGCTCAGCTTTCGTATAAAACCCTGCGCGAGGAAAACAGCGCGGAGTTCATCATCAACAAATCGCGCTTCATCGGCTACGGCTGTCCCTGCGAAACGGAAGAAGAGGCGCTGGCCTTTCTCGCCCGCATCCGCCAGAAGCACAAGGACGCGACGCACAACTGCTATGCGTATATCATCGGTCTCAACTCCGGCATCATGCGTTACAGCGATGACGGTGAGCCGGGTGGCACGGCCGGCATGCCGATCATCGAGGTCATGAAAGCACGCGGCGTGGTCAACTGCGCCGTCGTGGTCACGCGGTATTTCGGCGGCATTCTGCTCGGCGCGGGCGGGCTCGTCCGCGCCTATGCGCAGGGCAGCAAAACCGCGCTCGACGCGGCAGGCGTGGTCGTGATGGAAAAAAGCGCGCGCCAGCTGATCGAGGTGGATTATTCCACCTGGCAGCGGCTGGAATACTTTCTCCGCTCCGCCCCGGTCATCATCGAACACACCGAGTTCGGCGCGAGCGTCGTCTGCACGCTGATGGTCCGCGTCCGGGACGAAGAAATCCTGCTGGCGGATATCACCCGCGTCACCGACGGCAAAGCCGAAACGCTGGAAGACGGCACGCTGTTCTATCCGTGGCCGGATTGAGGGGCGCAAAATGTCCGGGAAATATCTGCTTGACGCACCGGATTACATTGTGATATGATAAACGTGGTTGTAGTAGTATAACTGGAAAAACCGCTTTCACGTGAAGGCGGTTTTTTTGTACCCATTTTAACCCGACGACAAAAGGAGGATGTATTCTATGAATGCAAAGAGACAGAAAAAAGAGCTGCCAAGCTTTCAGCTTGACAGCCCCCGTTATTTCATTCTGAACTTATTCCTCGTATTTCAGATATTTACCATTCACATAACCCTGTTCGCCATCATATTCGACCTTTGCCCAGTCGCCCTTTTTTAACACTTTGACAGTTTCGCCTTTGGGGATTTTACAGATTGTCCTGCCGCTCTGGCTCGGCGCATCGCGCATGGTGAGCGGGCTGTTCTGCGTATTGATCACCGCCGTCCACACGGTTCCGTCGGTATCATCTGCTGCGATCTCGTCTTCTGATTTCGGCTGCCTGCCCTGAAACCCGTGCTGAAAGCAAGAAGCATAACGGGAGCGGTGTTGTCCCCTATGAGCGTCTCCTCTTCCGAATAACTCATAAGCATGACGTTCTTGCCCGTCTTGGATTTATTAGCTGCTGCATTACCAAATATGATGTTGCCGTCGGAGTCTATCATATTATCCGGCTCGCCTCGAAAGCGTTCCAGATTCATATGATATTCTTTCAATTCAAAAGGTTCTGCCCCCCCCCACTTCTTCAGCCACCGCCATCATGTTCAGGCTTACCATCAACACAGCTAAAACGAGCGCCCACATCTTCTTCATTTTTGTTTCTCCTTTATTTAAAAAACGTTTAAAATGTTACCAACGCGTACCAGAAAAACCTGTCTATTCCCCTTTTTTTCTCTATGTTACTATTGTTTTTTGCCATAACCGAAAAAGAGATGAAAGGCAAATTGCACTTTCATCTCTCTTCTGTTACGACCGCAAAAAGAGTTTTACTTCTTCATGGCCTCTTCCACCGCGACGGCGACAGCGACGGTCATACCGACCATCGGGTTGTTGCCAGCGCCGAGGAAGCCCATCATCTCGACGTGCGCCGGGACAGAAGAGCTGCCCGCGAACTGCGCGTCGGAGTGCATACGGCCCATGGTATCGGTCATGCCGTAAGAGGCAGGGCCGGCGGCCATGTTATCCGGATGCAGGGTGCGGCCCGTGCCGCCGCCGGAAGCGACGGAGAAATACTTCTTGCCCGCTTCGAGGCGCTCCTTCTTATAGGTGCCCGCGACCGGATGCTGGAAGCGTGTCGGGTTGGTGGAGTTGCCGGTGATGGAGACGTCGGCGTTCTCGTGCCACATGATAGCCACGCCTTCGCGAACGTCGTCCGCGCCGTAGCAGCGCACCTTCGCACGCTCGCCGTTGGAATAGGCGGTCTCCTTGACGATGGAAAGCGCATGGTCTTCCTTCACGTCGGCGGAGAGGTAATCATACTTGGTCTGCACGTAAGTGAAGCCGTTGATGCGGCTGATGATCATCGCCGCGTCCTTGCCCAGGCCGTTGAGGATGACGCGCAGCGGCTTGGTGCGCACCTTGTTCGCGTTCAGCGCGATCTTGATCGCGCCTTCGGCGGCCGCGAAGGACTCGTGGCCCGCGAGGAAAGCGAAGCACTCGGTGTTTTCATCCAGCAGCATCGCGCCCAGATTGCCGTGGCCGAGGCCAACCTTGCGCTGGTCGGCGACGGAACCGGGGATGCAGAACGCCTGAAGACCCTCGCCGATGCGCTTGGCGGCTTCGGCGGCAGTGGTCACGCCTTCCTTCATCGCGATGGCGGCACCCAGTTCGTAGGCCCACTTCACGTTTTCAAAGCAGATGGGCTGGGTGCTCTCCACGATGGAATACGCGTCCACGCCCTTGGCGTTGTTATAGGCCTTGACCTCGTCAAAGTCCTTGAAGCCGTACTTGTCAAGCACCGGCTGGAGCTGAGGCATACGACCTTCATAGTTTTCAAAAAGAGCCATTGTTTCGCACGCCTCCTTCTTATTTATCCGTCCGCGGGTCGATCCACTTCACCGCGCCGTCCTCGGCCTTGAAGCGGCCGTAGGTGCCGATGTTCTTCTCGTAGGCTTCGTTCGGGGACATGCCCTTCTTGATGGCGTCCATCATCTTGCCCAGGGAGAGGAACTGGTAGCCGCAGACCTGATCGTCCTTGTCCAGCGCCATCTTGAGCACATAGCCCTCGGTCATTTCGAGGTAGCGGGTGCCCTTGGCCTTGGTGCCGTACATGGTGCCGACCATGGAGCGCAAACCCTTGCCCAGATCCTCAAGACCCGCGCCGATGCGCAGACCGTCGTCGGAGAACGCAGACTGGGTGCGGCCATAGACGATCTGCAGGAACAGCTCGCGCATGGCGGTGTTGATGGCGTCGCAGACCAGGTCGGTATTCAGCGCCTCAAGGATGGTCTTGCCCGGCAGGATTTCGGAGGCCATCGCGGCGGAATGGGTCATGCCGGAGCAGCCGATGGTTTCCACCAGCGCTTCTTCGATGACGCCGTTCTTGACGTTCAGGCTCAGCTTGCACGCGCCCTGCTGCGGCGCGCACCAGCCCACACCGTGGGTATAGCCAGAGATGTCCTCGATTTTCTTCGCCTGAATCCACTTTCCCTCTTCAGGGATGGGCGCGGGGCCATGGTTAGGGCCCTTGGCGACGCAGATCATGTCTTCCACTTCTTTGGAATACTGCATTTTGGGTTCCCCCTTATTCTTGGTAAGTCGGTTGATTGAGCTTGTAAAAGCAACCGATTCATTATACCACATTCCCCATGCAAAAAGGAACACTTTTCGGGGAATTTTTCACAGGGTCAGGGACAGTTCGCTCTTTTTTCTTATTTTGCGCTGTTTAACTCCCTCAGTTTTTGAATTTCTCACCCATTGGATTTTCCATTTTTACGGGCATAAAAAGGCTCTTTTTTGTTTGAACGGTCAATATTTCGGCGCGGGTCTTGTTTTACGGCGGTCGGTATAGTATACTGTTGCATTATGGATACTCATTAGATGAAGCAATTAAGGAGGGATTCCCATGGCAGAAGAAACGAGGGAAAAAACCAACTTTATTTGGGAGGCCATCAAGGCCGATATCGCCGAGGGCAAGAACGGCGGCCGCGTGCAGACGCGTTTCCCGCCCGAACCGAACGGCTACCTGCACATCGGCCACGTGAAGGCGCTGTCCGTCGATTTCCTGACGGCGGAGCGTTTCGGCGGCGTGTGCAATCTGCGCTTTGACGACACGAACCCGACCAAGGAAAAGGAAGAATTTGTCGAGGCCATCAAGGATGATATCCACTGGCTCGGCTTCAACTATGCCAACGTCTACTATGCCTCCGAGCAGTACGACCAGATTTACGAGTTCGCGCTCGACCTCATCCGCCGCGGGCTGGCATATGTGGACGATCTTTCCAAAGAGGAGATCCGCGCCTATCGCGGCACGCTGACCGAGCCTGGCAAAAACTCCCCTTACCGCGACCGCACGCCGGAAGAAAACATGGATCTGTTTTTGCGCATGAAGAACGGCGAGTTCCCGGAAGGCTCTCACGTGCTGCGCGCGAAGATCGACATGGCTTCCCCGAACATCAATCTGCGCGACCCCACCATCTACCGCATCAAGTATTGCACGCACCATCGCACGGGCGACAAGTGGTGCATCTATCCGATGTATGACTTCGCGCACCCGATCGGCGACGCGCTGGAAGGCGTGACCCACTCTCTCTGCTCGCTGGAATATGAAATCCACCGCCCGCTGTACGACTGGGTGGTCAACGTCTGCAACTTCAAGGATAAGCCGCGCCAGATTGAGTTTGCGCGTCTGAACCTGACCAACACGGTGATGAGCAAGCGCTTCCTCCGCCGTCTGGTGGAAGAAGGCTATGTCTCCGGCTGGGACGACCCGCGCATGCCGACGCTGGCGGGCATGCGCCGCCGCGGCTACACCTCCGCCGCCGTGCGCGATTTCATCGACCGCGTGGGCGTTTCCAAGGCGGATTCCGTCGTGGATGTGCGCCTGCTGGAATACTGCGTCCGCAACGACCTGAACGAGACCGCGCCGCGCGCGATGGCCGTACTCGACCCGGTGAAGGTCGTGCTGACCAACTACGAGGCAGGCAGGTCCGAGGACTGCGTGATCGAGAACCACCCGAAGAAACCGGAGATGGGCACACATACCGTGCCGCTGACCCGCGAAATCTACATCGAGCGCGAAGATTTCATGATCGACGCGCCGAAGAAGTTCTTCCGTCTCAAGCCGGACGGCGAAGTTCGCCTCAAGGGCGCTTACATCATCAAGTGCGAGCGCTATGACGTGGATGAAAACGGCAATGTGACCTGCATCTACTGCTCGGTGGATTTCACCAGCAAATCCGGCTCGGAGGGCGCAGACCGTAAGGTGAAAGGCACCATCCACTGGGTCAGCGCCGAGCAGAACATCTCGTTCGAGGGGCGTCTGTACGACGTGCTCATGCGCGACGACGACGAGCAGGCCGAGACCGCCCCGGATGAGGAAGCCGACGAGGAGACCGCTGCGCCTGCGAAGGACTTTATCGCCCGCCTGAACCCGGATTCCCTCAAGGTCATTCACGGCTTTGCCGAGCCGTATCTGGCGCAGGCGAAGGTCGGCGACGACTTCCAGTTCCTGCGCATGGGTTATTTCTGCAAGGACAAGGATTCCACGGCAGACATGGCTGTGTTCAACCGCGTTGTGCCGCTGAAGGACAGCTATAAGCCGGAATAAGTAACGGGGTACGTATGGGGCAAAGCCCTAACGTTCCCTTTTAAGGAGAAAGAAACATGTCTGATGAAGTTCGCACAAGGTTTGCCCCCAGCCCGACGGGCTATCTGCATCTGGGCGGCCTGCGCACCGCGCTGTATACCTATCTGTTCGCCAAGAAGCACGGCGGCAAGTTCATTCTGCGCATCGAAGATACCGATCAGGAGCGCGAAGTGCCCGGCGCGGTCGATCTGATTTACAAGTCCATGCGTCAAGCGGGCCTGACCTATGACGAAGGTCCGGATGTCGGCGGCGATTACGGCCCGTATATCCAGACCCAGCGCCGCGATCTCTACCCCAAGTACGCGTGGGAGCTGGTTGAAAAGGGCGGCGCATACTGCTGCTTCTGCACCAAGGAAGAAATCGAGGCTGACCGCAAGGCCGCCGAAGCGAAGGGCGAAACCTACAAATACAACAAAAAGTGCCTGCATAATGTCAGCCTGGAAGAGGCCAAGCGCCGCATTGCGGCGGGCGAGCCTTATGTCATCCGCCAGAACGTGCCGACCACGGGCAAGGCGTCCTTCGACGACATGCTCTACGGCCACGTCGAGGTGGATTGCGACACGCTGGATGACAACGTGCTCATCAAGGCCGACGGTCTGCCGACCTACAACTTCGCCAACGTCGTGGACGACCACCTGATGGCCATCAGCCACGTCATGCGCGGCACGGAATACCTCTCCTCCGCGCCGAAGTACAACCTGCTCTACGAGGCTTTCGGCTGGAAGCCGCCGATTTATCTCCATCTGCCGCCCGTCATGATTGAGTCCGTGCTCAAGGACAAGGAGACAAAGCAGCCGATTCTGGATGAAAACGGCAACGAGCAGCCCATCGTCCGCAAGCTCTCCAAGCGGTGGGGCGACCCGTCCTTCGAAGATCTGCTGCAAAAAGGCTACCTCAAGGAAGCGATCATCAACTACATCGCGCTGCTGGGCTGGGCGCCGAAGGACACCAACGAAGAGTTCTTCTCGATGGACGACCTCATCCGCATTTTCGATGAGAACGGCATCAACAAGAGCCCGTCGATCTTCGACACCAACAAGCTGACGTGGTTCAACGCCGAGTATATCCGCCGCATGACCCCGGAAGCCTATGCCGAGCTGGCCAAGCCGTGGCTCTCTCAGGTGCTCGACCCGCAGAAGTTTGACCTCGACCGTCTCTGCCAGCTGTTGCAGGCGCGCACGGAGATTTTCAGCCAGCTTCCGGGCATGGTGGATTTCCTCGCCGAGATGCCGGAACTGGATATGGCGCTGTTCACCAACAAAAAAAGCAAGTCCACGCCGGAAACCAGCAAGACCGCGCTCGAATTTGTCCGTCCGATTCTGGACGGTATCGCCGATTGGACGGAAGTCAACCTGCACGACACCGTGATGGCCGCCATTCCAGAATCCGGCATGAAGAACGCAACCGTGCTCTGGCCGCTGCGCATCGCCATCACCGGCCGCGCCGCTACCCCCGGCGGTGCGTTTGAAATGGCGTATCTGCTCGGCAAAGACGAGACGATGAAGCGCCTTGACGACGCGATGGCGAAGCTGTAAGGACGTTGGGGCTTTGCCCTCAACCCCACCAGAAACCTGAGGTTTCCGACTTTCCCATGCGCGGATTGTTGTGTAATCCATGGCATAATCAAAAATCCTCAATGCCGCAATTTCTGCGATATTGAGGATTTTCTTATATTTGGAGCGCGTTACGCCTTTCGTCACGGCAAAGCCGTGACGAAAGGAGTTCCTCACATCTTCTCTACCACCGCGTCCAGCAGCGCGCGGAACTGCCCCTTCACGCGGTTCGCCGTTTCGGTCACTTCCGCGTGGTTGAGCGGCTGATCGAGAATGCCCGCCGCCATGTTCGTGATGCAGCTGACGCCCAGCACACGCATGCCGCCGTGGCGCGCGACCACGACCTCCGGCACGGTGCTCATGCCCACCGCGTCCGCGCCAAGGGTGCGCAGCATGCGGATTTCCGCGGGCGTTTCATACGTCGGGCCGGTCATCTGCGCATAAACGCCTTCGCGCAGCGCAAAGCCCTGCTCGCCCGCACATTCGTGCGCCAGCGCGCGCAGCTCCTTGTCAAATGCGCAGCTCATATCCGGGAAGCGCGGGCCGAACTCGTCGAGGTTCGGACCGATGAGCGGGTTCTGCGCCGTCAGGCTGAACATATCGCCGATGACCATCAAATCGCCGGGATGATAGCCCATGTTCACGCCGCCCGCCGCGTTGGTGACGATCAGCGTCTTGACGCCGATTTTCTGCATCACGCGCACGGGCAGGGTGACATCCTTCATGCTGTATCCCTCGTAGTAATGGAAGCGGCCCTGCATCATCACCACGCGCTTGCCGTGCAGCGTGCCGCAGCACCACATGCCCGCGTGGCCCGCGACGGTCGAGCGCGGGAAGCCGGGAATTTCGCTGTACGGCAGTTTAACCGCGTCTTCCAGCGCCTCGGCGTAATCGCCCAACCCGCTGCCCAGAATAATACCGATTTCAGCCTGACCGCAGACCGCGAGCACCTTTTCCGCCGCGTCGTTGATTCTCTTCATTTCGTCCATCGTTTTTCTCCTTGAGGCTCCGCCTCAAACTCCGGCAGGAACCTGAGGTTCCTGCACTTCCCACATTGAATTTGCAAACAAAACAGATTATCCATCCATTTATCGCGAAGCGATAAATGAAGGCAAGGGTGCAGGGGAATTATTCCCCCTGCCGGGGCTTGGGGCAGCGCCCCAACGTCCCCTCGTCCCAACGTCTCCCCTTACTTCAGCTCCTTCAGGAACGACACGCCGTGCAGCGGGTTCGCCAAGCCGAAGTAGTCCAGCACCGTCGCGCTGATGTCCGCATACGTCGCGCGCACACCGAGGTTCGCGCCGCCCTGCATCTTTTTGCTCCAAACCAGCAGCGGCGTGTGTTCGCGCGTGTGATCGGTGCCGCTGTGGCACGGGTCGCAGCCGTGATCGGCCGTGATGATGAGCAGATCGTCCTCGCCCATCTTCGCCTGAATCTGCGGCAGCTGCGCGTCAAATGCCTCCAGCGCGGCGGCATAGCCTTTCACGTCGCGGCGATGGCCGTAAACCATGTCAAAATCCACCAGATTGACGAACAGCAGGCCGTCAAAATCCTCGTCCATCGCTTCAAACGTCGCCTGCATGCAGGCCGGGTTGCCCGCCGCGTGGTTGCTCTTCGTGATGCCGCGATGATCAAAGATATCCTCGATCTTGCCCACGCCGTAGACCGTCTTGCCGTTTTCGGCCAGAATGTCGCACATCGTCGTCGGCGGCTGCGCGCTGAAATCGCGGCGCGCACCAGTGCGCTTAAACGCGCCCGCATGATCGCCGACAAACGGACGCGCGATGACGCGGCCCACTTCCAGCTCGCCCGTCAGCATCTCGCGCGCAATCCGGCAGTCGCGATACAGCTCTTCCAGCGGCACAATCGCTTCGTTCGCCGCGATCTGGAATACGCTGTCCGCCGAGGTGTAGACAATCAGTTTGCCGGTCTTGAGGTGCTCCTCGCCCAGCTCGTCGAGAATCGCCGTGCCGGAGGCGGGCTTGTTGCCCAACGTGCCGCGCCCGACGGCCTGCTCAAACTTCTCGATAAAATCCTGCGGGAAGCCGTTGGGGAACGTCGGGAATGCGTGCGCCAGCTGAATGCCCGCAATCTCCCAATGGCCGGTGGTCGTGTCCTTGCCCGCGGAAACCTCGCGCAGCTTGCCGTAGCAGCCCTTCGGCGCGTCCACCGCGCCGGAGAAACCCGCGCCGTCGATATTCGCCAGGCCCAGCTCCATCATGTGCGGCAGATTCGGGTGGCAGGTGTTGATAATATGGCCGAGCGTGTCCGCGCCCTTGTCGCCGTAATTTGCGGCGTCCGGCAGTTCGCCGATGCCCACGCTGTCCAGAACGATAATGATCGCCTTTTTATTCATGGTGTTCCTCCTTCTGTGTTTTCCTCTGAAATGGAAAACGAGTCCGATAGGGTCATTATACCGCATCGAGCCCGTTTTTTCAATCATGGATCAATCCGCAGAGGTCACCCGCATGTGCTGCGCCAGCATGCCGATCATCTCCGCGTTGGTGGGCTTGCCGCGCATCGGGTCGATGGTGTTGCCGAAAAAGCCGTATATGCGCAGCACGCCGACTGTATCCATCGCGCTTTCCACCGCGTGGCGAATCAAGCGCTCAACGGTCTGCTCGGTCGTGCCGCAGTGCTCGGCGACGGGCTTATACAGCCGCTCGCCCACCGCATCCATGCGGCTTTCGTCTTCCCACGCAAGCGCCGCCGCATTGGCCAGATATTCATAACCGCGCAGCGTCGTTTTCATGCCCATGCTGCTGAGCAGCTGCCCCGCCCGATCACATGCCGCCGACAAATGCGTCCAGTCCACCTCAAGCCTCGTCTTTTCAATCATCTGCATCAAGGCCTCGCCAAGCTGCTGCGGCTCCCAGGGCACGCGAACCAGACAGTTTACACCCCGCCGCTCGAACCCCTCTTTCGCAAAGGGCATCATGTATCCGCCGATCACGCGCGGCATCCGCTCGCCGTAAAACTCTTTCAGCCGGTCGATCACGCCCAGCCCGTCCATCAGCGGCAGCACCGCGTCGATCACCAGCACGTCCGGCCTGCGTTTTTTCGCGGACAGGAGCGCCGCTTCGCCGGAACGAACCACGCGGCAGGTGCACTCCTGCTCATCCTCCAACATGCGCAGCATATGCGTCAAGGTACTGCTGTCGCGCATCGCGCATAGAATATGCGTTTTCATCCGCCCCCCGCCTTTCCGTTGTGTTTACACGGCCTGTTCCGACGCGTCCATCGCGTCGCTTTTTTCGAGCATCCACTCGATATACATGCCATATCCCTGTGTCGCGTCGCTCAGATAGACGTGCGTCACCGCGCCGATAATCCGTCCATCCTGTAAAATGGGGCTTCCGCTCATGCCCTGCACAATGCCGCCCGTCTTTTCCAGCAGACGTTCGTCCGTCACGCGCAGAATCATGCCCTTCTGGCTCGGCTCGCTCTGCGCGAAGCAGCGCACAATCTCCACGCCATATTCCTGCGGGCCGTCTGCGTCCACGGTGGCAATGATGCTGGCCGTGCCCGTGTGTACGGCGCTCCGCGCGCCCGCCCGAAGCCCCTGCGGATAGAGCAGATTCTCCGGCATGTCGTCCAGCACGCCGTATATGCCGTATTCACAGTTTTCCATCAGGCTGCCAATCTGCTCCCCTGCTTTCAGGAAATTGCCTTTCAACTCGCCCGCTTTTCCGCTTTGTCCCTTCGTCACGCCGACGATGCTTGCGTGCAGAATCGCGCCTTCGCGCGCGGCCAGCAGCCTGCCCGTGTCCGCATCGACGATCGCATGACCCAGCGCGCCATACGTCTGATTGGCCGGATCGATATAGGTCAGCGTGCCTACGCCCGCCGTGCTGTCCCGCACCCAGACGCCGAGCTTGCGCCGTCCGTCTGACGGGTCAGGCTCGGCCTGTGCGTCCACGGTGATCGTCTGCCCGCCGCGAAGCACTTCCAGACGAACGGTGTCCGTTTGGGCCGTGCCGACCTGTTCGCTGAGTGCCTTCGTGCTTTCCACGTTTTTGCCATCCGCGCTGAGAATCACGTCACCCGCGCGAAGCGCCCGGCCCTTCGCCGCGTCGGAAACCACCAGCACGCCGCGCGTTTTCAGCGCCACGCCGACGGCCTGTCCGCCTGGAATCAGCGTCCGCTCTTCCACGACGTTCACGCGCGTTTCGTGCACGGGAATCAGGCCGAGCAGCGAAAAAGTCACGCTCGTCTGCCCGCCGGCCTCAGCGCTGATCGTCACCCGCTCGTCCTGCGAGGCAAGCACGCTCACCGTGCCGCCGTCCGACGCGGCCAGCATCGGCAGGCCGGTCTGCACCACGAATTTCTGCCCGGACGTCAGCGTCAGCGCATCGGGCAGGGACGTCGCCTCGCGCACCCATGGCGAATAATTGCACAGAAATGCCATTGCGCTCAGCGCAATGCCCAAGCCGTGTCGAACCGTCTGTTTCATGCCAAAGCCTCCGTTTCGCGGCTTAGCATGCCGGTTTCATTCGCGGTTTATGCTTCCGGCTTTTTCTGGCTATCCAGCAGCAGTTGCAGTTCCTCCATGAAGGATTGCACGTCTTTAAACTGGCGATAGACCGACGCGAAACGAATGTAGGCCACCTCGTCCAGTTCTTTCAGCCCGTCCATCACCATGCGGCCGATCTGCTCGGTCGTCACCTCTTCTTCCGGCTGCTGGCAGACGTTGATCTCCACCCGCCGCACCAGCTTTTCAATCTCTTCCAGCGGTACCGGCCGCTTTTCGCACGCCTTGATGATGCCGCTGCGCACTTTGGCTGCGTCGAACTGTTCCCGACGCTTGTCTTTTTTCACCACCAGTACGGGCAGCATTTCGATTTTTTCATAGGTCGTAAAGCGTCTTTTGCATTCTTCGCACTCCCGGCGGCGGCGGATTGCGCCGTCCTCCGTCGGACGTGAATCCACCACGCGGCTCTCTGTGCAATTACAGTATATGCACTTCATGTCGATTTACCCCTCTTTTTGAAAATTTTTGCCTTTTTCATTCGTTCATTATACCCGCATTCCGGAAAAAGGTAAACCTTTTTCAGCAGCTTCCCGGCGAAACCAGAATCACGTCGTCGCCGATGCACGTAATCTGCCGCCACGGAATTTCCATCTGGTTTTTTTCGCCGCGCAGAAAGCCGCAGCTCCCCGCGCAGACGATCAGCCCCAGCGTCTGCCCCGACGCCGGATCGATCGCCAAATCGCACGCGCGCCCCACCAACCGTCCGTCGCCGATGCAGATGATATCCTTCTTTTTCAATTCCGAAAATGTCACTGTTTTTTCCGCCTTTCCTGTCCGCGTCTATGCGACAAGCGCCCAAATATAACCGCCTTCGAGGAGAATATTTTCCTTTCGCCTCCGTCATAATGCCACATAGAAAGGCAAGGGAGGCGACAACATGGCCATCGGCAAAGTTGAAATCTGCGGCGTGGATACGTCCACGCTCCCCGTCATCAGCAACGAGCGCATGCGGCAGCTCTTCCCCCTCGTGCACGGCGGGGATATGCAGGCGCGGGAGGAGTTCATCCGGGGCAATCTGCGGCTTGTGCTCAGCGTGCTCCAGCGGTTCCATCATCGCGGCGAAAATGTGGACGATCTGTTTCAGGTCGGCTGCATCGGACTGATTAAGGCGCTCGACCATTTTGATGTGACGCAGAACGTGCGCTTTTCCACCTATGCCGTACCGATGATTATCGGCGAAATCCGGCGCTATCTGCGGGATAACAACGCCATCCGCGTGAGCCGTTCGCTCCGCGATATCGCGTATAAGGCGCTCTCCGCGCGGGACAGGCTGCAAACCGAGCTGGGCCGCGAACCGACCGTGCAGGAAATCGCCCGTAAACTCGAATTGCCCGAAGAGGACGTCGCCCTCGCGCTGGAAGCCATTCAGGATCCCGTCAGCCTATGCGAACCCATCGGCGGCGATGGGGCGGACGCGCTGACCATTGGCGACCAGGTGCGCGACGACAACGTAAACGCGGAAAACTGGCTGCAAAACATCGCTATTCGCGAGGCCATGGCGCGCCTGAGCGACCGTGAGCAGCGCATTCTGAGTCTGCGGTTCTTTCAGGGGCGCACGCAGATGGAGGTTGCGGGCGAAATCGGCATCAGTCAGGCGCAGGTTTCCCGTCTGGAAAAAGCCGCGCTCAGCCATATGCGCAAACTGGTCTAATGCTGCGCTTTGTAGACGCGCTCAAAAGCCTCGGCCACAATCGGGCACGCCGCCAGCGCCTCGGAAAGCGTGTTGCGATTGTTTCCGATTTCAATCAGCAGCGCGCCGGTGGAAACATGCTGGTTAAAGCGCCCGTTCTTGATCTTGACCTCGCGGCAGAGGCCTGGCGCGAGCGCATTGGCCGCATCCGTGACAGCCTGCGCCAGAGCAAGGTTCTTCGGCCAGTCAGGCCGCTCATCAAAGCCGGAACCCGTCGCGCCCGTGCCCTTGCCCACCAGCAGCATCACATGCGCGACGCTCCGCCCATCGATCTCAACGCCGTTTCCGCCGTTGTACGCCCCGCTGTACGCGTCGCGATGCACGTCGATCCAATAATCGTATTGCTCGCCCGTATCCAGCCGCGCTTTGAGCATTGCCAGCGACCGTGTATACGCCGTGGAGAGATTCGGCGGTTCAAACGCCGTCGTATCATGCACAACGATAAACCCGCGCGCCGTCAGTTCCCGCGCCAGCGCATCCCCCACCGCGACCATGTTATACTGCTCGTCGCGCGTGCGCCACTTTTCCGTCGGCGTATAAGTCTCCGTTTCCGTGATCTCATAGGCCTCGTAGGTATGCGTATGGTAGATCAGGATTCGCGGCGCTTCCTCTTGTGCCGCGGCCTGCACCGCTTCTTCCTGCTGCGCCGCCACGCGAATGACCAGCGGCGGGCGCGGCCGCTCCATCCCGACGTAAGCCCCGCCGCCCGCCAGCGCCAGCGCGAGTATCGCCAGCCCGATTTTCCCCCGTCTCCGCATGCCGCATCCTCCCCGCCGTCCGTGTCCTTACAATCTATGAACGTCTATCCGGCTGCATGACATCGGTTTGAGCCCCATCTGCCAGCGTTGGCAAATGGCAAAACCGCGTGCATGCGGTCAACCTCTCATACGGCAAAAGCGACGCTCCCGCTTTGGAAGCGCCGCTCTTTCTCGCGTTTGTAAAAAACGGTTCGCCTTTAACGTTTGCAGCCGCACCCGCATGCGCCGACGCAGCCCACGCCAGCCGTCGCAGACGCACACCCCAGCCCCGTAGAGCTGGTGTAATTGCCGCACGTGCAGCTGACGTTCCGCGCGCGAAGCGAATCCTCGTCGCAGATCGTCTGCGGGAAAAGCGGGAGGGAGAAAAACTCATCGCACACCGAATCCGCAAACTCTTCACATGGCGGCACTTCGCAGTAGCCGTAGCTCGGCACAAGAATCTCCACCTTAGCCAGCACCTTGAGCACGACGGTCACGCAGATTTCCAGTTCAAACACATTGTTGCGCAGATATGTACCGGATACGCAGATCGCGGAAACCATCGATTCAATGTTATAGGGCACGATGGATTCATCCGGAATGGAGAGCAGCACATCGCGATCCACCGTCACCATGCCCCGGCCAATGTATTCCCGGCAGGACGCATCCGTAAACAGGATGTCGATGGGCACGTCGATCTGGCAACGCACGCGGCCAAAGCACGGCCTGTCGCACAGGCGTTCCACCGACAGATTGCGAATCACGCCCTCCGTCGAGGTCGAGCGGCAGCTTTCAAAGGTGATCGGCATGTTCGGCTGGGTGTTGGCGTTCTCCTGCGGGTCGCAGTTCGACCCGTTTCCGGTGGGCACGAGGCCGTAGCTGAGCAGCGTCACCTTCTGCTCCTTGAGCTGCTCCTGCATCAGGCAGCTGTCGTAGACGCGCTGCACCTGAATGCAGATTTTTTCGTTCAGGCCGCTGAGCACTTCGTTGCCGTTCAGGCTGCACGGACAGTGCGTCGAGCCACTGTTTTTATAGCTGTAAAAAGACATAAAACACACGCCTCCTTGGGCTGGTCTCATGAGGAAAACTCCTCACGATTCCACGTTATGCCCATGCGGGAGGCGTGTGCGTGATTATGCGCTGTGCTTTTTTTCTTCGTCGCGCTGCTGAATGCGCTTGAGCTGCTCAAACGGCCCCTTGTGCCTTCTGGACGCGGCGGTCGGGTTATTGCGCAGCGCATGCTCGGCGCGCAGCAGACGGCGCTCGCGGGTCTTGCGCAGCTCCTCGCTCTGGCGGTCGTATTTCGCCTTCGCTTCTTCGACCTCTTTGCGAAGCGTGCTGACATCCGGCAGATAGCTGGCCGCTTCGTTGAGAATGCGCTCAAAGTTGGCAAAGCGCTCCTTCGCGCCGTCTTCGAGGCTCAGACGCTTCTGATCCATCATCTCGCGGACGCGGTCGCGCGCGGCGGTTACGCGCTTGGCATTAGCGGCAAATTCTTCCTGCTTGCTGTCCACATGGGCGGCAAAATCGCGGATCATGCCGCTGACATGTTCGTTGATGGAATCCAGCCCTCCGTGCAGGGCTTGCAGCTCCTTGGCATAGCGCTCCATGGATTCCAGCAAGGCGCGCAGATCGAGGGCGCGGCGGACGGCAAAGCCGGTATCCACCACGGCAAAGCCCACAAGCACCGCGGCCGCCGCATCCGCCATCGTCAGCGGAATCATGTAGATATAGTTCTTCACGAACGGGTTCACCACGCTGACGATGATAACGGAGAACACCGCCCACGTCGCCGCGGACAGCGCGCAGATGTAGCCGTTCAAGTTCAGCGGCCTCTGGGAATAATCCCAATAGCGCACGTGAAAAATCGATTCCATCAGAAAACCGGTCACATATTCCAGCAGCGAGGCCGCAATCGTGCCAACCAGCGCTACCAGCACCATGTTGCCTTCCACCGGCACGCAGGTCAGCAGAATGCCGACCGCGCCAAAGCCGTAAATCGGCAGAATCGGCCCGAACAGAAAACCGCGGTTGACAAACCGGCGCTCTTTCACCAGATAGAGAAAGACCTCCCAGCACCAGCCGCAGAAGCTGTACAGGAAAAACAGCAAAACCCATTGGCTGACGCTGTATTCCTCCAGCAGCATCGCTTTAATTTGCTCCAGCAATTCATTCCCTCCCATGTTTCTCGCTGGATTGATTATACGATAATTCCCATTTTCTGTCAATCCAACTTAAATTCTGGCCATGTTTTCCCACTTGCCCTTTTCAAAGCGCCAGGTATAGACCGCCGCGCGGAACAGCCAGTCCACCAGCATCGCAAACCACACGCCCAGCGCGCCATAGCCCATCTTCACGCCGACGATATAGCTCAGCGCAATGCGGAAGCAGACCATCGAGCCGATGGAAAGCACCATCGTGAATTTGACGTCGTTCGCGGCGCGCAAGGCGTTGGGCATGGAGAGCGCCAGCGGCCAGAGCAGCATCGCAAAACCGTCGTGGATAAACACCAACTGCGTCGCCAGCTCGCGGGAAGCGGGCGAAAGCGTATACAGATTGAGAATCAGCGGCAGCGCGGCCAGCAGCACGACGTTGACCGCAACCATCATCGCGTATTCAATCTTGAGCAGCTTACGGGTGTAATAGCGCACCTGATCGTTGTCGTGCGCACCGACGCAGCGCCCCACGACCGTCAGAATCGCAAGGTTCATCGCCGCGCCTGCCAGCACGCCCACGCCGTCCAGATTGTTCGCCACGGCGTTAGCGGCAATCTGCACCGTGCCGAACGTGGAAATCATGCTGACGACGACGATGCGTCCCAGCTCGAAAATGCCGTTTTCAATGCCGCTGGGAATGCCGATATAGAGAATCTGACCGACAAGCGTCGGCTGGAAGCACGTCATCTGATCGAGACGCACATACAGCTGACGGTGCTTATTCAAGCTCAGGATGAACATCACCACCGCCGCCATCACGCGGGAAAGCAGCGTGGAAATCGCCGCGCCCGCAACGCCCCACTTCATGCCGAAGATGAGAATGGAGTTGCCGACAAGGTTCATCACGTTCATACCGAGGGAAACCATCGTCGGCGTTCGGGAATCATTCATCGCGCGGAACAGCGCCGAGCTGGAATTGAATGACGCGAGAAACGGGAAGCTGATCGCAGAGACCGTCAGATAGGTCAGCGCGGCGTCCATCACGTCCGCGTCGATCCGGCCGAACAGCAGCGAAAGCAGCGGCTTTCGCGCCACCAGCGACAGCACCGTAAACACCAGCGCGCACACCGCCGTCACCACCATCAGCTGGCTGGAAGCCTCGCACGCCTTTTCCCGATCGCGATGGCCAAGATACTGCGACGCGATGACCGCGCCGCCCGTCGCCACCGCCGCGAAAACCGCGTTGATGAGCATGTTAATCATATCCACCAGCGACACGCCGGAAATCGCCGCCTCGCCCACGGAGGAAATCATCATCGTATCAGCCATGCCCACCGTGCGCACAAGCACCTGATCGATGACCAGCGGAATAATCAGCCGCTTTAAATCCTCATTTGAAAACAGCAGCGTCCGTCCGCTGTCCAGAATTTTCTTTTTCAGTTGTTTTTCCGTCATAAGCTTTAACTCCTTCCGTCACGCCTACGGCGTGCCACCTTCCTCAAAGAGGGAGGCTTTTGGCTTTAAGCAACAATAAATAAGCAAATCAAGGCTTCCGCTTTGAAAGCATGAAGCTTGCTCAGAGCAAAAAGAAATACGCTAACCCGACTCGGAAAGCGTATTCCTATTATATACGAACCTTTATCGCGCTTTCAAGCGCAGAAATTACCAGATTTCATCTGGTTTTTTCTTTGTCAAGCGACGGACACGTCAAAGACGATCTTCCGTCCGAACACATAGCAGGTCACGCGAAGCGTCCGCGCGGTATCGGCCTGTTCTTCCTCGTCTGTGCGCCTGAGCACGGTCAGCTGCATATCGCCCACGCTGCCCGCCGCCAACGCGTGGCGGCTGTCATCCGGCAGAGCCAGCACGTCGCCGTCCTTCGGTTCGACCAGCTCCATGGAAATCCATTCCGCCGGGAAAAAGCCTTTGTTTTGCAGCCGAACGGTATAGGTCACAAAGGCGCAGTCTTCCGCGCGCAGATCGTCCGTTCCGCCAAAGATTCTGCCGCCGAACGTGCCGTTTTCCAGCCGCGTAACCATGTCGTCAAACGTATCCGCCACGCTCTGCGCTTCCGTCACGTTCGCCGCCGTCTGCACCACCTGCGGCGCAAGCGTGTTGATGCCGTACAGCACCGCTCCCGCGCCCGCGATTGTTGCCACCAGCGCCAGAATCGCCAGAATTTTCATGAATCTGCCCACGTTATTCCCCCTGTGCGCTGCCTTCCAGAATCGCGCTCATCTGATCGATCATGTCGGAATCCTTCATACGGAACTTGATGACCACGCGGCGGGAAGCATCCATGTTCACCGTGCCATCCGCGTTATAGATCGGGTCTGCGTCCGCGCGGCCGTTCGCCGTCAGAATGGATTTGAACGTCTCCTTATCCGCATCGCTCAGGCCCGTCATTTCGTCGCTCAGGCAGTAGGTCGCCACGGCCAGCGCGCGCTGCTGCGACAGCGCCAAATTGTTGAGGTACTGACCCGTGGTATCAGTATGTCCCTCAACGATGATTTCACCCACATAATCCCGATATTCGTCGCTGAGCAGCGTGTGAATATACACCGGAATGCAGGAGTTAAGCGCCGCTTTGCCCGCGTCCTTGATTTCATTTTTGCCCGTGTCAAAAAGAACGGAGCTTTCAAACGTCACCGCGCCGGTCTTTCTATCCACCGTCACGCGCTGGCCCACGTTGCTCAGGTTATCGCGCAGATCCTCGATGATCTGGCTTCTCAAGCCGACGAGCTTGTCAATCTGCGCCTGCTGGGCGGCCAGCAGCGCCGCCTGTTCTTCAATCTTGCTCTGCTGCAAAGAAAGGCTTTCCTGCGCGCTGGTGAGCGCCGTCCGGTTTTCGTCCAGCTCCTGCTGCTGCTGCTGCAAGGCGAGCGTCGTCGCGGCCAGCAGTTCTTCTTTATCCTTCAGCTCGGCCTCCTGATCGATGAGCAGGCTCTGCTGGGTGGAAAGCTGCGCCTCCTTGGTTTGCAGCTCAACCGTCTTTTTCTGCTGCAAATCCACCAGCTGATACACCGCCGCGAACAGAATCAGCGCAAAGACGAACAGCATGCCCGCCATCATGTCCGAATACGACGTCCAATAGCTGTTGTCGCCGCCGCGCTGCCGCGTCTTTTTTCCCGGCCGCATGGCTTACTCCTTTCCGTCCGCCGTCTGGCTCAGCTTCTCCATCGCCTTTTGCAGCCGCACAAGCGCGGTCACAAACTGATCGACCTGCTCAGCGTAACGGTCGCGGCTCTGGCTGAGCAGCTGCGGCATGCTGCGGGTCATCTCGCGCATGGAATCCAGCGTCTCGTTAAGCTGATGGATGGAGGAAGAAATGCTCTCGTCAAACAGTGCGGTCGTGCGCGCCAGATTCTCCTGTGTCTGCCGGGTGAACTGCTCGTATGCGCCGGAGAGCGTCTGGCTGCCCTCGTGCATCTCGGCCACAACGCGATCCATCTCCTTGCCGGTGATGCGCGTCTGCTCCTGCGCGCTGGCGAGGAAGCGATCCGTCCACGCGGTATACTGCTGGGAAGCCGCCGTAAGCGCCGCCTGGTATTCCTGCAATTTCGCCAGATAGAGCGCCTGCTGGCCGCTGGTCTTGCCCATCGCCTCCAGCAACTCGATGGTCTTGCGGTTGGTGTCGTCCACCTGTGCGCGGGAGGCGTCCATATCCGCCACATATGCGCGGAAATGCTCCAACACGCCCTGAGAAAGCTGGTGCATGTTGACCACGTCCTGCGTCATCTGGCCGATGGCTTCGGTCGCGGCACGCAGCTCCTGCTGGGTCTTCTGCTGTTCCGCGCCCGTATCGGCAAGCACCTGCCGCAGATGGTCAAACTCATTGCCCAGCGCGACGTTCATCCGCTGAACGAAGACCTGCGCAATGCGGTCCACGCCCTCTACCTGCGCCTGTGTCGCCGCGAGGATAAAGTTATCCATCGAGCGCTGCACGGGCAGCATTGCGCGCATGATGCTCTGCTCCATCTGCACAGCCATCTTCTGGCTCATGTCCTCCACCGCCTGGCGGATGTAGGCCGTCTGCTCCTGCTGAAGGGCGAGCATGGCCGTGTCTTCCGAAACAGGCTTGGGCATGGCGTACAGGCTGAACACCTCGCAGAAACGGTCGATCGCCTTCTGGCACTTGTCTGTCGCGCGGTTGTTGAGCAGGTTAAACAACAACGAACCGCACACGCCCGCAATGGAGGTCAGGAACGCCGTGCTCATGCCGCGGATGAGCTGATCCATCGCCGTCAGCACGACTTCGGTATCCGCGCCCGTCAGACTCAGGCCGGACAGGCCCATCACCAGACCGAGGAACGTGCCGAGGATGCCCAGCGAAGTCATCACGCCCGGCGCAAGCCCCGCGAAGCCCGTGCTCCCCAGCGCATAAATCACCGTGTCCTCGTTGATGTACTGCGTCACGTCGCAGGTTTCGCCGTGCGCGTCGCGCATTTCGGCGTTCTGCAAAAAATCCGCCCATGTCGCGGAAAGGGAATCGCCGAGGAAGTGCATATCGTTCCACGACTTTTTTTCTTTGTTCTGCTTGCTTTCGGTGACGATGGTCCGCGCCGCGCGGCGCAGTTTGGCTGCAACGCGGGAAAGCGGAAGCGTGCAGCGCAGCAGCGCCGTCGCCGCGACAATCACAATCGCCGCATAAATGACCATATCCACCGAGAAAAACTTTTTGAGAATCGTAAGTGCCTGCATATCTGCTGTCCTCCAAAATGAAACCGAAGGAATCATGTTGCATCCATTGTACCCGATTTTCACCGTTCTGTAAAGCGACGGGAAAACTTCTCATTCATTTCGTGTTGATTCTGCATTCAGAATTACCCGAAATGAAACATCTTTTTTATAACCATTTGCCGAAATCCAGAAATATTGTGTTTCCATCAAATTTTTTCCTTGCGAAATCAGCATCAAACGGTTAAAATATACATCGTTTGCATTTTGTAACCGTGTGATATGTACGGAATATAAGATTAGATCAGGAGCGATCCCTTTATGACCAAGAAACGCACGCTCGACCCCGAAATGATTGATTCTGTCGCTCAAAACATGTTCTATGCCCTGCCGCTGATTAAAAAGCGCCTGCTCCATATGGACATGGTTCAAAAGGAGCACGGCACGCCTCTCTCCCATGTGCAGGTGCTGGCCATGCTTCAGGACGTCGGCACGATGTCCGTCTCCGAGATTTCCCGTCGTCTGGGCATTGCCAAGCCGAACATCACGCCGCTGGTGGATCGCCTGTTCGAGGCGGGCTATGTCGATCGTCAGCACGACGAAAACGACCGCCGCGTGGTGAACATCGTGCTTCTGCCTGCCGGCATGGAGAAGCTGTCCGCCATCCGCGCGACCATCTCCCGCCAGATTCAGACGCAGGCGGAGGATCTTTCCCTCTCCGAATTCCGCGAGCTGCACGATTCGCTGGAAAGCGTCGTTCGCATTCTCTCCTCTCTGTAATGTATTGTCCGACCGCCTGATGGCGGTCTTTTTTTACTCCTTCAGTCAAGCTTCCTCGGTGAGGGAGCCTTTGCGTATAAGTCTCGGCAGCATGAGGATGAAGTCTCCCGCTTAGAGAGACATTTGAAATCGTCGCCGTCTGTGACGGATTCATTCGGTGAAAAATGCCGCAGGCGTGACGGAGGGAGCTCGTCCTTATAACGAATCCCTCCCTCTTTTTCTTCCCGATTTTTCCATTTTTCTTTCAAGCACAGCAAAAGCGGGAGCATTTCACCCCCGCTTCATCTGTTTTTTACTTTTTTGCGTCTTCCCACGATACATATCCGGGAAACATCGATCGATCCGCCGCATCGCTTTCACTGATGATTTCACCCGTCTGCGCATCCACAAGGAGCTGTGTGTAAGCGACGGTGTTGCGTTCATCATCTCCGTAGGCTTCTTCCAGCTCTTGCTGTGCGCCGGATGCTTTCAGGCAGTTGACCCGCCACATCGGCTTGACATAATAGAAAATATCAGCATAATCATATTCGCTCGAATCGGGAACATATACGCCCGGCTCACAATAGAAAATATAACCCAAGCTGATTTCGTAAATCTTGCGAACTCGGCCTTTCTGGATTTCCCGCTCAAGCGATTGCTGAATCGTGCCGAAGGAGCAAAGCGGCACATCTTCCGCCACGGTTTTAACCGGAATCGGATGTTTGAAATACAAATCCGACAAACCGCCGCGCATTCCGTCATAACATGCGCTGCTTCTCATCTTTTCCCAGAAACCGTCCTTGCGTCTGCATTCACCGCGCGTATTATGCACCGCATCCAGAATGTGTCCGTAAACCGTCACGCCTTTGACTTTAGGATAGAAACTCATATGGAAATAACCCGGAGCAGCGTCTTCTTTCGTGCCTGCAAAGCACCATTGAAAGAGCCTGAGTTCTGCGGGCGTTTCCAAATCGAAATCCTCAACAGGGTAGCCGAACCGCGCTATTTCCGTTGAAATCATATCCATCATTTCCGAATACGTCACATCGCACATCGGAATATAGGCTCGATCCGGTTCGCAAGTGTCATACCATGCGCCTTTGGGTACGGCCATGCTGCCAACCTGACGCCCATCAATTTTGCGCGGCGGTTTACCCAAATCGTCATCCTGATAAATGCTCATGCCTGCCGTTTCGTAGGAATCGTCGATAATCATCCATCCGCTTTCCTCCGGCGTGAGTGGAGACGGGTGAAGGTCATAACCGACCTTCACCACAGGAATTGCCTCCACGTTCGGCGTGACGATTTTCGCATCGATGGCAACGCCACGCCACTTGGTTTCAATCGTCGTCGTCCAGCGTGCCGGAGCACTTTCGCGAAGCTGTGAAACGTTTTGATATTCCTGTGCACAAGCTGTCGCCGACAGCATCAGCGCACAGACCAATCCGGCTATCAGCCTTTTCATGGCGATTTCCTCCGCGTCAATTCAGCCAGATTTCCTCGTCCTCCGTGCCCGCCTCGCCGTCGCTGTAAATCGGGCGGAGCGACAGGAACTCGGCGCTTTCCGGCAAATCATAGCGCAGTTCAACATGATACTGGCCCGTCTTGTTGTCCACGCCCCATCCGCCGTCTATCGGCTCGACGACCTGATCGTCCGCAACCAGCTCATAGCCGGTAATGACGCGCGGCATCTGCACCTCTTCGCCGTTCATCATTTTCCTGTCGTATTCTTTATACGCCTCCACAAACTCGGCGTTTTCGAAGTACACCTGACCGGAGATATCCACGTCGGAGACAAACAGCGTCGCCTGTGCGGAGTAGGTATCGGTCATCAGACTACCCGCACGGATTTCAGCCTTTCTGTCCACCTTAACCGTGAACGGTACGCGGACGAAACCGCGATCCTCCGGAACACTCGCCGACGCGCGCCTGAAGTCCTTCTCAGTCTGATAATACACGCCGCCGTATTCGTTGATGGACAGCACGAAGTCGAGCGTGTCGCCCACGGTCACATCCTCCGGAATTTCGACCTCCTGGAAGCCGCGCTTGGTGCATGCGTCCACCTGCTCGTCCGCGCTGTCCAGAATCATCAGATCGTGCCCGTCCGGCGTGCTCGCGCCGTCGCCGAGGCCGAAGCCGTTAAAGAGCTCGTAGGCGACCTTGTGATCCTCAAACCACGCCTTTTCCTCGCCTTCGAGCGTCATGCAGTCGTTCGCGGTCTTGCCTTCCTCCACCCATGTGTAATTGAAATCGCCCGTCGGTTCGCCCTCGCCATAGGTCGCCGCCATCGGCGCGTTGCGCCTGAGGGTGTAGGAATAATACAGCTTGTGGCCGTCGCAATATGCCTGATCGAGCGTCAGCTCAAACGTGTGGCTGTATTGCTCCAGCAGCAGCTTGTCGTACATGGTGTCGCCCGTCACGGGGACGGCCGGGGTCGGCATGGCGACGGCCTTCGTCGTTTCGTATGTGTCGGCCAGCGTCTCCAGCTTTTCCAGCCGTGCGCCGTTGTTGTTCTCCTGCGTCTGCCTGAAATGCCCGAACAGCCCCAGCCCGGCCGCCAAGGCCATGCTGCCCATCGCAATCATCATCACAATCGCAAAAACCAGCGCGGCGGAAATCTTTTTCTTCATAATCGGTTGCTCTCCTCTCACGATGCGGTTAAACATCTGCGCCTGCTGCCGCTCCGAAACATGCAGACCGGAGAGATGAGCGTCCAGACTGTTTTGGATGTCTTTATCCCAATTCATGTTCTGCTCCTCCTTCCAGCTCGGCGCGAAGCAGTTCATACGCCTTTTTCAGTCTCCTGCTGACGGCGGGGCGGCTGACGCGCAAAGCGTCGGCCACCTCCTCCATCGTCATGTTTTGATAGTGATACAGCAGCACCACCTGTTTGTATTTATCCGGCAGGCCCATCACGGTCAGAAACAGCTCACGGGAGACGTTTGTCGTCGGCAAAACGGCCTCCGGCAATTCGTCAATCGGGCTGGTCTGGCTCCTGTGACGCAGCCATTGCGTGCGGCGGTAATCCTTGCAGGTATTGACGGCAATGCGCATCAGCCACGTCTTGGGCGAAGCGTTTTCCCGCCCCTCGAACTGGCTCATGTTTTTCCATGCCTTTGTGAACGTATCCTGCATGGCGTCCTCCGCGAGTGATTGATCGGATAGCAGGACGAAGCATGTGCGCAACACATCGTCGCTGTAACGGCTGATCCACTCCTTCAGCCGGATTTCACTTGGTACCGAAGTGAATCCCATCTTTTGTTGCCCCCTTTCACCTTATTAGACGGCAAGAAGCGCGGAAAATGTAACAGAAACAAAAAAAATATAAATCTCCTCCCCGACATTCCATCGGAGAGGAGAAACGTGTGCTCAGCCTGCCGCCTGTTTTTCATCTTTCTCGGCAAGTTCAACCTTGTTATCCGGGCGGTTCTTTTCGTCGGGGTGATAGGTCGGCACAATCTCGGCAATAGCCTCCACCGCGCGCTCGTCGTTCTTATCCTCCACAGACTGCAAAACCTGCATCATGTGGTCGTACTGCGCGTCGTCGATCTTGTCCACGTTGGCGACGAAAATCTTCTTGTGCGCCGTTCGGGTCATCTTGTCGCGCTCGGAATCCATCAGCAGCTCTTCGTAGAGCTTTTCGCCGGGGCGCAGGCCGATGATCTTGATGGGCATATCGACGTTCGGCTCATAGCCGTAAGCGCGGATCAGCTTCTTCGCCAAATCCATGATCCGCACGGGTTCGCCCATGTCCAGCACGAAGATCGAACCGCTCTTGGCGATGCCGCCCGCCTGCAAAACGAGCTGAGCCGCCTCCGGAATGGTCATGAAGTAGCGCGTGATATCCGGATGGGTGACGGTCACGGGGCCGCCCTTGCGAATCTGGCTTTCCATCAGGGGAATAACGCTGCCATGGCTGCCGAGCACGTTGCCAAAGCGGACGGCCATACACTTCATGTTCGTCTTTTCGCCGTAACGCTGAATCAGCATTTCGGTAATGCGCTTGGTCGCGCCCATGACGTTCGTCGGATTGACGGCCTTGTCCGTGGAAAGCTGCACAAGGCGCTCCACGCCGTGCGCGCTGGCGGATTCAAGCAGGTTGCGCGTGCCGAAGACATTGTTTTTGATGGCCTCGGCAGGACTGAGCTCCATCAGTGGCACATGTTTGTGCGCCGCCGCATGGAAAACGACCTCCGGATGATACAGCTCAAATACTTCGTCCAGGCGGTGCTTGTCGCGGATCGAGCCGATCAGCGTGATCACCGGGCAGTCTTTGCCATAGCGCTGACGCAGATCATACATCAGCTCATACGCGCAGTTTTCATAAATCTCAAAGATAATCAGCAGCTTCGGCTTGAAGCGCATAATCTGGCGGCAGAGCTCCGAACCGATGGAGCCGCCGCCTCCCGTCACCATGACCACCTTGCCGGAGAGATAGCCTGCGATGGAATCGGTATCCAGCTCCACCTCGTCGCGGGAGAGAAAGTCCGAAATATTCAATTCGCGGATGAACGGCGTGGATTCCTCCGCGCTCTGGTCGGTATCCGTCGGCTCGGAGAGCATGCGCGTGTGACAGTGCGTCTGATTGCACAGTTCAAGGATTTCCTGCATGCGCCTGCCCGTGCCCAGCGACGGAATCGCCACAATGATTTCGCGAATGCCATAGCGGGAAACCAGCTTGGGGATGTCCTTCGTCGTGCCGCGCACCGGCACATTCTGAATGCGGAGCCCCTGCTTGTTCTTCGCGTCGTCCACCAAGATGACGGGCTTGCCCATCTTGCGCGGGTTTTTGTTGCAGACGTTGACGGCATACGCGCCCGCCTCGCCCGCGCCGATGACCATCACCGGCATGGCGTCGCCCAGACTGCCGGAAATGCGATCCTTCGAGCACACGCGCCAGATCATCCGGCTGCCGCCGACGGCAATCGTCGCCATCAGCGCAATCAGAATCAGCACGCCGCGGAAAAGCCCCAGCGTCAGGAACTGGTTCAACGCCAGCGTCACGCCGCAGGCAATCGCGCTCAACAGGCACAGCCGCGCCACATCGCGCACGCCCGCATAGCGCCACATGATCTGATAAATGCCGCCCAGCACATAGCAGGCCATGTACACCACGACCACCATCGGCATGGCGGCGTACATCGTCTCCATGTGCCGCGACGGAATGTACATCTCAAATCGCAGCTCCATGCTCAAATATACGGAAAGCACAATCAGCACGATATCCAGCAGCGCCATGCCTGCTTTTCGGAACCATGCGTTGTTTTTCAGCTTGTTCATCGTTTGTCTCTCTCCAATTTAAACGCGCGCAAAAAAGGCGCGCAGATTCTCTCTGTCTCGCTGATTATAGATTATAGCATATTCACCTTCTTCTTTTCAAGTAGGTGTAAATAATACGGCCGCCTTTCTCCGGAAAAGCGGCCGTCTATCGCGTTTTAACCTTCCATCGGCATCATCACGGCGCCCTCCGGGCGAACCATGAGCGCCGTGCAGCTGCCGGGGCCGAAAGCGTCCTCCATCAGCTTTTTATAGTCATCCAGCCGGTCAAGCGGCACATAGGCCTGAATCGTTCCGGCGAAACCGCCGCCGTGTACGCGCTGCGCGCCGTCGCCGTGCAGGAAACGGCGGCTCAGCTCGATGCCCATCGCCATCTGTTCTTCCGTCGAGCGGGCATAGACATTCTGCAAAAGTTTCCAGCTGCTGTCGCCGCTGCGCTTCACCGCGTCGAAAAACGCGGGCAGATCGCCGCCGCGAATGGCCGCCGCCTGCTCCAGCACGCGGGCGTTCTCGTCGTAATAATGCAGCGCGCGCAGCACCGCGCGGTCGCCGCACGCCCTGCGCAGTTCGCCGACGTGGCTTTCCACCGTCTCCAGCTCCACTTCGCGCAGCACATGCTTGCCGAAGTGCGCTGCGACGGCCTCCATCTCCTTGCGGATGGCCGCGTAGTCGTCGGTCAGGTCGCCATGGTCGCCGCCCGTGTTGACCACGCACAGCGCATAGCCCTTCGCGGCAAAATTGCAGGCAATCGCCTCCACCTTCGCGTCCTGCTCTTTGAAATCGATCGTCACCATGCCGCCGACAGAAGAGGCCATCTGATCCATCAGGCCGCACGGCTTGCCGAAATAGACGTTCTCCACCTTCTGCGCGATGACGGCGCGGGTCTTGGCGTCCACAACAAAGCCGTTGTACAATCCGTCGAGAATCGCCGCAATCAGCACCTCAAACGCCGCCGAGGAAGACAGGCCGCTTCCGCGCAGCACGGAGCTGGAAATCGTCGCGCGGAAACCGCCGATTTTGTAACCCATCTCTTTCATGATGCCCGCCGTGCCGCGAATCAGCGCCAGCGTCGTGCCGAAATCCTTCTCGCGGATGTCAAGGTTATCCAGCTCCACCGTGATCGGCGCAAAGCCCTCGCTGTCCACCACGATGGCATTGTCGTCCGTCCTGCTTACGCACGCGATGGTATCCAGATTGACCGCAGCCGCCAGCACACGGCCGTTGTTGTGGTCGGTGTGGTTGCCGCCGATTTCCGTGCGCCCCGGCGCGGAGAAGAAGCACAGCCCGCCCTTTTGCGCACCGAAACGCTTTTCAAACCGCTCCACCAGCTTGCCATAACGCGCCTTTTGCAGCGCCCGTACATCCTCGCCCGCGCCGTAAAGCGTCGCCACTCGGTCGGCGAACGCCTTTGAATTCTGATACGCAGCCCACTGCTCGTTCATCTGTCGTTCCTCCATTTCATCCGCGTCAAACGGATGGTTTCTACTGCTTCTATTATTGCCGTTTTTTGTCGCTTTGTCAAGTGCGGGGTTATAGTTCATCTTGTGAACTTTTTTCATCAAACCGCTTGACATTTTCCGTCTGGCGGTTTATGATGATGCGCGTAGTTCATTTTATGAACTTTTAAAGGAGGAATCCGCATGCCGTATGCCCTCACCACGGGCGACCGCCTGCTCGCCGCGTGGCTCTCCCTCACCTCCACGCTCTGGAACAAGCGTCTCGTCTCCACGCTGACCTACAACGAAGCGCACGTGCTCGGCATTTTGCTCCGCGCGGAGGACACGGGCCGCGACTGTACCGCAACGACGCTCATCGCTCAAACGCGCCTGCTCAAAAGCCAGATGAATAAAGTGCTGACCACGCTGGAAGGCAAGGGGTTTCTTCTCCGCATGCGCAGCGAAGCGGACAAACGCGTGATTCTCATCCATCTGACCGAGGCGGGCAAAGCGGCTTATCTCGCTGAGCATGAGCATATCGCGGCCATCCTGAACCAGCTGATCGATACATTGGGCGAGGACAAAACGCGCGCACTGACTGACGGCATCAACGAAGCCGTTTCCGCGCTGGAGCATCTCGTTTAACGAAAGGAATTTAAACGCTATGATTCGCATTCTTACCGATTCCGCCGCCGATTTCACGCAGGAGGAGCTGCAAAAGCTCAACGTTCGCTGCGTGCCGATGACCATCGCTTTCGGCGGCGACACCTACACTGACGGCGTGGATCTGCCGCAGGAAATCTTCTGGCAGCGGATGGAAGCCGGGCAGACGCCCAAGACCTCCCAGCCCTCGCCGGACGCCTTTCTTCGCGAATTTGAAGCCGCAAAAGCCGCGGGCGACAGCGTGTTGTGCGTGCTGATTTCCTCCGCGCTTTCCGGCACGCTGCAAAGCGCGCTGATCGCCGTCGGTATGACGGAAGACCTGGACGTCGCGCTGGTGGATTCTCTCTCCGCAACGGTTGGCGAGCGCCTGCTGGTGCAGGAAGCCTGCCGCATGCGCGATGCAGGCGGCAAAACCGCGCAGGAAATCGCCGAGGCGCTTCGCCTGCTTGTGCCGCGCGTGCGCATTTTCGCCTGTCTGGATACGCTGGAGTATCTGGCGCGCGGCGGGCGCATTCCCAAAGCCGTCGCAGATGTGGGCATGCTGGTGAAACTCAAGCCGCTTGTCACCGTCAGCCCGGACGGCCTTGTGGCCATGGCCGGTAAAGCCATCGGCCGCCATCGCGCAGGCGACGCGATCATGAAACTGATGGAACGCCACCCCATCGATCCGCGCTATCCGCTGATTCCGCTCTACACGGGCGGACGCGAAAACTGTATCGCGTTCCTTCGGCAGACCGCGCAGGCGGGCTATGCCTGCTCCATCGAGGAAGCGGTTTCCATCGGCCCGACAATCGGCTCGCATGTCGGCCCCGGCGCTTTCGGTGTGGCGTATATTTCTGCATAAACGTCAAAACTCCTCGGCACAGCCGAGGAGTTTACGTTATCCCTTTTTTTCGATCACCTTGAGGTGTTTCATCACCATCTGCGCGACCACGCCGGTCAGCACGCCCGTCACCACGCCGGAAACCATCAGCACCGGCAGATAGGTCACGATGAGCTGCGGCGTGTTGAGCATGACCACCGCCATGAGAATCTGGCCCACGTTGAAGGCGACCGCGCCGAGCGCGCTCACGCCGATGACGCTCACGCCCTTGATGCGGCTGAGCGCGATCATCGCCAGCAGCGACAGCGCGCCGCCCGCCAGCGAATAAAACATTGCCTGCATATTGGTGTAAATGAGCCAGCTCATCAGCGCCTTGAGCAGCATCAGCACAACGGATTGTTTGATGCCCAGCATATACAGCGCATAAATCAGCACCGAGTTGGCCAAACCGAGCTTAATGCCGGGGATCGCCGCCGTCAGCGGAAATTGGCGCTCGATCAAGCCCAGAACGAGCATCAGGCTGGTCAGCAGTCCGGAGACAGCCACCCGCTGAGCGCTCTTGTTTCGCATGACATTTCCTTCTTTCCAGATCGCCTTATTCGTCAGCAGGCACCATTTCAATCGTCACCTGATTGGGCAGGCAGATAATATAGGTGCTCAGAATGCGGTCTTTATAGGTATTCACGTTGACCTCGCCCTCGCCGATGCAATCCTGATTTTCGCAGGTGGAGGACTCCATGACAACATATTCCGGCGTGATGTGAATCTTATTGATCTCGCCGTTATCCTGCTTGATGGTGATGATCTTGTCGCGGTCCATCGGGATGGGATCACCGTACTGACGGCCCGCCACGGTGATGACGACATAGCCGCGCACCTTATCGGTCTGCTTGGGCATCACCGGACCGACCATGTTCGCGCTCTCCGGCGCGGCGGTCGGTTCGGCCGTAATTTCCGGCGCTTCCGTCGGCTGCGGCTCAGCCGTGATTTCCGGGGCTTCCGTCGGCTGCGGCTCAGCCGTCGCTTCCGGCGCGGGCGTTTCGTCGAGGTATTCCACAGCGTCCGGCGCGAGGGTCACATCGGCAGTCTTGGTGGAAAGGTCGGTTTTGGGCATCATCTTTGAAACCGCAAACAGCGCCACGGCCAGCAGCAGCACCACGCCGATGATGGCGGCGTCCTTCTTTTTCGGCATCGATTATTCCTCCGCAGACGTTTCGTTTCCGTCCGATTCAAATTCGACTTCGTTGGTGCCGTTGCTCCACAGGCGTTCAAGCTGATAGTATTCGCGATCCTGCTCGTGGAAAATATGCACCATCACGTCGCCGTAATCGAGGATGCACCAATGTCCCTCGTTCACGCCCTCGCGGCGGCGAGCAAACAGGTCGAGCTTAGCCAGCTCCTCTTCGACATTCTCCGCCAGCGCCTTCACCTGCGGCACGGAGCGGCCCGTTGCGATCACCATATAATCGGTGATGACGGTCATTTCGTCTACCTTGAGCACCACAATATCCTTGCCGCGCTTCGCGTCCAGCGCTTTAGCCGCAGCCAGCGCAATCGCTTTCTGATCCATGTTATTTCCTCCTTCAAAATATGAACAAATGCGTATTCCGCAAGTTGTCGTCAGGGTACGGGAAACGAGAGGGGACGTTGGGGCGCGCATTGCGCGTCCGCGTATTCTTATAAAATCGGTCGATTCAGACCAATTCCGGTTCATACTCGGCCAATGCGGCCATGGTATCGGGGTGCAGGGGCTTTCCCTGCTCGCGCACATGATCGAGGCTCATCCGCAGGGCCATATGCATGGCCTCGTCCAGATCGGTCATACAGAGTTTACGCAGCGCCTTCAGCCCCGGATAGGGCTTCCGGTTTGGCTCGATCATATCGGCAAGGTAGACGATTTTTTCAAGCCGGGTCATATTGGCGTGCCCGGTCGTATGCCAGCGGATGGCGCCGAGCACCTCCGGGTCATGCACATCATAAACGTCCTGCGCGAGGTGCATACCGGCCACAGCGTGCATAAGCGCTTTGGATTCCTTCATCACCGGATCGAGCTTTTCGTCCTTCGCCGCTTTCACCATCTGGCTGAGTGGCAGGCATTTGGCGCAGTCGTGCAGAAGCCCGGCCAGCGCGGCCTTCTCTTCATCCTCGCCGAACTGCCTGGCCATCTCGCGCGCGGTCTGTTCCACGCCGAGCGTATGCGCATAGCGCGCCGCATCCAGCTCTTTTTTGAGCCGGTATTCCATTTTTTCGCGTTTCATCGGTTCAACTCCATGCCCGTTTTCGCCCTGTAAAGCCCGTGTTCGTGAATATAATCCGCGACGGCCTGCGGCACGAGCCGCTCGAAGGGCAATCCCTTTTGTATCTGTTCGCGAATCTGCGTCGAGGAAATATCCATCTTTCTCGCGTCGAGGAAGTCGATCTGCGCGCCCCTCTGCGTCCACAGTCCGGCCAAGCGTATGACTTCTTCCCGCGTCTCTCCCTCTCGCATCATTACCAGAAATTTGCATCGCTCGATGACCGTCTCCACGCGCCGCCACGTGCCCAGCGCGCGCAGCGTATCCGCGCCGATGAGGTAAGTCAGCGTGCAGTCCGGCATCTTCCGCTTCAGCGCGGCCAGCGTATCGACGGTGTAGATCACGCCGTCGCGGTCGATCTCTTCCCGGCAGACCGCCATGCCCGCTTCATGTTCCACGGCCAGTTCCACCATGCGCAGCCTGTCAAACTTATCGGCCAGCCCTTCTTTCTTGTGCGGCGGGTTGCCCGTCGGCAGGAAGAGCACGCGTTCCACCCTGCCGCTTTCCAGCGCGGCGCGGGCGAGCGCGACGTGTCCGCAATGGATGGGGTTAAAGCTGCCGCCCATCAATCCGATTTCCGGCATTCAAGCCCCTCCCTTCGCATTTTTCGGCGCATGATGTTTTATTATATCAAATTCCGCGCGCGTCGAAAAGAGGAAACCGCATAGATTTTGAAAAAAGCGCAAAAACTAAAGCCGATTCCAAGTTTTTCCGGGAGGAATTTCAGGTATGACGAGCCCTTTTGACAGCAAAAACCGCGTCGCCGCCGCGCTGGATCGTCTGGCTCTGCGCGTTTTGCTGTTTGTTTTGAGCGTCGGCTACTTCTTTTTTCTCTGGCACAGCGGCGCGCTCAGCCTGCTGGCCGGAAGCGCGCTGTTTATTCTGGCCATGCTCACCCTGCTTCTGCTGGAACGCCGAACGCTGGCGCGGCGCGATCATGCCCTCCGCGTGCGCGTCGGCGGCTCGATCGCACTGGAAGAGCTGATGCTCCTGCCTGCCGCTCAAGCCGAAAAACGCGTCTGCGCGCTGCTGGCTCAAACTCTGGGCGGCAACGCGCGGGATTCCGTTTTAACTTATGCAAATAAAACCTATCTCGTCCGCTGCGCGCAAACCCTGTCCGGCTCTTCCGTCGGAGAGGGCGATGTGCTGGCCGCGCACCGTGCCCGGATTGCCTCGGAAACGGAATTCTGCATTCTAGCCTCAACAGGCGGCTTTTCCCCATCCGCTCAGCGTGCCGCCGAGTGGATGGAACCGCCGGTTCGCCTGATTGCAGGCCGTCAACTGGCGCTGCTTTTCGGCCAGCAGCACCCCGCTACCGACGCGGAAATCGCCCGCCGTGCGCGTCGGCAGCGAACGCCATTTTCCCGCGGGCGCATTCGCGCGCTGGCGCTCGCTCCGGCCAAGCAGGGGCGCTATCTGCTCGTCGCGTTTCTGCTGACGATGCTCTATCTGCTGCTGCACTCGGCGCTGTCGCTCGTCTTTGCGCTGGTTTCGTTTGTGCTGGCAATGCTCTGCGCGCGGGAAAATCAAAAGGCGTTTCGATTATGATAATTCGCCGTAAATCCGCCGCATTTCGTCGGTGACTCCGCCGTCCGCCGTATGCGTGATCAGCATCGGCAGCAGATGCAGCCCCGGCCTGCCGCGCTTTCTGCCCTCGACAAGCGCGAGCTTCGGCGCGCTTTCCGGCCTGGAAACGATCAGGCGCACGCGTTTCGGCTCAACCCTTGCCTCGCGCATGGCGTCGCAGAGTTCCAGCAGCCTCGGCGCAGGAAAGACGGCACACAGCCGCCCGCCGTTTTGCAGCACGCGCGCGCAGGCCGCCATCCAGTCCGCCAGCGGGCAGTCCGAATCGCTTCGCGAAAGCGCGCGGGTCGTCTCCGGGCTGACCAGTCCCGCGCCTTGCGCCGTATACGGCGGGTTGGTCACGACGAGCTGCACGGTTTCATGCCCGATGACCGCGCCCGCTTCGCGGCAGTCTGCGCAATGCACGCGAATTCGCTCTTCAAGGCCGTTGAGCGCAACGCTCCTCCGCGCCATATCCGCCACATCCGGCTGCACCTCAAACGCGTCGAACGTCGTCCCCTCTGCCCGCGCGCTGAGCAGCAGCGGCAGAACGCCCGTCCCCGTGCCCATATCGCAGACGCGTTCGCCCCGTTTCGCCGCCGCGAAATCCGCCAGCAGCACCGCGTCCGTGCCAAAGCGGAAGCCGTTTTCGCGCTGGATGATCCGCAGACCGCCGCGCTGCAAATCGTCGATGCGTTCACCGGGCTTCAATTCCGCGCTCACAGTGCTTCAATCAGCGCGGTCAACCGCTGGGCAAACCGCCCGATGTGCAGACCGTCCACCAGCCGGTGGTTGACCTCCACGGCGATATGCAGGATAACCCGCTCGTCCTTTTTCACATATTTGCCCCAGACAACGCGCGGCACGCTGTCATCCTGGTCAAAATCGCGCGGATTGGTCAGCCCGGTAATTTCCACCCACGGCAGACAGGAGATGAACAGCAGATCGCTCGTCTCCTCCGCCGCCTTCATGAACTCGTGCTGGCTGTCGCGGCGCTTCGCCGCTTCCGCGCAAAACACCGCCATATCGTCCACAAACGGCACATTGACGCAGTAATACTGTTCCTCGCCCTTGCGTAGTTCGGTCAGGCTCGGCGTGCGACCGTCAATTTCATAAATCACGCCGTCCTTCACCACATAGCGGAACATCTGCACCTGATTCATCGCCTTGGTGACCAGATAGCTCATCGCATGGTAAAACGACAACCCCTTTTCATGGGTATACGCATAGAGTTTTGTCACGTCCTGCTCAAACGTCACGGAATAAAACGGATTGGACGCGCCGGAAAAGAACGCGAACGCGTCCTTGCGCGGGTAGGTTGACATGTCGATGGGTTTCATCTGCGCTTTTCCTTTCCTGGCAAATGTTGGGATGCCGTTCCAAATTCTGCCCGAAACCTGAGGTTTCGGGACTTCCTTCCTGCATGTATCGCTTTACGATCCATGCGCTCAAAACAGCACATTCCGCATGCAGTCCTGCGTGATGTATGATTATATCAAAAACCGCGGACCGATTGCAACCGACCCGCGGAAAAATGTTTACTGCGCTCCAAACGGCGTGACGTAATCGCCGGAAACATAGCCCGTATATCCGCCCCACTGCACATGGAGGAAGCCGTTCTCCCCCTCGCCCAGCACGCTGAGCACCATGCCGTAAGGCAGAACATAGAGCACGTCGCTGTTTGCGCTCGGCTGCGTGCGCAGATTCAGCCCGTTGTCGCTTTCCACAACGACGCGGTAGCCGCCCGTGCCCGGCGCGGGTGTCGCTGTCGGCGCGGCCGTCGCTGCGGATTCAGAATCAAAGCTGACGTAATCCGCGCTGACATAACCGCTCAGCGTGCCGATGCGAACGGGATAAAACCCGCTGACGCGTTCGCCCGTCACCGTCACCTGCACGCCGTAGCCCAGCGTTGCCAGCACATTGGCGTATTCCGAAGAATCCGCACGGAGGTTTAATCCGCTCGGCGCAGTCACCGTGCCGATGCGCCCCGCGACGGGGTGACTGGCTTCCGGCACCTTGGTCGGCTGAACAGTCGTCTGCGGCTCGTCCGCGTCAAAGCTCAGGTATTGCGCGCTGGCATAGCCGCTTAATTCCTCATAACTGACCGCGTAGAAGCCGTTCACCGCTTCGCCCGTCACCGTTACGGCCGATCCATACGGCATGGTCGCCAGCGTGCCGGAAGACATGTCGGGCATCTGCCGCAGTTTCAGCCCGCCATAGGCCGTGACCGTCGCATCGCGCGTCTCCGTCGTCGGATTTTCAATCGGCGTCGAGGCCGGTTCCGGCGTCGGAGTCGGCGTTGTGTTCGGGGCGGGCGTGGCTGTTGCCAGCGCTTCATCCGTCACATAGACGTAATCGCTGCTGACATAACCCGCCACAGAGCCCAGCAGCACCGGGAGCATGCCGTTGTCGCGCACCTCTCCGGTGACGGTCAGCATCGTTCCCTGTGGCAGCACCATGATCACGCCGGAGGACGTATTCGCCCCTGCGCGCAGATTCAGCCCGCCGGAAGGCAGCACAATCGCCACCTGCGAAGCCGCCTGGCCGCCGTTTTCCGCGCCCTGATCGGCGTTATCCGAATCGCTGCTGCCGGCGTCATAGACAATGTAGTCGTTCATCACATAGCCGCTCAGCGTACCATACTGCACATACGTCCAGCTGGAATACCGTTCCAGCACCGTCAGTGTCTGTCCATGGCGCAGACGCGACAGGATCGCGGCATTGGTCGTCGGCGCGGCGCGCAGATTGAGCGTCTGGCTTTCGTCCGAGAGCGCGACCGTCGCCGTGCCGAGGCTGACCACGCCGGAAGGCGTTTCATCCACGCCGTCTTCCTGCACGACCAGATATGAGGTCATCACATAGCCCGTCAGCGTGCCGTATTGCACGCGGCTCCATTCGCCCTCCCGGCTGATCAGGTTGACCTGCGTGCCGTGCGGCATGCGCGCCAGGACGGAGGACGCCGTCGTCGGCTGCTGGCGCAGATTCAGGCTGTCCAGCGGGTTTTTGAGGGTCACGACAGCGGGTTTCGCATCCGCAATCGGTTCCTCCGGCGTCTCCGGCGCGGAGGGCGTGCCGTCGATGCTGCTAAGCAGTGTGCGCGTCATGGTATAGCGCGTGCGCGTCAGGCCGGGATAATAAAATTCGAGGATCTGGTCATAGGCAAAGCCTTCGTTGGCCATCTGCTGCGCGCCGCGCTGGCTCATGCCCACGCCGTGGCCAAAGCGCCGCGCCGTCAGCTTATAGCCGCCGACAGCCTCCGTCACGGTCAGCGTCTCGTTTTTCAGCACGTTGATGGACAGAGAGCAAAGCCCCTCGACCTGGGAAAAGTAATCCAGCGTCACCGTCGCGTCGCCGTACCCCGCAAGCGTCAGGCCGACCTGCACCTTGGTGTATACGCGGGAAGGTTCGGCGTACTTCGGTTCGGCCAGCGTCACGCCGTTGATGGCCGTGATCTGCACGCTGTCCGCGCCGACGAGCATCGCCGCCTCCGTGCGAAGCAACTCGGTCAGTGCGGAAACGCTGGTCGTGCCGTCGCGATAAAACGTGACCGATTTGGCGATGGAAGCGCCGTTGCGCAGATCGTAGGGGTCGTCCTTCACCTGCAAATAGCTGTATGAGCCGCTGCCCCACGCGTTTTTGACCGATTCGGTCTGGCCGCCGTTGGACGCGGTATAATAACTCGCCATGTATTCGCCGTTCACCGTGCCGACGATGTTGCTCGTCTCCTGCACGGCCTGCGCGCATCGCGCATTGCCTGACGGCGTGCCGTTGTAAACCTGGTCGCTCGTCGTATCCACCACGTCGTAGGTCGCGGCCTGCGCGCTCATCTTCTTGAGCGCATAGGTTCGGGCGGCGACAGCCTGCGCCTTGAGCGCCTCCAGAGGAAAAGAATTATCCATTTCATACGGCAGCACGCCGAGCATGTAATCCTCCATATACACATGGACGATGATCTGCACGTTGCCGCCCTTGGCGATAAACTCGATATCGCCCGGATACAGGCTCGCCGGGTAGCGCGCCTGCGCGATGCGCACGCCGTTTTCGCCGCTGGTCTGGTGGCGGCGCAGTTTAAAGCGGCTGCCCATCGTCTGCGTCTGACCGTCGGCGGTCATCATCAGCGTGCCGCCGCTGTTGCTCACGCGGATATTCTGTCCCCGTGCCAGCGCGCGGCTTGCGTCCCCGCCGACGGAATAGCTGCCCGCGATGCTCACATCCACCGCCGTCAGGCTCGAAATGGAGGACAGATACACGCGAACCGTGCCGGAAACCGTCGTTCCGCCGACCACGCCGCTATCCGCCCAGGCAGATGGCAGCAGAAAAAGCGTCAGCAGCAAAGCCAGCAGCAGCGCCGCAAGCCGTTTCGTCTGTACCATTGCCATGAAAAAATCCCTCTTTCGTCGTTTTCGCTGCATCCGTGTCGCAAAAGCGCGAAACACGGAACCACCGGCATTGTATCACATTTTCGCCCGGATTGACAATCGTTTTCCCGTGGCAATCCCTGTAAGCGCGCGGCGCTTGTAGAATTTGCGCGTTTTTGTTATAATAAGTTCATTCTGATCGTTGGAGGTACGACTTACCATGAAAAAAGCCGCCGTTATCCTGCTGCTCGTGCTGCTTACCGCCGCGTTCGCCCTGCCGGGCAGCGCCGACATGAACAAATACAGCACGGTATTCATGGATACTTTTGACACCGTGATTTCCCTCATTGGCTATGCGGAAAATCAGGAGACATTTAACGCGCGCGCCGATGAAACGCATGCGATGTATCTGCATCTGCACAAGATGTTTGACACTTACAACAGCTATGCCGACGAGGGCATTATCAGCGTCTACGACGTGAACCTCAAGGCGGCAAGCGAACCGGTCCAAGTCGATCCGGTTCTGTTCGGCCTGTTGACCTTCTGCAAGAGCCATTACGAGCTGGTCAAAGGGCAGACGAACGTCGCCATGGGCAGCGTGCTTTCCATCTGGCACGAATACCGTGAGGCGGGGCTGGATGACCCGGACAACGCCAAGCTTCCGCCGATGGAGGATTTGCAGGCCGCCGCGCAGCATATGGACATCAACAACCTGATTCTAGACGCGGAAAACCAGACCGTCTACTTTGCCGATCCGGAGATGAAGCTCGACGTCGGCGCGGTCGCCAAGGGCTACGCAACGGAACTCGTCGCGCAGACGCTTCTCGCCAGCGACATGCCTTCCTTCATCATCAGCGCGGGCGGCAACGTGCGCATGGGCAATCCCCCGGCAGACGGACGCGCCAAGTGGGGCGTGGGTATTCAGGACCCGGACGGCGCGGTGCTCGGTCTGAGCGACATCGTGGAAACGCTGTACCTGACCGGGTGCTCGGTCGTCACGTCTGGCGATTATCAGCGCTATTACGTCGTGGACGGCCAGCGCTATCATCACCTGATCGACCCGGATACGCTGATGCCGGATACGGATTTCCGCTCCGTTTCCATCATCACGGAGGATTCCGGTTACGCCGATCTGCTCTCCACGGCGGCGTTCCTGATGCCTTATGAAGAGAGCCGCGCGTTCATCGATTCGCTCGACGGCGTGGAAGCCATCTGGCTGTTCCCCGACGGCAGCAAGAAGATGACCTTCGGCGCGATGAACGTCGCCAAATCCTGCGGCGCAACCAACCAGTAACTTCCTTTCGTTCCGCATGAAAATGCCCGCGGCTTTGACGGCCGCGGGTTTTCTTTATTGAATTCAACGCGTCAGCTCCACATTGCGGTTCTCCGCCGCCGTGTCTTCGAGCACGCGCGTCAGTCTGGGCAGATAAGCCGCCATTTCATCGCTGGCGGGCGCGCCGCGAAGTACGAGGTTCATCGGCTCAGCCACGTCGCCCAACGCGTCATAGAGCGCGTCCAGATTGCCGCCGTAATACGTCGGCAGATTCAGTTTATAGGCCAAATACACGTGCAGCGCCCTGACCGTATGAATGTTGGCGATATCCAGCTCCACTTTTTTCATGTCGTTCACTCCCCATACAGCCAATTCACAAAGTCTTTCAATTCTTCGCCCGAAAGAAAGCTGTCGTCTTTGTCCGTCCAGATCACTTCAACCTCGTCAAAGGTCTGATAATGGTCGCCCGTATAATAAATCAGACCGTCGTTTGAAAACACGACGCGCTTTCCGTTGCGGTAGCCGCCGTCAAAGTCGATATCGCATTCCGTCCATTTGCGCCCCTTCTGATCCGGCAGAATGCCTTCGTAATTGCCAAACCGATCGCCGCCGATGGAACATCCCTCCGCCACGCTCCACAGGTTGCCCTTCCGGTTGTCCCAGCCGAGGTTCTGCGCCTCCCGCTTGGTGATGTAGTTGCCCGGCAGTTTATCAAAGAAGGTGAGATAAATCGCCACCTCCTCCATGCCGTCATACCAGCCATCTTTGCTGATTTCATAATCCGCCGCATCCACGACGATGGTTTTCGCCAGCGCCACGGTCGGCAGCAGCATGGCCAACGCCAGCAGCACAGCCCCTATTCGCCTGATTTTCATTGGTTTCCCTCCTGTTCATATACTTTTCAAATAAACTCGCACATTCAACTCCCTCAGTCAGCTTCGCTGACAGATCTTCGGCATTTCGCTTGCCTGCCTCCCACACTGTGGGCGGCAAGCTGCACGCTCTCAAGGAGGGAGCCTTTGGGTATAAGCCCCGGTGGCGTAAGAATTAGGCCTCCCTCGTTGAGGGAGGTGGCACGCCATAGGCGTGACGAAAGGAGTTTGACATGTTGATTATATCACAGATACAGAAAAAACGCAGTTCTCAATCGAACTGCGTCTGATTTTGCAAAAATAAAAATCCCAAAGTGCCGCTGTCGTCGTTTTTCACCCACCGCTCGCGGTAGGTCGGTGCCCTGCGGCGCATTTCTGCCGTCCCCTGGCGTACTAAGACGGGGGCATGACATCCACGAACCGACTCGAAGCTCCTGTTATGAAAATGTAGGAGAAAATACAGACGACTGGCGCACACCCCAGGACATCTGATCCAACGAATATCCTTCGCTGATCTCTGGGATTATTATAGCAGTCTGCCCCGCCGCTGTCAACGCTTTTTTACACGGAAATGCGTTTCCTTTTACTCGGTTTTGTTTTCTTCCTGCGGCATCGTTTCCGGTGTGGCCGAGCTTTCCGGCGAAGAAACCTCCACCGCATTTTCCTTTCGCATAACGCTTGCGTCCATCGCTTCTTCAAAGAACGCCGCGGGCACATAGACGACGCTTTCCAGCGTGGTCAGGCGCGTGTCCACCGGAATCAGAAGACCATCCTTCTGCCACGTGATGGCGCTGGCCGTGTTGTCGCTGACCATCCATGTGACGGAAATCTTACTATTATCCTTCGTCAGGGCAACGCTCCGACGGATCTGCGTTTCCTCGGTCAGTTCCTCGCTTTCCGCCGTCCATCCCAGCGCTTCGCCCGTCTCGATGAGCGGCAGCAGCAGCGCGCCGTTTTCTTCAACGGCCGCGTTTTCCGCTTCCCTGCCGTCCACCCATAACGGTATCGGCGCTTCCTCCTTGGGTTCGGCGCTCGCTTCCGGGCTGGGTTCAGCGCTCTGCTGCTGGGCGACGTCCGGGCTGGGCGTGGGCTGCGGCGCTCCGCCGGAAGCGCATCCCGTCAACGCGCAGGAACCCGCCAGCATGCCCGCCGCAAGGATCGCTTTGTTTCTGCGTTTCATGATGTTTCCCCCTTTCAAATCGAATGACGCATACAGTGTATGCCTTTCGCGGGGAAAACATGCCCGGCGGTTTATCCCTTTTTCTGCGCCTCGATGCGCTCTGCCAAATCGGTCAGATACAGCCAGCGCTCCTCGGCTTCGTCCAGCGCCTGCTGGGCCGCCTCGCGCTTTTGCGTCAATTCGGTGAGCTTCACAAAATCACTGGCATTTTGCTCAATCTGCCGGTCCAGCTCTTCCAAATCCTTTTGCAGCTGCTCCATCTTCTGATCGATGGTTTCATAGTCGCGCTGTTCCTTATAGCTCATGCGCAGTTCGCGCTCCCGCGTGCGCTTGGGCGCGGCCTGCACGGGCTGCTTCTCCGCCTTTTCCTCGGCTTCCTGTGCGATGCGCGCATCGAGATAGTCGCTGAACGGGCAGATATACTGCGTCAGCCTGCCGCCCGCCTCAAAGGCAAACAGCCGCCCGGCCACGCGGTCGAGGAAGTAGCGGTCATGCGAAACGACTACCACCGCGCCCTTGAACGCGGACAGGTAATCTTCCAGAATTTCCAGCGTCGCGATATCCAGATCGTTGGTCGGTTCATCCAGCAGCAGCACGTTTGGCGAAGCCATCAGCAGACTGGCCAGATAGAGCCGCCGCTTTTCGCCGCCAGAGAGCCGCTCCACCGGAGTATACTGCACATCCGGCGGAAAAAGAAACTGCTCAAGCATCTGCGACGCGGAGAACCGCCCGTCCGGCGTTTCCACATATTCGGCAATGTCGCGCATGAAATCAATCAGCCGCACATTCGGCTCCACCTTCGGAAATTCCTGTGTGAAGAATCCGATTTTCACGGTTTCGCCGACGGCAATCGTGCCGGAGTCCGGCGCAAGCTGACCGGCAAGCATGCGCAGCAGCGTCGTTTTACCGCAGCCGTTCGGCCCGACGACAGCCATGCGCTCATCCCTCAGAATGGTATAGGTGAAATCCGAAATGAGCTGCCGCCCGCCGAGCGCCTTGCAGACCGCTTCGCATTCGATAATGCGCCGTCCGAGACGCGAGCTGGTTGAGCCGAGGGAAAGCTTCTGCTCCTCCTGCGGGCCGCTGATGGCGCTCATCTCCTCAAAGCGCTGGATGCGCGCTTTTTGCTTGGTGCTTCTGGCCTGCGCGCCCCGCCTGATCCATTCCAGCTCCCGCCGCAGGATCGAGCTGCGCTTGCGCGCCGCCGCGTTTTCCATCTCCAGCCGCGCAGCCTTCTGTTCCAGATAATAGGAAAAATTGCCGTCGTGCAGATACAGCTCGCCTTCGCTGATTTCCGCGATGCGGTTGCACACACGGTCGAGAAAATAGCGGTCATGCGTGACCATCATCAGCGTGCCGCGGTATTTCGCCAATCGGCTTTCCAGCAGGGCAATGGTCTCCGCGTCGATATGGTTGGTCGGCTCGTCCAGCAGCAGCAGATCGACCGGACGGATCAGCGCCGCCGCCAGCGCAATGCGCTTCTTCTGTCCGCCGGAAAGCGTGCGCACGTCCGCGTCAAAGTCGCTGATGCCGAACTGGCTGAGCAGCGATTTCGCCTCGTATTCATCCGGCGCGCCGACATCCTTCGGCGCGTCGTAAAGCACCTGCTGAACCGCCGTTCGCGCCACGCTGTAATCCGGCATTTGCGGCAGATAGGAGACTCTCAGTCCGTTTTTGCGCATGACCACGCCGCCGTCCGGTTCCTCCATGCCGGCAAGCAGTTTGAGCAGCGTCGATTTACCCGTGCCGTTGACGCCGACTACGCCAATCCGGTCATGTTCGCCGATGTAGATCGTTACGTCGGTCAGCAGCTTTTTAAGCGTATAGGATTTGGAAAGGTGTTCTGCGGATAGAATCGCGGCCATAGCTTATTCCTGTTCCCCTTTTTCCGCAAGCTGAGCGACGTTTTCGCTGTCCGCCTGCTTCTGTTCTTCCTCGCCGACGAGCGCGGTTTTCGCGTCCGCCCCGGTGATCTCTTCGAGCATCTCCCGCGTGATTTCGCCCTCGCAGACCGCGAGTCGATTTGCCTGAGCCTGCACCAGCTTTTCCAGCGTGTTGCGCATGCCGCGCGCGTTGCCGAAATCCATCCGTTCGCTGAGCGTCATCGCGGTGAGCATATGGCGAACGACGTCCTTGCCCTCGTCCGTCACGCGGTAACCCTGCCGCTTGGCGTTCATTTCCAGAATGGCCATCAGCTCGTCGTCGGTATAATCCGGAAAATCGATGTACTTGTTGAAGCGCGAAATCAGGCCGGGGTTGCTGGCCAAAAAGTCGTGCATTTCGTCGGAATAACCTGCGACAATCACCACGAGGTCGTCGCGGTGATCCTCCATCAGCTTGACCAGCGTGTCGATGGCCTCGTGGCCGAAATCGTTGTCCATGCCCTTGCGCGCCAATGCGTAGGCTTCATCAATGAATAAAATGCCGCCCAGCGCGCTGTTCACCACGTCCGTGACCTTGCCCGCCGTCTGGCCGACATAACCCGCGACCAGCCCGCTGCGGTCGGTTTCAATCAGCTGGCCCTTGCTCAGGAAGCCGAGCTGCTTATAGATCTTCGCAACCAGCCGCGCCACGGTCGTCTTGCCCGTGCCGGGATTACCGGTAAAGACCATATGGAAGCTCATGTTCATGACCTTGAGGTCATGTTTCTTGCGCATGGCGCGCACCTTGATGAGGTTGATCAGCGAGCGCACCTCATGTTTGACGGTATCCAAACCGATGAGGCTGTCGAGCTGTTCCATCAACTCGTCAAGCGTCTCTTCCTTCTCTTCGGGCTTCGTTTCCGTCTGTTTTTCATTCGTCGGATTCGCCTTTTCATTTCCGACCTTCGGTTGGTTTTCTCCCGAAATATCGACGCGCCGCGCCGCTTCCTGCGCGCCGTTATAATGCCGCCCGGCGGCGCGGGTCATCAGGAATGTGCGCAGCCCGCCTGCATAGCCGGTGATGAAGTTCAGCTCGTTGCCGCTCATGTCTCCGTCCACATCGGCGGCGGCATAGAGCAAGCGGCTGACGCCATCGACAAACTGCTGCGCGGTCGCCGTGCCGTCCTTATCATCCATGGCGACGCAGCAGCGCAGAAGCAGCGGCGTTCCCTCCGCAAAGGAGCGATTTTTGAAACCGATATTCAGCGCCTGCTGAGCGCTGGCTTTGCCGATATTGAGGATGTCGCGTGCGGGCACGCTGGCGATATAGGTCAGCATCGCTTCGGAAATCTCGCCCGTGGTCTGCGCCATCTTGAGCAGCAGCGCCTGCACATACATATCCAGAAACAGTTTGATGTCGCTGCTGCCCACGCGCTGCCAGTTTCCGCTTTTCACCAGCTGGTTACAGGCCTCGTCCATCATCTGATAGGCTTCGCGGCCCTTCGTCATTTGCTTCTCGTCCATGTTGGCTTCCTTTCTTGGAGCTTTGCCCCAAATCCCTCTGCGGACGCGCAATGCGCGCCCCTACCCTTTATCTTCCCAATCTTTTTTGATTTACACAGCCTTTTTCTTCCCCAGCTTACGCTTGACCGCGCCGATTTTGCTCGTCAGCTTGGCCTTTTCTGCCGGGCTGAAGACGAACACGGCACTCAACGGAATCTGATAGGTTTTGAGATAATAGCCGAGGAACACAAAGCCCGCCACGGCGTAGGAAACGACGGAGGCGACTGCCGCGCCCATCTTTCCCCAGAGCGGAATGGTGAGCATATTACAAAGGATATTGACCGCGACCGACGCGCTGAGCATGCCCAGATACACGCCCTTTTTGCCCTGCGCCAGCAGCAGCGTGCCGATAATCTTGAAATAGCTCATCGGGATGATGCCCGCAATCAGCATCACCGTTACCGGGTAAGCCGGCAGATATTCCGCGCCAGCCAGAATGCGGATCACCGGACGGCCCAGCACCAGAATGCCCAGAATCATCAGCAGGGTCAGATAAAAGTTGACCTTCATGCTCATGGTGACTTCTTCAATCGCGTCGTCTTTCGCCGTGCGGGAAAACAGCACTTCGCGGAAGGCGTCCGGAATCAACCATCCGTATTCCGAGAGCGACACACCGAGCGAATAAAAGCCGATTTCCGTATCGGGAATATGATACATATAGCCCATCATCAGCGTATCCACGCGATAGTTGAGCGTCAGCATCAGCGTAGTGATCATTGAAACGAAACCGAACGGCACAATCTTCGCGGCAAACCGCAGATCGGCCTTCATCGGGTTGGGCATGCGTTTCATCCGCATCAGCGCCATCACCACGGTGATTACGTCGCCCACGACGATCAGCGCCAGCGCGACGAGAATCGTCCTATCCATCGTATAGAACGCCAGAATGGTGATGACGGTGTTGGTGATGCGCGCGGTAAAGAAGATCGCGTTTTTGAATTTGACGTCCTCCACCATCATCATGAAGCTGAGCTGATTGGCCAGCACCTGAATCGGCGCAAGCAGACATACCGCCGTCAATTCAAACGAATTGAAACAGACCGCGCCGATCACGCCGATCACGGTATAGACGATGAATTGCAGCAGAAAGATGCGCAGAAATTGATTGAGCACATCCGGCTCACCCTGCCGCTTGTAATAAGGATACGGCTGATACAGACCAAAGTTCGCCGTCACCGCCACAATGGAAAGCAGCGAGGAAATGCGCCCCAGCTCGCCCTTGAGCTGCGGACCAAGGAAACGATTGGAATAAAACGAGGCGACCAGGCCGATGAGCACGGCCAGAATCTTGGTGAATATGGTAAAAAGATAATCGTTATCCGTCACGCGGCGGATGATGCGCTTGACATTCATGGACGCAGTCCTTTCTGCAACTTGATAAAGCAAATAAGCCTATTGTGTATTATACCGCGCATTTCCATCCTTTGCAATTTATTCTTGCTTTTCGTGTCGGCTTTTTCACCCTGCGTCCTTCTCCGTCATAGTTTATATCGGAGCCAGCCCCCAGCCTGAGGCCGGATGCCCTTCCGCCGATTGCCGTTTGTCCGCCAGCCTTTACGCCCGCGGCTCAGCATATCGGTTTGAAGCCGTGCAAAAAGCCTGAGGCCGCATGTGCTTCCACGAAATCAAAAACAGGCGCAGACGCGCTTTCCATATCAACCGGAGGTGTCCGATATGTCATGCAACTGTGAATGCAGACCGAGCTGCCCCTATTCGGAATGGCTTCATCCGCTGTGCTGCAATCCCGCGCATTTCTGCTGTGCGGGCTGGGAAAACGGCCCGACGCTCGTCATTCATAAAATCGTGCTTGAACCCTGCGGCAACCAGAGCTGCACGGAGCGCACGTTCACCCTGCGCATCACCGGCCCCAGTTATCCCAATGGGGAGATTTTCACCCTGCGCGCGGGCAGCTGCACCCAGCTTGACGAGCCGCTCGTCATCAGCGGGCTTGAGCCCGGCTGTTATGCCATCGAAGAGCTGCTCAACTGTCCGAACGAATACTGCACGACCATCACCGGCCCGGTCATGGGCAATGTCGTTCAGCTGACCAACTCGTGCGTACCGACCGTCGTCACCATTGTCAACCGCAAGCGTCTCTGCCGCCGTCGGTATTGCGGCGGTTAAGATAAAGATTCTCCTCCCTTCGGGGAGGAGAATCTTTTATAAGGCGGCTTCCCCCTGATTGGTCGTAATCACGCGGAGAATCTGTTCGATTTCCCTGGTCTTCGCGTTGACGAAAACCCAGTAATCTGCCGCGCCGTCCGTGCATTCAAAGCCCCAGCAGAGGGTTTCGTCCTCGTCCTGAGGAATGACGCACAGGCGTTCGCTTTTCACGCTCAGTCTGCCGGAAACCATTTCCCGCGCCTGCAAAACGTCCACCGTCGGCACAATGTCTGTCCGCCGCGTATGATTGGCGAGGTACTGCGAGCATTCCGCGCCGACCACGCGCCCACTGTCCATGCTCACCTGCACCTTGACCTGATCGGAGTACAGCGTCACGCCGTCCTGCACGGCGGCGAAATTGGCGACCACCATGCCGTCATACTGCTGCACAAAACACGGCTCCATCTCGCCGAAACCCACGTCCGCCAGATAAACCTTTGCGTTTTGCAGACATTCTTCCTCGCCGCGTCTTTGTGCAAACTCCGCGTTTTCGGGCATCATCCAGAGCAGAAAACCGCCCTGCCCCGTGACCTGCACCGCGATATGGCCGTCCGGCGTATCCGCCGTAAAGCCAAACGCTTCAAACCGTCCGCCGCTGTCCGCCGCCTCCGTTACATGTTCAACCGTTACCCCCGCGTACTTTGCCGCCGCTTCCCGCGCCTGCTGTCGCGAAAACCGACTCGTGTTCAACAAAGCAGACCGATGGTCTGTTCTTCCATCTGAAAACGGTCCGTCGTAAATCAGCGAAGGATACTCGATGCCGCTGTCCGTTTCCGCATCCGGCCACGAGATCTCGCCGCCCTGCCCGGCCAGCTGCTGTCCCAGCGCATGACAGGCCTGCATCATGTCTTCAATCTGACGCTCGTCGTCTCCGGTGAGCATGCCGCCGTCCGATACCTGCGCCGCCAAAGCCAAGGAATACTGCCCCATCTGCCCGGCAAATTTCATCGCGTCGCCCGCCGTCTGTTCGCTGACTGCCATGCGGGACAGGCCGCTTTCCACGTGCTGAGCCAGCAGCGCCGTTTCACCCAGAAGCGACACGCTCTGCCGCGCGCCGGAAGCAATCAGCAGTTTGGACAGGTTGACCTCGATGTCGGCCATCGCCGCAATCACGTCGGCCATTTCCCGCTGCTGCTGCATCGCCATCTCCCGCCGCACGTTTGCCTCGCGCAGGCGAAACACGCCGCTCGCCCCGATGGAAAGGCAGAGCATCACCGTCAACGCCGCCAGCATGACTTGCGCTCCCTTTCTCTCTTCCATAGCATCCCTCTTTATATGGCAAAGCTGTGATCGCCGATGGTCAGCCGCACCTCGCGCGACCAGATCCACGAAGATGTGGCCGTCGCCGGGTTATAGTAATACAGACAGCCGCCCGTCGGATCCCAGCCGTTCATCGCGTCCCGTGCGGCACGTCGGCTCTGCTCGCTGGGCGCAAGGTTGATCTGTCCATCGCTCACCGCGTCGAACGCGCCGGATTGATAAATCACGCCCGCCATCGTATTGGGGAATCGGCTGCTTTTCACCCGGTTGAGCACCACTGCGCCGACCGCCACCATGCCGACATAGGGTTCGCCGCGCGCCTCGCCGTGAATCAGCCGCGCCAGCAGTTCAACCTCCGAGGCATAGCCGGATGCCGCCGTTGTCACCGCCGAGGCCGCCGTCGTTTCGGAAATGCCCATCGCCGCTAACGTTGCCGTACCCGCGACGCCGTCCACTGTCAGGCCGTTCTTTTTCTGAAACTGAATCACCGCGTCGTAGGTGCTCTGGCCGAACACGCCGTCCACTGCGCCCGTATAATAACCCCACTGTTTCAGTTTCTGCTGCACGCGGCGGACGGTTTCGCCGCTCTGCCCCCAATAGACCGCCGCCAGGGCCGTCGGCGCAAGCGCAAACAGCAGCGTCAGCGCAAACAGCCCCGCCGCGATAATCCGCGCCGTTTTTTTGCTCACAGCCATGCGCATGCCTCCTCCGCCTCATCCGGCGTGGCTTCGCCCTGCGTCCAATCCGGCAGAAGCTGCTCAAACAGCAGGCTGAAAAAGACGGGCTGCGCCTTTCCCTTCATAAGCGCCGAACCCGTCAGCAAAAGCGCGCACAAAAGCAGCGCGGCAAAAAAGCGACCCATGTTCATTCCTCCGTTTCAAGCGGTTGATACAACAAGGGTCGCCCGTTGGCTGTGAAATTATACCGTTTTTATGCTTCTTCGATAACGATGCCGTGTGCCGCCGTTCGCATCATGCGGCAGGTGGGATAAGCCGTCACGAGCCGATCCGTCGCCCGGCGACATGCGCCCGCGTGCATGAACACGCCGAAAACCGCTGAGCCGCTGCCCGTCATTCGCGCGCCAACCGCGCCGTTTTCTTCAATGGCGCAAATGGCGCGGTCAATTTCGGGGCGCATGCGCCTTGAAACCGGTTCAAGCACATTCCCCAGCGCCGCGCCGAGCGCGCGAACATCGCCGCAGGCCAGCGCACGCTGCGCCGCCTCGTTATCCGGCCTGTCCTCGTCGCGGATGCCGTCATCGTGCAGGGCGGTGAACACCTCTTTGGTGGATAAGCCGCGGCATGGTTGGAACGCCACCAGATATAACGGCTTTTTCATCGCAAGCGGGGTCAGCTTCTCCCCCACGCCCTTCGCCCGCTGCAAGCCGCCGCGGATGCAGAACGGCACGTCCGCGCCGACAGTCAGGCCGATCTCCTCCAATTTATCCGGCGAAAGTCCAAGCCCCCACAGGCGATTCAGCCCAACGAGCGCCGCCGCCGCGTCGCTGCTGCCGCCGCCCATACCCGCCGCTACGGGAATATATTTTTTGAGCGTGATGCGGGCGCCGCGCGTGCAGCCCGTCGCCGCTTGAAGCGCAGCCGCCGCCTTGAGTACCAGATTATTGCCGTCCGCCGGAACGAACGAGCGCCCCTGTGCCCGCACATAGAGGGTAAGCTGCGGCGCTTCTTCCATCGTCATCTGGTCGCAGAGCGTGACGGACTGCATCAGCATATCCAGATCATGATAGCCGTTGGGCAGTGTGCCGACCACGTCGAGCGTCCAGTTAATCTTCGCTCTGGCCTGAATTTTCAGCTTCATGCGTCCATCCTCCGTGCGTCAGCGCGCCATCAGCGCTTCAATTTCCTCCGTCGTGCGCGGAATTGCCTCGGAAAGCACGCGGCATCCCTCGTCGGTAATCAGCAGATCATCCTCGATGCGGATACCGATTTCCTCTTCATCAATATACAGTCCCGGCTCGTCGCTGATGACCATGCCCGCGCGCAGACCGAGATCCTCGCGGACGGCGCAGTCGTGCGTGTCAATGCCGAGATGATGGGAAACGCCGTGCATGTAATACCTGCCGATTTCGTCCGCAGACTGGATCTTGCCGATAGCCGTCAGCCCTTCCGCCAGCACCTTCTTGCACAGGTCGTTCAGTTCGCGCAGCGTCACGCCCGGCCGCGCGGCCTTGGCGACTTCGCGGTTCGCGCGCAGCACGATGTCGTAAATCTGCTTCTGGCGCGGTGTATACTTTCCGTTGATCGGGTAGGTGCGCGTGATATCGGCGCAGTATCCGTCCACGCGCGCGCCGAGGTCGAGCAGCAGCAGCTTGCCGTCCTCCAGCTTGCATTGGTTCGTACCATAATGCAGCATACAGCCGTTCATGCCGCTGCCCGCAATGGTCGGGAAGGAGACGCGTTCCGCGCCCTGCATGCGGATTTCATATTCAAATTCCGCCTGCTGCTGATATTCCATGCGGCCCGGTTCGAGCGTCGCGAGCACGCGGCGCAAGCCCTGATCCGTAACGGTAATTGCGCGCTCCAAGGTCTTGACTTCGTCCTCGTCCTTGACCATGCGCATGGCGGCGATCATCGGGTGCGCGTCCTTGAGTGCGATCGCCGGATACGCCTGCATGAAGCGCTTCGCCTTGTGCATGTTATAGCTGTCCACATCGCCCATCGCGTTGCGGTAGCAGTCAAAATACGCCGCTTCAACCGTTTCGCGCGCGATGCAGCGGCTGATCAGGCTGTCCACGCTGTCAATATAGCGCACATCGTCAATGCCGCTGACGGCGCGCGCCTCGTCGATTGTCACGCGGCGACCCGTCCAGCGCTCCATATCGGGAATCGGTTCTTCGATGAATAGAATCACATGCGCCGGACAATGCGTATTCGCCAGCACGAGCGCCATGTTCTCACGGCGCAGACCCGTTAAATAGAAAAAATGGTGATTAGCCTCGAAATCAAATCCCTCATCCATCGAGCAGGCGACGCTTTCGCCGCTGTAAAGCACCATCATTTCGCCGAATTGCAGCTGATCGAGCACGCGGCGGCGGCGCTGTTCATATCGATTCATCCTCTCATCGCTCCTTTGCACATTGGTTTGATATGTATTGTACCACAGCACGCGCAAAAGCACAACGCCGGGCGTTTTTCCTGTCTTTACTCCATCATTGCTCCACTTTCTTATTTTTTATCTTGTTATTTTGTTTTATCTGCTCCACTTTTTTGCATTTTTTCTTCTTTTTTCTCTTTTCAATCGCCACTTTCTTCGTCTTTTCTTCAGAGCCGCACTTGACAAAAGCGTATTTATTCCTTATACTATAAAAACTTTTGACGCAATAACATTGAAAGGGAGTTTTATTTTGCGTTCTTTCCGCGAATACTTTTCTCTGCGTAAATGCGTGATGGCGCTTCTGGGAAGTGCCATTCTCGCCTTCGGCCTGTATAACGTGCATGCGTTTTCCGGCGTCACCGAAGGCGGTGTGCTGGGGCTGACGCTGCTGTTGTACCACTGGTTCGGCCTGTCGCCATCAATTTCAGGGCTTGTGCTCAACGCGGCCTGTTACATCGGCGGCTGGCGCACGCTGGGGCGCTCGTTCATCTTCTATTCCGTCATCGCCGGCGGCGGTTTTTCCGCGTTTTACGCGGTTTTTGAACGTTTTGATCCGCTTTGGCCGCAGTTAGCGCAAATGCCGCTGGTCGCCGCGATTGTCGGCGCGCTGTTCGTCGGCATCGGCGTGGGGCTGAGTGTGCGTGCAGGCGGCGCGCCCGGCGGCGACGACGCGCTGGCGATGACCCTGCACGAAGTCCTCCATCAGCCGATTGAACGTATCTATCTGGCCAGCGATCTGATTGTTCTCGCTCTGTCGGCGACGTATCTGCCGCTGAACCGCCTCGCCTGTTCGCTGCTGACGGTGATACTCTCCGGCCAGCTCATCGGGCTGATTCAGCGGATTCCTTCGCCTCTCGCGCAGAAAGACGAAGAGCTTTCCGATTGATTTGCTCATAAAAAAATTCGGAGAAGTCTGCCGCTTCCCCGATTTTTTTTGCGCCGAATCAGTCGATTTCTTCCGCATAGTAAACAAAATCAAGCGTATTGATCGCCTCGATCATTTCTTTATGGCTGCTGTATTTCGTCCTGTCCTTCTGGCGCACGGTCAGCGAAACGGAATACACGCTCAAGCCGGAGTTGATATACGCCGGGTTGGCCTCAATATCGTCGATTTTCAATCCAAGCGTTCGCATCGTGGTGATGAAGCGCTGCAAATCTTCTCGGTTTTTCAGTTCCAGATGCACTTCAAAGTGATTGGAACGGTTTTTGAGGTCGATTTCAAACGTCGGAAACAGCGCCAGACAGCACATCAGCGCCGCGTAGCCGATAACGGATACCGTATACAGCCCCGCGCCGATGGTCAGCCCGATAATGCCGCACATCCAGAGTGCAACGGAGGTCGTCAAGCCCTTAATCTGGTTTTTTGAGCTGTACAAAATCGAATTGCTGCTGATAATGGCGATGGCAATCACCGCCGCGGCAGAAATCAGCGGCATGCTCGTGCCCGCAAAGCTCTTATCCAGCATCATCGCCACGGTAGACGCCAGCGAAACGAGAATAAACGTCCGCTGGCCCGCCGCATGGCGCTTGCTGGCGCGCTCACAGCCGATAATCGCCGCAAAAACGACGGATACGGCCACCCGAAGCAGCACGGAATACAGGTTCAACTCGGTTGACCAGCCGCCCAGCAGGCTGGCGATGGGATCGTTCATATTCATGGATGGATGCCTCCTGTCGATCTGCCGCCCTTAAAGCGGCGGTTGTGATAATACTGCGCCAAGTCATATTGTTCCAGCGCCGCCTGTGTAAAAGCCAGCTCCTCTTCGGCGCTCGTCTCCACCGGGTCGGGCAGATGGGCCTCAATCGCTTTCATACGTTCAATCAGCGTCTCCAATCCGCTCTTGGAGGCGTTCTGCTCCTCCCCGATCGGTTCGGGCGCGTTCCTGCCATATGAGCCGGAGAGATACAGTGCCAGCTTCGAGCAGCCCGGTCCGACCAGCTCATAGAGCACGCTGGAAGCCAGAATAATCGTTTGCAGCGTCTCGCCCATTTCGCCGCCGAGCGTCCGCGCGCCCATCGCCGCCAGACCGATGGCTACGCCCGCCTGCGGAATCAGCGCAAGGCCGAGATAATTGCGAACGCCTTTCCCTTTGCCCGCCAGCAGCGCGCCAACGTAAGCGCCCGCGTATTTACCGGCAATGCGCCCCGCAAAATAGAGCAGCCCCACCAGCAGCAGCGGCACGCTTCCGCTTGCACCCAATGTATCCGTCAGCGCGCCGAGGTTGAAACTCAGGCCGGAACGCACAAAAAAGAGCAGCAGAATCGGCGGGCTCCAATAGCCCAGCTGGCGAAAGAGTTTCTCGTCTTCCGTCAGGTTGATATAGGTCATGCCCATGGACATGCAGCCCAGCAGCGGCGAAACATCCGCCATGGCACAGATGCCGCAGAACGCAAACAGCGTCGCAATGGAAACAATCAGACGGTTATCTTTTGAACGCTTGCGGAAAAAGAGCTTGAGCATCACGCCGAACAGCGCGCCCAGCGCCAGCACGCAGATGTTCGCCAGAATCGGCTTCATCACCGTGGCAAGCTGCATATGGCCGCTCTCCGACGCCATTGCAACGGAAATCGCCACACTGTACAGAATCAGGCCGACCACATCGTCGAGCGCGACCACCTGCAAAAGCGTATCCACAAAATCGCCGTGCGCGCCCGTCTGGCGAATGGTCATCATCGTAGAGGCGGGAGCAGTTGCCGAGGCCAGCGCCGCCAGCACGATGGAAAAGCTCAATTCCAGATGGAGCACCCCATAGACGAGAGCGAAAACCGCGACCGAGGCCAGACACGCCTCCAGCACCGTGATGACGATGACCTTCGCGCCGTTGCGTTTGAGGACATCGATTTTAAAAAACTCGCCCGCGCTGAACGCGATAAACGCCAAAGCCACATCCGAAAGAAAATCCGTTCCGTCGATGATACTTTGCGGAATCACATTCAGACAGCACGGTCCCATCAAAATGCCCGCCAGTATATAGCCCGTCACATTGGGCAGGCGGAGCCGCTTGGTGATGCGCGTCATTGCAAATCCGGCAAAAAGCATCGCCGAAATAGAAATAATGACCCGCGCCACCGGCGAGGCCTGCATCGATTCAATCAATTTTTCTCTTTCTCCTCTCTCGTTTTGCTTTACATGGATTTTACATCAATCTAACACAAAATTCAAGGCCTTGGATGAATTTTATGACAAAGCTTTCTGATTTTTCACTATTTTTATCATTTTTTCAAAAGAAAAAGGGAAGCGGAATTTCTTCCGTCTCCCTTTGAATGATTTTGCTTTTTCTTACGGACGCAGACCGCTGCCGCCCTGGAGCGTGATGGTTTCGCCCGTGACATAGGACGCGTCGTCCGACGCGAGGAACACGCAGACGCGGCCGATATCCTTCTCCGGATCGGCAAAGCGCCCCAGCGGAATCCCCTGAATCGTCTTGGCAAACAGATCCGGATACGCGTCGCGCCACTGTTCCAGACTCTCCGTCATCGCCAGCGGGCAGACTACGTTCACGCGAACGCCGTCCGGGCCCCACTCCGCCGCCGCCACGCGGGACAGGCCGCGAATGCCTTCTTTTGCCGCCGCGTAGGAAGACTGGCCGAGTTTGCCGAACAGGCCCGCGCCGGAAGCAAAATTGATCACCGAGCCTTTGCTCTCTTTCAAATACGGATACGCGTCGCGCATATAGAAAAACGTCGCATACAGACCGGAATAGATCGCCAGATCAAAATCTTCCTTGGTATGATCTTTGAGCATCACGCCGGACTTGGAAACCTGCGCGTTGTTGACCACGGTATCGATATGGCCGAAGGTCTCGACCGTCTGCTTGACCACGTTCGCCACGGAAGCTTCGTCCGCGCCGTCCGCCGTAATCGGCAAAACCTTCACGCCGTATTCGGCCTCAAGCTTTTCCTTCGCGGCTTCCAGACGGCTCATCGTGCGGCCGGTGATGGTCAGATTCGCGCCCTCTTTGGCAAACGCTTTCGCCAAACCGAAGCCGATGCCCTTGCCGCCGCCGGTGATAATCGCAACTTTTCCTTCAAGCTTGCCCATTGTCAATCGCTCCTTTATCCTTTTGGTTCAGACCCGCAAGCGCAACTTGTCTGATATACTGCATACAGCGTATCATCTTTTAGGCATTCTGTCAACGATCGTCGCGAAAATATCCACCTTTGTTTGATACCTTTTGATCAATATCGCTTATTCGACCGGAAAGCTCTCAACTGCCGCCGCGCAAAGCCTTCTGGTGATGCGCATAATGCCATCCTCCCGCGTGGTCTTGCAGCCGTTCGTCATCACGCAAAACACAGTTTGGCTCACAGGTTCGACATATAAATTACAAACAATGCCTTCATCCGTTCCCTGATGGCCGTACACGCGCCGCCCGTCAAGCAGCGTATCCTGCCGAACGGTAAAAAACGTATACGGCGTATCGTCGGTGATTCCGGTCGTTGACTCGCTCTGCTCCTGCCTCATCATGGCGATGGCGTCTTCGCTGAGCACGCGCACGCCATCCACCGTGCCGTCGCCGCAGAGGGCAATGCCCAAGCGGGTCAGGTCGCGCGGGCGAATCAGCAGGCTGCCCACCGTAATACGGTAATGCGTATCCGGCGTGGCAAACGCGTCGTAGGGCTGGCGCAAAATGTAGCTCGGCGCGCGGTAAAGCGAACCGTCCTTGTGATAGGTCGCGGTCAGGTATGCCTCCGCTTCATCCAGCTGGGTTGCGCTGTATGCCGCGTCGATGCCCAGCGGCGCGAAAAGATATTCGCGCATGAATGTGGAAACGTCCTTCCCGGTGACGGACTCAATGATCGCGCCCGTGATTCCCGCTCCGAAGTTGGAATAGGCATACTGGCTGCCGGGGCGCACCTCTTTGAAATTGGAAGCCGCCTTTTTATCCAGCGCGATCATGTCGCTGAGCTTGCTGGATTTGCTGGAATACGACGAATTTTCGTTCAGGCCCGCGGTATGACTCATCAGCATGCGCAGGGTGATCGGCGTATCGGGATAACGCGGATTGCCCACCGCATATCCCAGATAGGCGCTGATATCCTCGTCCGGGTCGAGCAGGCCGTCGTCCATCATCTTCATCAGGCCGATGCCCGTCACCAGTTTAGTCACAGACGCGCAGCGGAAATAGCTCTTTTCCGTCACAGGCACATGCGTCGTCTTCTGCTGCTCGCCATAGTAGCGTTCGTAGACGATTTCGCCGTTCCTCGCCACCAGAAACGCGCCGCCAACCGTCTTTGCGTCGCGGAAAATCTGATCCACCTGCTCATCCAGGCTCACGATTTCCGCCATGCCGCAAATCGGCAGAAGCGCCAGCACCAGGCACAAACACAGTATTTTTTTCATCTTCAAGCTCCTTACCTTCCCCTTAGCCTTGCGCTTATCGACTTCTTTCGCTGCCGCGGCTTACGCCTGACGGCTGAGGGGATTATTATAACACCCGCGCGGGATGCTTACAAGTCCCGCGCGGGTGTGTCGTCATGTTTTGATATATTCGGGGCAGGCCTGTCGAATGCTCGCCTCATCCACTTTTACGCGCGTGAGATGCTTGGTCATGATCTCCTGCGCGGCAGCAACGTCCCGGCGCTCAATCGCGTCGCAGATCTGTCGGTGATCGTCGATCACTTTCTGATCCTTCACCACCGTCAGCGCCAGCGCGCGGACGCGGTCAAAGTGAATCGTCATGCCCTCCAGCATGCGCAAGGTGTTGTCCTTCTGCGCAATATGGAACAGCAGGCGGTGAAAATCATTATCCAGCTCCATCAGATCGAAGGAACCACTCATCTCCGGTTCCTGTGAAAGTTGCTGAAAGCGCACATTCTGCCGAAGCTGCGCAATCTGAGCGGGCACGGCATTTTCGCAGACAATGGGCAGGATGGCCACTTCCAACACCTGCCGGGCAAACCGTGCCTCTTCCACCAGATTGTAATCGATCAGGCTGATCCGGCTTCCCCGCTGCGGCATGACATCCACCACGCCGTACTGTGACATATCCATCAGCGCTTCACGCACGGGCGTCCGGCTGAGTCCCAGCTGCGCGGCCAGCTCGTTTTCGCTGACCATCGCGCCCGGCTTCAGATCCATGGAGATGATATTCTCCTTGAGCATGCGCCGCGCATATTCGCGGGCTGTTTCGGCATAGTGCCTTTCTTCAAGCTTCACGTTTCTTACCCCAGATAAGCTTCAAGTGTTCTGCGCACTGCGCCTTCGCCTGCCAGCTCGGAAACAAACATTTCCTCGATACGGTCCGCCATGCCAAGCGCGCAGAGGTCGCTGCCGAAGATATTCGCGTTGGCGAGAATCGGGCGGATCTGTCCGTTGTAGCTCTCCGGTCTGCCGACTTCAACGCCCGCCAGCTGCGCCTGCAATTCGTCCTTCATCGGGTCGGCGGAAATCTCGATGGCCTTTCCGTCGTCGCCCACGCCGAGCAGATAGCGCAGCCAGCCTGCGATGGCCAGCGAGAGCGCGGTCAGCTCATGCAGGTCTTTACCCTTTTCCACATAGCTCTTGATCGTCTCGCCAAAGCGGATACCCACCTTCTGGGAGGTATCCGTCGCAATGCGCTGCGGGCTGTCCGGCATGAACGGATTGGGCAGACGCTGCTCGACCACCTCGTCGATGAACGCCTTCGGGCTGAGAATGCCCGGATCGACGACGACCGGAAGCCCCTCGACATAGCCCAGCCGCTTGACCAGCTTAACCAGCGTCGCGTCCTTCATCTCGTCGCAGATGAGCGTATAGCCGAGCATGCAGCCGTACACTGCCAGCGCGGTATGCAACGGGTTGAGGCAGGTTGTGACCTTCATCCGCTCGGTCTTGTTGACGGTCTCGCGGTCGGTCATGTACACGCCGGCCTGCTCCAGCGGCGGGCGACCGTTCGGGAAGCGATCCTCCACCACGAGATACTGCGGCTTCTCTGCGTTGACAAACGGCGCGATATACGTCCGTTTGGACGTGATGACCGGCGCAATCGCCTCGCAGCCGAGCTTTTCCAACTCCGCGCAGACGGAATCCGCCGGACGCGGCGTGATTTTGTCGATCATCGTCCACGGGAAGGCAACCTGAGTCTCATCGGAGATGTAATCCACAAAGGCCTGCGGCACAAAGCCCTTTTTCAGCCACTCTTCCGCCATCGTCAGCACCGCGCCGCGCAGTTTTTCGCCGTTGTGGCTGCAATTATCCATCGAAACGACGGCCAGCGGCGCTTTACCGTTTTCAAAGCGATGCAGCAGCATGGCGCAGACGATCGCCATCGCGCCTGTCGTTTTTTCCGGGCCGTTGTCGATATCCGCCTGCACAAACGGGAAGAAATCGCCGGACGCATTCTTGAGCGCATAGCCCTTCTCGGTAATCGTGAAGGAAATCATCTGCAAGCCCGGATCGGCAAACACGGCCTTGAGGCGGTTCCAGTTCTCCGGCACATTCGACTGCGCTTTGATCGCCTCGCTCAGCGAGCCCAGCACGCGCTTGTCGGTCGTCGCGTCCGCATTCAACGTGACGGCCAGAACAAGGTTGTCATACGGCGTATAAATCTGATCCACCACGTCGAAATCAAAGGTCTCCACACAGGTGATGCCGCGATCCATCGCGCCCTTTTCCAGCATCGCGTCAGCCATGCCGCCCACAAAGATGCGGAAAATGTTGCCCGCGCCGAAATGCGCCCAAACCGGGTGCTTCTTCGCCTTTTCAGAGACCGCCTGCACATCATAATCCGGCAGTTTGATGCCAGCGCTCTGCCAGGCGGCGCGATCCTTGATTCCTTCAAGCGTCAGTTTCATGAGCTTATCCCCTTTTCGCGTTCTTGTCGATGGCTTCCCACAAACCGTTGAGGTAGGCGATGCCCAGCGCACGGTCGTACAGGCCGTATCCGGGGCGGCCGACCTCGTCCCAAATCATACGACCATGATCCGGGCGGATATACGTATCTGGGCAGGTTTCATACGCGGCCTTCATGATCTCGTACATATCCAGATCGCCGTCGGAGGACAGGTGGCTGCTCTCGCGGAAACGGCGGTCGCTGCCCAGATGCTTGATGTTGCGCACATGCAAGCACCCGATGCGGTCCATCTCGCCGAAGTGGCGGATCATCGCCGGGATATCGTTGTGCACATTGCTGCCCAGCGAACCGGTGCACAGGCAGAGCGTGTTGCAGGGGCTGTCGTGCAGCTTGACCATGCGGTCAAAGCCCGCCTGATCATGCGTGATGCGCGGCAGACCGAAAATCGGCCAGCCCGGATCGTCCGGATGGCAGGCCATCTTCACGCCGACCTCTTCGCAGGTCGGAATAATGCCGTCGAGGAAATATTTGAAGTTTTCAAACAGCTTGTCCTCGTCCACATTCTTGTAGAGTTCCAGCACGTGCTCCAGTTCGGCCAGACGCGCGGGCTCCCAGCCCGGCAGGCTAAAGCCGTTGGAATTTTCGGCCGTGCGGCGGACGATCTCCATCGGGGTCATCGTGCCCAGCTCGGCCTCGTCGTAATACAGACTGTTGGAGCCGTCCTCCGGAATGACGCGTGCCAGATCCGTGCGCAGCCAGTCAAGCACCGGCATGAAGTTATACACGATGACCTTCACGCCATACTTCGCCAGATTGCGGATGGATTTGCAGTAATTCTCGATGTATTGATCGCGCGTCGGCAGGCCGAGCTTGATGTCTTCATGCACGTTGACGCTTTCGATGACCTCGCATTCCAGACCGGCCGCATGCACTTCATCGATATATTTCTTGATTTCGTCTTCTTCCCATACCTCGCCTGCGGCTTTGTAATCGAGTACGCCCATCAGCCCCGTGCAGCCGGGAATCTGTTTGATCTGTTTGAGGGTAATCTTGTCGCTCTCGCTGCCATACCAGCGAAACGTCATTTTCATATAAGGACTTCTCCCTTCGTTGTTCATCTTTTATCTAAAGCAGCCGGACAAAGCCGCGCTTGAACACGCAGCTTAAACAGGCACGCTTTTGATGCTTTTTTATGCGCCGTAAACCAGGTTCGGCAGCCAGAGCACGGCATCCGGGAAGAACACCATGAAGACAACCACCAGCAGCACCGCCACGTAGAACGGCCAGCCGTAACGGACGGTCTCCTGAATGCTGCACCCCATAATATCCGAAACCGTATACAGGCCTGTGCCGACAGGCGGCGTCATCACGCCAAAGGTCACGCATGTCATCATGATCATGCCAAAGACAACCGGATCAACGCCCACATTCTGCATAACCGGCAGCAGAATCGGGGTAAGGATCAGCGCGATAACCGTGGTTTCCATAAACATGCCGCACAGCAGCAGGAACAGGATCACCAGGAACCGCAGCAGTGTATTATTGGTCGTGATGGAAACCAGCGCGCTGGCGATCGTGGTCGTCAAATCGTCAAACACAACGCCGTAACCGAAAACGCCGGAGAACGCCAGGATAATGGTGATCACCGTGATATCCTTCACGGAATCCTTGAGCGTTTTCATCAGGGTTTCCCAGTTCAATTCCTTGTAAATGACAATACCGACAAACAGCGCATAGGCACAGGCGAACGCGCCGGATTCAGACGGGCTCATGATGCCGAAGCGAATCAGAACGATGAGCAGCACCGGGAAAAGCAGCGCCCAGATGGAACTCACAATCTCGCGGCCAATCTGCTTGAGCGTCGCGCGCTTCGTGTGCTCCGGCTTATAACCGAAGTGATGCGCAGACCAGCTGGTCGCCAGCATCAGCAGCACCATCATCAGAAGACCCGGCACCCAGCCGGCCATGAACAGACGGCCAATCGAAACCTCGCCGACCGTGCCATAAATAATCAGACCCATGGAAGGCGGAATCGTCGCAACAATCAAGCCCGAAAGGCCGTTGATCGCCGCCGCCCAGCCTTTTGCATAGCCAAGGCGCTCCATTTCCGGGCCGAGAATGCGCGTTTCCATTGCGGCATCCGCAACGGCCGAACCGGAAACGCCTCCCATCAGCGTGGAAAGTACGCAGGAAACCTGGCCGACGTTGCCATACATATGACCCGTCAGCACGTTCGCCAGACGCATCAGGCGCTTCGTAATGCCGGTGGCATTCATCAGGTTGCCTGCCAGAATGAACAGCGGGATCGCCAGCATCGTAAAGCTCTGCGTCGCGGAGATGGATTTCTGCACGAGCATCGTCATCGGCAGATCACGAATGATGAAGAACGAAAAACCGGAAATGCCGATTGCAAATGCAACGGGCATGCCCAGCAGCAGGAAAACCAAGAAGATAACAATCGCAATGCCCATGCCTTATTCCCCCCATTTATCCACAGGTTTCTTGATGGTTTCAACCAGTTTGACCGAAGTCGAAATCATCATCAGCAGCGCGCCGACGGGCACAGAAGCCGTAACCGTTGCATACGTCACATTCAACGTCGTAATCATGCGCTTGTAACCGCTGAGCACATATTGATAGCCGTAGATCGCCAGAACGGCCAGAAACACAAGGATAATCACCTTAAAGAGAATATCCAGCCCCTTCTGTACCTTTTGGGGAAACATTTTGACAAACAGGTCAACGCCGATCAGGCCGGTCGTGCGTACGGAAATATCGCCGCCGATAAACACCAGCCACGCAAAGGCAATCAGCGCGACATCCTGCGCCCAGTTGATCGGGAAGCCAAACGTGCGGGTGAGCGCCGCAGCAAAAACCAGAACCGTAATCAGCGAAAGCAGGAAAATCGCCAGCGCCTGCTCAAACTTGCAAAATTTCTCGTAAACCTTTTTCATGGGCAATACACTCCTTATCCTCTAATGCCGAAGCGGCAAAAGCGCCTCGAAAAAGAAAGCAAGCGAAGACGCTCTGAATGCCTTCGCTCGCTTTTTGTTCCAGTTAGAGGGCAGCTTCCTCGTAGATCTTGGTGCGAAGCTCGGTCCAGCCCAGCTCGTCATAAGCGGTAGCGGCAGCAGCCTTGAACTCATCCTTGTTCACGTCGATGATGGTCATGCCGTTGTCAACAAGGGTCTTTTCCATATCGGCCTGAGCGGCGATGATGTCCTGCGCGTTGGCGTAAGCGTTGTTGTAGCAGGCGTCAAGCATGATCTGCTGATACTCGGCCGGCAGCTTGCTGAACCAGGCTTCGCCGCAGATAAGGCAGTTGAACAGGTTGATGTGCTCGGTCTTGGTCACATACTTGCAGACCTCGTAGATGTGGGTAGACACAGCGGAGGTATACTGCACTTCGCAGGCATCGATCATCTTGGTCTGAATGCCGTTGTAAACCTCGGACCAGGCGATGTTGTACGGGGTCGCGCCCATCGCCTTGATGGAAGCGTTGTACGGAGCGGCGCCCGGCGTGCGGGTCACAAGGCCGTTCAGATCCGCCGGGGTCTTGGCTTCCTTGTTGCTCATGAAGGAACGCGCGCCGTCGTAGTAGTTGAAGCACAGGACGCGGATGCCTTGATTGACAAGCTCGTCAGTCCAGCCCTTGAAGGTGTCGGTCGCGATAACCTTCAGGCCGTCCTCGTAATTGTCAACGAAGTAAGCCATATTGAAAATGCCGATGTCGTTGACATAGCTGGACATACGGCCCGCGTCGGTCAGCACGGCCACGCCGATGCCGGCGATCGCCTGGTCAATCATGTCTTCCTCGCCGCCAAGCTGAGAAGACGGATAAATGGTCACCTTCACATCGCCGTTGGTCTTTTCCATGATCTCGTCGGCAGCCGCCTTGAGGCCCTGATAAATCATGGAAGAATCGGTCTGCGTCGTGGAAATCTTCAGCTCGTAGGTCTTGGCGGAAGCCACGGCGGTCAGCGCAAAGCACATCACGAGCGCCAGCGCGACAACAAGGATTTTCTTCATTCGTTTTTCCTCCTCACAACTCCATAGGGTAACGGTGTTCTATATCAGCCGGAGCATCGCCGGATGACATACAGGCAAAAACATCAGGGTCTCGGCGGGTAACAGCGCAACACTTTCATCCCCTGCGCCGTTTGGAACAATGCTTTCGGGCATCCGGCCCGCGTGACGAACGTATCTCCCCGGCCAAGCGTCAGCCTCTCGCCGCCGCAGCTCAATCCGCCCGCGCCGTCGATCACCATGGATACGCTCATCTGCGCCTGTTCGGGAATCTCCATCTCATTTTCCACGCTGACCAGCTGCATGGTAAACAGCCCGGTCACACGCTCATCGATGCAGGACTCAACCCTCCCGCCCGGCCGGCGCTCTGTCTCGCGCGGTTCCACTTTCCATCGCGCCAGCGTTTCTTCCAGCGTCAGCCCTTCATAATGGAAGCAATCCAGCATTTTCTCGTAGCCCACGCCCTGATGGCATTGCTTTTCCTGAATATGCAGGCCGCCCGGCGTCGTCAGTTCCACGCGCATCGTATAATCCGTCGGCTCCTGCAATTCCGCAAGGAAGCAGCCCGCGCCGATGGCATGCGGCACGCCGCCTTTTATGATGAAACAATCGCCCGGCTCTACCGTGACCCGGTGCAGGCAATTCAGCATTCCCTCGATATTTTGAGTTTCAAACAGTTCTTTCCATTTTTCTCTCGTGATGCCCGGCTTAAATCCGATATAGATGCACGGTTTTTTACCGTGATCGTCCCCGCCGAGCACATACCAGGATTCCGTTTTACCATAATCGCTGTGCAGCACCGTTTTGGCGTATTGCTGATCCGGATGCACTTGAATGGTCAGTCGTTCCTGCGCGTCAATCAGTTTCACCAGAAAACCAGCCTGCGCGCCAAACGCCTGCAAATGTGCTTTCCCGAAGAAAGCCTCCGGGTCTTTCTGAATCAAATCGAGCAGATACGGCTGATCCGGCATGCTGACCACGCGGCTCAGCCCTTCAACCAGATCTTCTCTGCCCGCATTGACGGCCCGCGTCGTGCTGGCCGCCCAATCCTCCGGGAAAAAACCCTGCTCCGCTTTTCTGCCGTGCCATTCGTTCAGCCTGGCGCCGCCAACGTAGGTGCGCCATACGCGGGTTTCTCCGGTCTGCAAACAAAAGTCGATAAAACATCTCCTCCGTTCTTTATGCAAAGCGGCCAGAGCTTCTCAGCCGTTTTTCAAAAATCATTTAAATTTCGTTCGCAATTCTGTTTATAATATACACCTTGCATACAAGTTCATCAATCGGCATTCTTAACATTTTTTAAACGCCTATTTTGTCATATCTGTATTGTTTCATTTTTTATCTTTGCCGCGACGCCCTTTTTCGTTTTCCTTTTTTATAAAGAAAGCAGACAAAAAAGCGCAAAAGAATTGCTTTTCCCGCCGCAGACAGATATACTATATGCATCACGTATTCAGAATCGTAAGGAGTTGTTAACCATGCTGACGCTTTTCCCCAAATTCAAAAAGCGGATGATCATCTTTGAAGTCGTCTACGTCGCCCTGATGGTGACGCTGTATGTGCTCAAGCCGACGGCCAGCCCGATTGCGCTGGCGCTGATGCTGATTGTCGGCGGGCTGTTTATCGCGGCCGCGCAATACATCAACGCCGTGAACACGCACAACCGCCAGCTCAACCGGCTGTACAATCAGCTGGATGCGGAGGGCTTTCTCAAGGAATATGAGCCGCATCTTCAGCAGAATCCCTCAAACCCCCAGCTGTATACGATGGTTCGCCTGCACCTCACCAACGCCTATGCGGCGCAGGGCCGCTTTGACGAGGCGATGAAGCTGCTGACCTCCACCCCCATCCGCGCATGCAAAAAGCCGGAGCAGACGCTCATGAACCGTTTCGCCATCACCAGCAACCTGTGCTACTGTGCGGAACAGATGGGCGATCTTGACACGGCGAAAAAATACCTCGACGAGCTGCACGGTTACAAGAACGAGCTTGAAGAAATTCAGAAGACGAAAAAGCCGAAGCAGCGCATGGCTTTCTCCTGTGAGCTGAACGACCAGTGCATGAAGCTGCTCTCCACCGGCAAATGCGATGTGCAGGCGCTCAAGACGCAGGTGCAGAGCAACAACACCCAGCAGCTCCACCGCATCACCACGTCTTTGTGGATTGCCCGCGCCTATCTGGCCGAACAGAACCGCCGCGAAGCCGAAAACATCCTCCAGCAGATTGTCAAGCTCGCACCCGATCTCTATCCCGGCAAAGAAGCCGCCCGCATGCTCGCCGAGCTGCCTGCCGCGGCTCAGGCCAAGTAATTTCCCCCGTTTTTCCCTTTCGAGAATCCCGCAGAAATACGGGATTCTCTTTTTTTTCGCTCAAAATATGCGTAAAAATGCTTTTTTCTGTAAAAAAGGGGTTGCATTTTCTGAAAAGCCGTGCTATAATCTCTTTCGCATCAAGCAGTTGATGACAATCGCACCTTTAGCTCAGTTGGTAGAGCACCTGACTCTTAATCAGGGTGCCCAGGGTTCGAGCCCCTGAAGGTGCACCAGACCAGTATAATCCGAACCGGATTTTCCAAATTGGAAATAGGTTCGGATTTTTTCTTATTCTCCTAATCACAAAGGTATAAATACACTATCCCTTGCAAGCGAGGTCAGTGTGTACGGGGCTGAGATTCCTTGGGATCCTTGCGAAATAATGATACAGCAAATCAACCACATTCTTCATATAGGGATTTTCTTTCATTGAGAAATATGGTATACTGGGCTCAACAAATCTTGCTAA